>ERZ1026854.110-NODE-110-length-61950-cov-23.066193_pt1 | contig 61950 bp, 53 predicted proteins | sample MGYA00380157_ERZ1026854 | MGnify/ENA primary metagenome ERZ1026854 (study PRJEB33269, sample SAMEA4719793) | human gut metagenome | biome: human-associated habitat; feature: organic feature; material: feces | place: Cameroon | collected 2013-10 ...
CAGAATTTACAAACCTCTCTATGGGACGTTCATCATAAGCGATCCCAGTGTGCGTGTCCGAGTTGTTGCCATATCCCGGGAAATGCTTTAACACACTTCCCATCTGTTCCTGCGACATGGTCTGCACGACGGTCCGCACATATTCCGCTGTCTGTTCCGCATCCTGCCCGAAACTGCGGGCATAAATAAAATCCTGCGGATCCTGTGATACATCGCATACCGGAGCAAAATTCAGATTAATTCCCAGGCTCTGCAGTAATTGACATTTTTCTTGTGTGTCGCTCCGAATAAGATCCCATCCGCCCTGCGCATACAGTTCCTGAGGAGAGGCAAAAGGAGTTTCCCGCAGGTTCGCATTTTTGCTGACACGGTTTACCGTGCCGCCTTCCTCATCCACACCGATCAACAGAGGCATTTTTGCAGCATCCTGATAGCTTTGAATGGCTGCTGTTACTTCTTCTTTTGTTTTACCGGTAAAATCCCGGGCAAATAAGATATATCCGCCGAGATGATACTGCGTCACTTTGGATGCTGCATCCGTCTCCGGACAACGGGCAATAAACAGTTGTCCGACTTTTTCCTCTAAGGTCATTGCTGCCAGGAGTTCTTCTGCCTTCTGCTCTACAGGATCTTCCGTTTCCGCCGGTTCACTTTCTTCCGTCTCCGGCAATTCCGTAGGATCTGCACCGTTCTCTGCGCTGTTGCCGTTCACATCGGAATCCGATACACTCTGTTCCGACATAGGTTCCGGTTGAACTTCCGGTACTGCTTCCTGCGTAGGATCCCCGGTGCTTCTTAAATTCCACAATAAAAAAGCCAGAATTCCAACACATATGACAGATAACACGATCACTGCGATATTCCGCATTCTTTTCATTTCGCATTTCTCCATAACCATATTATTAAGATGCCAGGGTCAAAAGGCCCCGGTCTTCGGCTGATACTTCATACTTGATACATTATATACGGTAATAAACGCCTTGGGATCCAGTTCATTGATAAATTTCATTAACTTCTGGTACTCGCTTTTGTCCACAATGGTGATGATCTCGTTGTGTTTTTCAAAATTATATGCACCGGTGGCTTCATAGATTGTGGCACCGCTGTGCAGATCCCTTGTAATAAACTGGCGCAATTCTTCCTCTTTCTTCGTAATAATGCAGACACGCCGCTTGATATTATTGTCAAAAATAAAATGATCCAGAATGATTCCGTTGAAATAAGTACCCAGAATACTCAGCACCACCGTTTTCTTATCATATACCAGTGCTGCGGACAGCGCCACACACATACCGGAGAGAGACATAGCCTTACCCAGTTCCATATGGAGATATTTATTCATGATCTTTGCTACAATATCCAATCCTCCGGAAGATGCATTCCGGTTGAACAGAATGCTGAGTCCCACGCTGACCACCAGAATATAGCACAGTACATCCAGCTCCTGACTGTCCGTCATGGAACCGAAATTCGGAAACAGCATCTCGAAAAGCCCTAAGAATACCGGCAGCATCACACTGGTGTACACCGTCTTGACCCCGAACTCTTTCCCGCAGGTGACAAAACCGATGAGCAGAAGCACTACATTCAGGATCATCGTAATGACCGACAGCGGAAGTGGTATAAAGTTAGACAGCACGATGCCGAGACCGGAAATGCTGCTGACCGACGCGTGACTCGGCACCAGGAAAAAGTAGACTGCTGCCGCGATGATGGCTACCGCCACAGTCAGGATCCCTGTCTCTTTCAGAATTTCTGCATAATTTATTTTTTTCTTCATAATAATCATTTCCCCATATTAATTATTGTATTATTTATTTCTATATTTTTCTTATCTTATCACACCTCGTTTATTTTTCCAACGAAAAAACTAAGGTATAAATAAGAACATTGATTATATCGTTCTGATCTATACAAAAAAAGCAATCGTAAAAAAAATCCGATTGCTTTTTCTATATTGCCTGTATTTTTGCAGACTTTAGTATACCGTCGTGTAAATCTCTCCGTCCGCACAGTCAAATGTCACCACATCTGAGTATGCATAATTACCGGAAGAATCCCACATTTCAAAGATCATGGCATAGCATCCATCATACAATGATGCTTCCTCAAAGGAAGTATCCGCAGTCACCGTCAGCTCTTCTGCAGCGTACATTTCAAAATCATCATCCCCATTATAAGAAGAAAGCATCCAGATCGTAGTGATCTCATCTCCCTCTTCAAGCAGACGGAGTTCTTTGCTTGCCATGCCGCATGAATCCAATCCCCGGCTGGCACCGATGATGTACCACTCTTCTTCTGTGAAGTCGTATGCCACCTGAAGATTATACTCTTCTCCATTCAACAGGATTGGCACGGAATATAGATTATAATCATCACCTTCATAGGATATCTCCATATAGACCAGACAGCCGTCAATAGCCCCCCAGACACCACGGAAGTTATCATAGAAAATACCGTTGTCCCAATCCGCTACAATATCATTATCAGTACCGAGCAACAGCATCAGGTCATCCTCCGGATCTACATAAAACAGAGAAAATCCGATACCTGCCAGCAGATCACTGGCTTCCGGACCCAATGTCAGATAAGCGGTTCCCTCGTCATCTACATCCAGCGGTGCGTTATCCCAGTCTTGATCTTCCAGGGTGACAAGCTCCGGCAATTCCTGAATATCCAGAGCTGCCAGATATTCCTCAGCGTCCTCCGGCAGTTCACCGGTCAATTCATAAGCATACAGATATTTGAAAGCCTCTCCGGTTCCCATGTCGATGTAGCCGAAAAAATCATCCACATCACCATTATAAGAATAGTAACAACTCAATCCGGTAGCTTCGGAACGATAGACTCCACCCACACGATAAACAATACAATCATCCAGTGCATCGGATACACTCTGTGCCGAAGGAAGCATCCATGCCGTCTGGCGGGCAAAATGTCCTAAGTCTATCATATTGGTATATCCCTGTTCTCTGGTATTGCCGCCGTAATTCTCTGTCTGTGCAGCAGCTCGTCCCAGTTGTGCGAAAAATCCCGGCTCTTCGGTTGCTGTCTCCAATGCTTCCTGTCCAAAAGCTTCATAAGCCTCTAAGAGCGGTGTCAATTTTGTCAGATCTGTCACAGACAAGGTCGTCTCCTCTTCTGTGCCAACCTCTTCACAACCTTCGTAATAAGAATTACAGATGGCAATTCCCAACTCCTCACCGTTCATTCCCGGATTTTCCGCCAGTGCTTCCAGCCAGCCGGTATAGTACCAGCCGTTGCCCGGTTCTACCTCTTCGGAACCTACCAGATATTTTGCGAAGTTCTGGAAAACTGCTGCCACATCAATAGTTGCCATCAGGCAGGTATCGAAGCCAACCAGTTCCAGCGCCGGATTTTCCTGATCCGCCGGCCATACTGCATCGAAAGCCTCATACATTTCCGCCAGATTCAGAGAATCATAATCATAGATTTCATCAAAAGCTGCACCGCTTACAGAACCGCCACCGTGATTCCAGAAGGTAACCGCAACTTTGTCAGCCGGATAATTCTCATTAGCAAAGGCAAGGAACTCATAAAGCGTCTGCGCATCTCCCATATTAGCCGTATCCTGCTCCTCCAACAGTTGAAGTCCTTCACTGTTGTAAAGCCATCTCTGGATCACCGATGAATCCATATATTCGTTCTGCCACTCCACAGCGCCGCCGGTCTGGATCACCACATTTACATTCTCTGGAAGCTCTACCTGCAACATTTCCTCCAAATCTGTGGTAGCACAGCCGCCATCTGTCTCCAGATCACTTCCGCACAGATACCAGTACACAGCCCAGCTGCCATCCTCTGTATACACTCCTGATCGTCCTGTACTCCCCATTTCCTGTGAATTATCCACCGGGAAATCTTCCTCATCCATGCATGCTGTTAAAGAAAAACACAGGATCAATGAAAGTAATACTGCTAAAACTCTTTGTTTTTTTTGTTTCATAGAAAGCTCCTTCTGTCGATCGATTTTGTTCTTAAAAATCGGTTTACTGTCAATAAATTGTACGGTATAATAAAATGTAGACTGAAAGTTGTCCAAGTATCAAGGACAACAAAAGTATTGCATGTAAGGAGTGCGCGAAAAGGAAGGGGAACTATACAAAATGACAATTTATATCTGTGATGATTCCAGAAGCGATCTTCTTCGACTGCATCATCATCTGCAGGAATATCTGTCTCACCTTGATCGAAAAATCATGATAGAAGCTTTTTTATCCGGAAAAGAGCTTCTTCAGCGATATGATGAGACAATCGAAAAGCCATCCCTTATTTTTCTTGATATATATATGGATGCTCCGGATGGTATGAGTGTTGCACATATGCTGCGTGAAAAACAATATAAAGGCGGTCTGATCTTTACAACAAGTTCCATGGAACATGCCATGGACAGTTATAACGTGGACGCGTTATATTATCTGCAAAAGCCTTATGACCATGAGGACTTTATGAATGCGATCCGACACTGCACTTCCATCTTCGAAAACACCTCCAAGCTGTATCAGGTGAATGTTCAGGGAAGGGAAATACAAATTCCACTTAAGGATATTCTGTATTTCGAAGCAGGCCGTCATGTGACGTTGATCCATACCCTGACCGATACTATTTCTGTAACAAAGGTTCTTTCCGGAATCTGTGAAGATTTTGAACAGAATCCGGAATTTATCAAAGTGGGACGCAGTTACCTGGTCAACCGTCTGTATGTCCGCACTGTGACTCAGACAGATATTGAAATGATGAATTCTGTGATCATTCCCATTCCGGTCCGGCTTCAAAGAGAAATCCGGCAGCAGCTTACTTCAGAAAAATTTTCAAAGAAGTAACAACTTGTTCCCATAAATCCAGAGTGCTGTCTAAGAGAACCTTTATCCTGTCTTCCCTGTGTTCTTTGGATGCCAGCTCCAGTTGATAAAATTTCTCTCCGAGCTCTGTATGTCCGATTCCCCGTGCCTCTCCTTTCAACTGGTGCGCAAGATGACTGAATGCTTCAAAATGATTGTCTTCGGAGATATTTTTTTGATAGGTATGCAATAATTCCACCTTGGCATCGTATTCATCTATAAAGCACTCCAATATTTCCAGATAGAAGTTCCTGTCATCACCGGCATAGGACAGCCCCTTCAACACATCTATTCCCAGGTCTGAAAGCTGTTCCTCCAGAATATCCTTTCCTTTCTCTGAAACTGAATCCATATCCGGATTCGCAGGAAGCTCTGTTTCTTCGTAAGAATTTCCATCTGTATACTGTATCAGATCTTTCGGAATATATCGGTAAATGACCGCTTCCAACTGTTTTCCTTCTACCGGTTTTTCCAGGAAATCATCAAATCCCTCTTTCAGATAAACCTCCCGCGCATCCGGATAAGCATTGGCTGTAATGGCAATCACCTTACTGTCTGTACAAAAGTGTCCGCTGCGCTTCTTCATAATATGAAGCGTTTCAATACCGTCCAGCTCCGGCATGAGATGATCCATAAAAATCAGATCAAAATGCTCTTTTGTAATGATACTTAAGCATTCCCTACCACTCGCCGCAAGAGTAACCTGTACCTTCAGATATTTTAATAGTCCCTGGAAAACAAAGCGGTTCATCTGATTATCATCGACAACCAATATCTTTGCTTCCGGAGCCGTAAATGCGGGAAGCGTCGAAGAAGGCATTTCCATATGTGTTTCCGGGAGCATGGAAAACGGACCGAGTTCTGTCTCATCTGCAATCTGTTGCGTAAGATTAAAGGAAAAAATCGAACCAACACCATACTCACTGTCAATCATTAACTGACTTCCCATCTGCTGTAATAACTGACTGGCTATAGAAAGACCAAGTCCGGCACCTTCAATATTCCTGTTATGCTTCTCATCCACACGACAGAATGCGTTAGTAAGACTTGCAATATCCTCTTTGCGGATTCCAATGCCGGAATCCTCAACAGATACGTCAATGGATACCAAATCCGAATCACGTTTCTTCTGGGAAACACACAAACGTACATAGCCTTCATTTGTATATTTCACCGCGTTCGTCAGTAGATTAAACAGAATCTGCTGGAATTTAAGATCATCTCCAATAAGCTTTACCGGAAGATGTTCATCAATATATACCTCCAGTCGCAGATTCTTGCTATCTGTCTGGAGCCGGATAGCATCTACCGCATTGTTTAACAGTTTTTCTGTTTCGTAAGTAACAAGCTGAATTTTTACGTTTCCCCTTTCCATACGTGAATAATCGAGAATGTTGTTCACAAGAGATAAAAGGATGTTGCCTGATTTCTTGATATTTCCGGCATATACACATATCTGGGGTTCTCCGGATTCGCGCATGATCATTTCATTCATACCCAGTATGACATGAATAGGTGTGCGGATCTCGTGAGAAATATTGGCTATAAAAGTGCTTTTTGCAAGATTTGCCTCTTCTGCCCTGCGGGCCATTTCATTCAGCTCTTGAATATGAAGCTGTTGATTTGTATCATCTGTTATTTCAATGAGATAACCCTGAATGCTGTTTCGTCTTCCCATAGTAAAGGAACTGAGCCTGCATTTGAGAATCCGCTCGTTTCTGGTGTAGTAACGGGTTTTATCAACATCCGGATTAAAATGCGTAACCCAACTGCCAAATTCCTTATAAAGGAATTTTTCTTTGGTCGGAATTTTGTGATCCATCAGGAGATTTTCCAGCTCCGGAAAATATTTTCTTGCGACATCATTGCTTCCAATATATTTTCCATGGCGGCTGAATGAAATATAACCGTATTCACGGCGTTCTTCTCGAATATGCTCCGCATTGATGGATAGATCATACAAATTGGTTCTTCGGAAAAGGACAAACAAAAGTACCATATTAAGTACATATGAAAAAGGAAGAAGCTGGATCTCACATTCCGTAATACTTTCCACAGCATATACAACCATACAGAACAGTTCCGTAGCCAGAAGGAAAAACGTATTCATATAAGAAACTGTATTTTTGTTCCTGAAGGCATAGATCATAACTCCGAGGTCTATTACTGCATAAACCACGATCAGACAATCATAAAGGATATGTGCCGGTCCGTCCTGTGTGACAAGAAAAGTAACTCCATGCTTTTGAATGATGGAAACACTACTATAATATATGGTGCTGTAACCACCGGTATAGGAAAGTCCAAGAACAACAAATCCGACTATGGACATGACCGTAACAATCCAGACAGGAACCTTTATCCGGCAGAACTGGGCAACAGAAAGAAAAATAAATAAGGTAAGGAATGTTCCATCCAGATATGCAATCCTGTTCGCAAGAAGAGCTTCCTCCAGATTGTGTGACATGGCAAGCTGCCAGTAACCGAAGTTTACAATTGCGGTTGTCATGGTAGAAAGTACATGATAATTTCTACGATATTGACTGGTTGCTACAAGCGTCAGAATCAGCAACAATACAGAGAATGCAAAGGCTGCAAAATACAAAATGACCACGAAATAATTCCTCCTCATTTTCCTGTATATCTATAACATATCCTACTCTACACCCTGCCTCACAGGGTATCCGTCTGTTGATAGGCATAACTCATTGTACACAAAAAGGGAGTATGATTACTCCCTTTTTATAACATGTAGCCTACAGAAGAACTGTGAAATTACATTGCGTCAACAACTGCACCCAGTACCTCAAGTAAGGAAAGCATAGCATCATTTAATACTACTGCATCTTCTTCGGTAATGGAATCCTGGGAAATCTCTCCCATCTGTGTCATAATATCCTGTGTCTGGGTAAGTGCCTCTTCGATCTCATCACTCTGCTCAATTTCATCGGACATATATGCAGCTTCTACAGTGTCATATACTCCGGATAAGGTGCTGTAGTTTTCCTGTAAGATAGCGAAGGTATCATCGGAGCATCCCTCGGAAGCTGCTTCCTCACCGCCTTCGGTCATGGTCATGCCATCAACAACGGAAGACAGAGCATCCAGAATGTCAAGCATTGCAGAATTCAGAGTAGCTGCATCCTCCTCAGTAATGGAATCCTGAGAGATCTCACCCATCTGGTTGATCACATCAGCAGCCTCATTCATAACATCTTCAATGGCTGCATCTGCTGCGATTGCATCATTTTCATAAAGCTCTTTTACTGCGTTATAAGCTTCTGTCATGCTCGCGTAGCTCTCCTGCAGAGCAGAGAAGGTTTCATCGGAACACATTTCTCCATCTGTGGAAGCTTCAACAACATCCTCGGTTGCAGCACCTGTGGTAGTCTCATCGGAACCGCCACATGCGGTAAACATGGACATTGCCATAACACCTGTTAACAATACTGCTAATAATCTCTTCTTCATAATAATTTTCTCCTTTTTTTGATTACTACCGCTCCCTGACGGTATATTGGTATATTACATGCATTAACTGCAAAAAACAATGCTTTCTGCCAAATTGTACCTCAAAGTGCCAAATTGTCAGCATTTTTGTTGCTCATCCATATAATCTAAAAACTGCACCTACGAAATAGCTTCTATAATCTTGTCTTTAAAATAACAGCTGAAGTCCCATGGCTATGACCCACATATATGCACAGGTCTTTGGAATCATTAATAATCCAACCTTAGGTTTGCTCTTACTGAGTAATGTGACCGGAAGATAACAGCCAAAAGAGATAATAATCGCCGCAACCATCCTGGTCATATGGTATCCATAGGTATTTCCTGAAATAATATACAGAATGATCACCCCTATACCGGTAATTGCAAAAACTGCATTCCTGATAATGGATAATTTGATATTTCCTTCTTCTGTACACCAGTTATTCTGCGGGAACATACAGATCACAATTCTTACTACCGCAGATATCCATATAACAGCCTCCAGGATCACCGGTATCTTTAATTCCGGGAATGTAAATTTCCAGATATACATCAAAATGATATAAAATACCGTCATGGTAATAGATGATACCTGCAATCCGATTCCTAGCTGTCTCTTTATTTTATCACTAGTTCCGCGTACTGCCCGGATGATTCTGGGTACCAGATGAAAAGCATCCCCTCCGCAAAGCGTCAGCGTTAATATTCCATACAGGATAAATAAAGTCTTTCCCTGTGAAAAAATGAAAAATAACATTGCTACGATCAGATCATAAATCAGATATGCTGCATCAAAAATTGCTTCCATTACATCCGGAATCTGTGGTTTATAATTATTCTCTTTCATAGTTACTACTGCTCCTTTACATCAATGAAATGCCCGAATGGACTCTTCTGCATTACAACAGATTTTGTGCGTTTATTCCTGCTTCTACGATCAACTTTGCCTTATCTAACAAGACGAGTCAATAATTATATTCTTAGAGTACTATTACAGCGGCATCAAGTCCCTCTATTTTTCCATCAAAGGTATTCTCTCTAAGTAAATCATATTTTTGCGCATACTCACTAAACACTCTAGCGCTGCTGCTACAGTTGAAGATTAAAGCGAGTGTCTCTTCGCCATTTTTTCTGGTCAGGACGATCGTCTCTTCCTCGTCCCTTGCAGCTATTTCCATCGGTTCACCCTCTACGATACATGCATGGTTTTTTCGCACCTTCAGCAACTGCTTATACCATTCAAACACCTCTTTATCCTGGTATTCTTCATCCCAGTACATACCACGTCTGCAATCCGGATCATTTGCTCCGGGCATCGCAAATTCATCTCCGTAATAAATCATGGGCATTCCCGGTAATAACAATTGAAAAGCTGCTGCCAAATGCTGCTTTTTCTTATTATCATTACATAGATGCAAAAATCTTGCTGTATCATGGCTGTCGATCAGATTCCACATTAGAGGATAGCATTTTTTGTTTAAGCGCCCCTTCAAATATCCAAGATTCTGTATAAACTGGCTGACATTGATTTTTTCATCTGCAAGCAGATCTATGAGATTCAGGTAAAATGGATAATTCATGACCGTATCCCATTCATCTCCCTCAAGAAAATCTCCCGCATAATGCCAGATTTCTCCAATGATCAGCAGATCCTTTTTTACCGCCTTAACAGCCTTTCTAAATCGCTTCCAGAAGAAATGACTGATTTCGTCACCTACATCCATTCTCCATCCATCGATATCGCATTCCTTAATCCAATAGCATGCAACATCTGTAACGAATTTTTCAACCTCCGGATTTTTCAGATTTAACTTTGGCATTCCGTCATAATAGCCAAAACATTTGTAGTTAGGAACTTCTCCCTTTTCACCCTTCAGTGGAAATCTCTCGATAAAATACCAGTCCAGATATCTGGATTTTTCTTCTTTTTCCATGATATCCTTAAATGCAAAAAAATCTCTTCCTGTATGGTTGAATACCGCATCCATCACTACCTTCATTCCACAATCATGCGCTTTTTGCACCAGTTCCTTAAGATCCTCTGTTGTTCCGAAGGAAGGATCAATCTGATAATAATCAGTGGTATCATATTTATGGCTGGAATCCGATTTAAAAATAGGTGTTAAATACACAACGTCTATTCCCAGCTTCTGAATATGATCCAAATGATCAATAATTCCTCTGAGATCACCATGCAGATTATCCTTAGACGTGATGGGTGCTTTATACCACAACTCCTTGTCTATTGGCTGTGACGCTGCAAAGCGAGATGGAAAAATCTGATACACAACCTTGTTTGCTGCCCACTCCGGCACCTCAAACATTTCTTCCTCACGAAGGTTTTGCGGACAGTCGAACATTCTGTCCCTGTTTGTAATACATTCCCTGCTAAACTCATAGTTGCCGTAATATACCTTTTCTCCCTGCATATCCGTAAATTCAAAATAATAGCGGAGACATATCAAATGCATCTGAAGCTGTGCCTCATAATAGTCATGAAACTGTGAGGTGGCAACCTTCTTCATCGGAATCGTCTTTCGCGTATCCTTCCATTCCAATGGTATATACTTGTCCTCATAATGGAGAATGATCTCTTTTATATCATCCTTTTTTACCTGCACACGTATCACGAATAAATCCTTATCGATTGCATAGCAGAATCTTTTATCCATATCATGAAGAATTGCCGAATATTCCATAATATTTTCCTTCCTACAAAAAATGCGACAACAGGTTACTTCTAACCTTTGTCGCAAATAAAATGTTCCCAGCGGGAATCGAACCCACAACTAGTGCTTAGGAGTTCAAGTCCCTACTGAAAACCTATATTATTTTAAGTTAATACAAGTCAAGTAAAGCATTGATCTTTCTACCTTTCCTGTAAAAATAAGAAAACTGAAAATCATCTAAGTTAAGCACCTCTCGCTGACAAATGAGTGACACTGTCACCCTGAGGGTTCAACCATTCCGTTCCTGCGAATTCATATTTATGGCTACCATTCTCATTCTGTATGCGGTAATGATAACACTGTTTTCTTATTAGATTACCTACATTATAACGTGTGCGATGTCGGATGTCGATTATTTTTTGATCATTATTTACTCATTCTTACTGATACCACTCTAAGTTTGTTCCTATCTTCTTATCTAAGAAAAATCCAACAATATCTTCAAAAATATCTTTCATCATAATCTCAATTAAAACTACTATAAGTGACCATAAAGTGAATAAATTTAAGTCAACCTCACCTAATGATCCATTTGAAATAATTGTTGATAATTCTGTATGTAGTAATAAAAGTAAAAACATAAGCATAAAAATGAAATAGTACAAATACAAAATAGCCCGTCTCATTTTTCGCACTTTTTTTCTCACTCTACGAGCTTTATGATATTGATACAAACTTTCCTCAATCCATTCATAATCTGGATGACCATCCATGTATTCCTTTATTATTTCATCGACATTATTTTCATCGTTCTCTCGTATTTCGTCTAATATCTGCCATTCGATATTATTATTCTCTTCTGTTTGTTTAAGAAAATTTGTTATTTTATTATTGATATCTTCAAGTATATCAACCAATAATTTTAAGAATGATAAAATGAAAGTTGGAATTGCAATGAAAAAAGCTAAAATTGACAAATCTGTGTTTGCAATCAAGCTTTCATATATAATAAACAAAAGGATGGCTCCGAACATCACACATGTAAATACATTTTTCTTTATAAATACTCTTTCTTTCATTTCTCCATGTTCCCTTTTCCTAACACCACATTGAACCAAATACCTTATATAGTTTTCGGTCGAGTTTCCAATTCAACATGGGCTCTGATTAATGCTTTGAAAATATATTCATACAACGCATTAAAATCATTCTCTTTATCTGCAATTTCTAATGCATTATAATATTCCTCTTTTTTCTCAACATCAATATAAAACGGTGGCATACCATAGCGGATCAACATTTTAATCATAAATCCTCTGCTTGTTCTCCCATTTCCATCTGGAAACGGATGAATAACCGTGATCCTATGGTGGATATCTGCAATCAATTCAATGATTTGGCTTCTACTCAGCTCATCCAATTTACTTTCAAGCAATGACACCTTATCATTGAGCTTTATCAATTCCGGCATAACATCCCGCCAATCTACTGTCTCGAATTTCGCACCTAGAACAAGGACATTGTCTTTTCTTGTTGATCCTCCATATTCCGGATTTGGACAACAGGAAAATAATTTCTTATTCAGGGTTGATAATTGATAAATATCAATTTTGTCATCACATGCCGTCTCAAAAATAAAATCGTACATCACAGAATGTCCTGCCACATTGCAAAAACCATCATAGGACTCTGTGCAATATTCACTTACCTGGCGATTTTCTTGCAGATCCTCAATTATTTCAGATGCTGCATCATAAGTGATTTTTACACCTTCAAGGCGGGCATCATTATAAACATACTTACTTTTGAACAAGCGTCTTGCAAACTCAAGACTATTCGTTGGTGAAATATCTTCCCAGGCATCAAACAATCCTTCATATAGTTTTGTATATGAAAAGCCTAGTTCTTTCCGCCGTTTTTCTGGCTTATATTTACCCAATTCCTTGCTTGAATAATAAGCTATCAGATATGGAAACAAATTTCGGATTCGATAGTAACAGGCTCTAAAACTTGTGCCAAAATAATCAGCTATCTTGAGAACATCATCAAAGGTCAATTCACCATCGCTAGGATGGAGGCTATCTATCTGAACACGTAATTCATCCTCTGGCATAAGAAAAGAAGCAGCAAAAGACTCCGCATATTTCTCTTTGTATTCATTAGATGAAATAGCACACATAAATGTTGACTGTGTATCTGTATCTTTAAGAAAATGGCACAACTCATGCGCTGCTGAAAATCTCTGGCGGGTAATCGGTCTTTTCGCATTAATCGCCACCAAATCTATTGGCATATCCGCTGTAGAAGGCATAAACAAACCTTCCATTTTATCAAAATTTCTAAATACAAAATGAATACCCAGGTCTGTTAAAACCTGAAAAGGGTTAATCGGAAACACCTTTTCATGCTCTTTAAAGTACTGTTCTGAAAAGTACCTTGCCAGTCCCTGGGCATCATTTCGATATTGATTCAGTATTTCTTTATCCAGCATTAAACTCCCCCTTAAAGACCTGCCATAGACTTCTTGAAGGCAATCAAATTCAGAATTTCCTGCTGATCATTCTCATTTAAATCTTCAAACCCACGGGCAAATACAACCTGTTTGGTTTCAAGAGATTCCTGATTGAGAAGGTAATCCGCTGAAACATGATAAAGCTGGCAGAATTTTTGAATTTCATCCGATGTGATCTTCCGGTTTCCAAGCTCAATTTGAGTAATGGCTGAGCGACCAATTCCCAGACAATTTGCCACGTATTCCTGTGAAAAACCTAAACGCTGTCTTGCATCCTTCAATTTTTCAGATATGTTTTTCATTTTTTTTACCTCCTTCCGTATTAGAATAGCTTTGTTTGATAGAAAAGTCAACACTTTTGTTCGATTTTCCAACATTTTCATTTTAACAAATGATGAGACAGATTCTAATCATAAAATATTGAACTCTCACTCCATATTCAGCTAACTTCTCTGTTCCCCTGTTTCTAAGTTTTGCTCAAATAATGTACCTTCTGCATACTCTCTGCTCTAAGACCAATCATCTCATAATGAAAAAAAGAGGAGTCCCCGCAGGTTCTCCTCCGGTCGCAGACCTCACAGGTTTCTGCAACGCGATCACTGTATTTTATCTTACTTGACCTTATACTTCCTGGCAAACAATTTCTACAGTTCTCTAATAGTATATGCCGATGTCATTTATCATATACCATTATTTTACAATGGGAATGGGTTTTCAGTCTCCATCCCGACCACTGGAACAGGTTTAAGGTCTCTGTTCCGACCTTATATACATCTTTTATATTTTAATTATGCATGATAACTTTAAAATCTGCAACAAGTTGTCGCAAAATGGATTAACTACATATTTGTGTCACCAGTGGTGTCACAAATCGACTTATTATACTTTTATTGTCTTTGCCAGAGGTGTAAGCAAAGCCGCCATCTCCGGATTGCCAAGTACTTTCATCAGCAATTCAGGATCTACTCCCTCCGATATGGTAATCTTATTTTCTTCCCCCTTCTTCTCTTGTATATCTGGATTAAGATTTTCTTTATTATAAAAGGCATTCTCCATTCTCTCTGCATTCTTTCGCCGGTCCTCATCAATGATATGGCCATACACTTCCGTTACCATGTCAGCCTGTGCCTGTCCGGAATCCCCCTGGACTGCTTTGATATCTCCACCACTCAGTTTCAGCTTATATGTAAGGAACAGTACGTGTTATTCAACTCACAAAATGGCGGCAATCCGATTGCTGCACGTACTGAAATTGACGAATTAATAGTCGTCTACAAAAATCATCATATGAAATGTTCAGAGATTTCGCCAACTTATTAGAAAAATATAAAGACCCTATCATCAACTCATTCATAATGGTTGAAAAGGTTGGTAATGGAAAGATATATGACAGCCGATTATCCAATGGTCCAATTGAATCAATCAACAGAAAAGTGAAAGATCTTAAGTGGTTAGGGCGAGACTTTCGTAATTTTGAACATTTCAGAAATCGCTTCCTCTATGCCACACAGTCAGCTCCGGTTCTAAATGGAGTAACTGATTATAATCCTGTCACATATTTTGAAGAAGATGAATTTTAAGGAGGGTTCTATGGAAAACTATTGCGCTTTTAGCAAAGATCATAAATGTATACTCTGGCTCGATTATGAAATTACAAGACAAGAATACCACACGTTGTGCCACGGAAACTGGATTGAGATTGAACACAAGTACAAATATATCCAAGAGCTACGACATCTCCTGGATGAGCACGGAATCCCTTATCCGGAAGAATACGAAATAGACTAAATATTATTTAAGGGTCTGGCGTTATACCAGACCCTATCTCATACCCTCAAGTTAGCCCCTCATGAAAGACTCTCTTCTCAGCCCCTCACGAAGAGCCCTCAACAACTATGCTATTTTTTTATGCAAAACCCTCAAGAACTTTGATTATCCTCCTAATCTTCATATCAGTATGCTTTTATTCCATTATCTACGGAGTAAACTTAGCCGCCAACATTTCACATAATTTTGATATTGATTGTATCCTACCATATCCGGAATAATAAAGGTTCTGAACATCACTATCCCATTCCATTACACCAAGGTTATGCTCGACCAATCTTGAACTGTATGCAAGCATCCTTCGGATATATGTTACATCGGGTTCATTTGATAGCAAATCAACTAGTCTCGGACTCTCCCCACCATTAACATTTATCAGCAAGCCGTATTGGGCATTTGAAACTATACAATAACCTATAAGCTGTGAAAGTTGAGCCAACCCAACATTTTCAAGTAATTTTACCTCTACAATAAGTAATTCATAATCTGTTCCATCAGTAATAAGCGCGAAAATATCTAAAAAAAGTGGAGGTGTACTGTTGGCAAAACTGACAATAGAAGGTGTTGTAATTCCATTCTCCGAAATAATTTCAGCTAAGCCCTTCTTTAACTCTCCCGTCTTACAATAGACTTTAAGCGGACTCTTTGATGCTTTAAAGTTGCTCTCTATTTGGTTTTTGATAAAATCCATTATTTCCGGATAATATGAAACCTCATTTCGTTTAGCCATTATATTACCTCAAATCCTCTTCGGTTATAGGACGTATTTTCATCTTGTACTTATTAGCAGGATCATAAGAGATCAGTTTTTTGTAAACAGATTCATTAAGAGGGCCAACCATTGCGGATGCCTTATTGTCAGTTACAATAAGGGGTGTAAGCAATTCTGGTGCTTCAACAATAACAGACTCGCTCGGGTTATTTTTTAGAGCTTCCGATATCAACTCATCACGACTTCCTCTCACTCTCTTACCATTCAATTTGCCCGTTTTGCTAGCAATAACAAATGCGATAGCATCAATCATAATATTTAAAGGATATCCTCTTTTTCGTCCTTCCGAAAATGAATAATATGATCCATTAAATACAACAGTCTCCTTACCGTTTTCGATAGCTCTAACGATCTCGGCAACCGTCATATTATATTTGGTGTATATTCTTGCGCGTAATAGTGAATCTGCAAGAATAATCCCCGACACTTCGGTTGCTTCGCCCTTATGTAAAACAGTAAATGGTGAAATATACCTTTCGGCATATGCAAGTAATCTATCCAACTGTGAATACGGCGCATGGGGACATCCTAAAGCTGCGCAGATTTGCTTATGGTGAATAAAATGTCCCCCTCTTATTTCATCCGGCAAGTCTCTATGGTTTTCATCTATATGGACGGCTGTTACACCATTGAGCGTAATAGTTTTGTTCTCGCAACGCTCTGCTACATTTGTTTTGCTCTGTTTTGCTCGATTTTCTTTAGATGCCACCGCTTTGCTCTTGAATCCCAAAGCTCCAAACTTGGAAAAAGCATCAAGTGTAACTCTTAGTTTGTTGCCCTTTTTCCATTGCGTGTAGTACGTATCATTTCCACTTTGCATATTGGGTTGTTGCCAAAGAATCTGATCTGGAAGACACCCTAATGAATACAGCAAATTGCATAGTTGGCTGACAAACTTAAATGCAAAACCATTAATCTCAAATGAGATGATAGATACATCATCACTAAACCTTCTCTGAGATGGTGCCATACTTCCAATCGTGTCTGCTACACCAGCAACAAATCTTCTTTTTAAGTTATCATCTACTAATGCAGGAATAAGCATAGAGATATCTGCGTTCTTTCTTATCTCGATAGCAGGGTTAATCCCATAACTCTTCAAATCTGCAATAATAGCGGTCAAATCACCGAGGCAGACAATCCTCCACTCGGGCTTTGTTTCAAAAGTAACGATCAATCCGTATTCTGATTTCATAACAGGCGATACTGCTCGCACAATATCATTAGCAATTTCACCCGCTCTGCTAGGATTTTTAGATACATCTCCCCATTGCTTATATGGCAACTTGATTGAAAAACTATCTTTTGCAGATCCGAAACTTCCGCCCCCTACAACAAGACCTATAATATAGGCTTTGTCTGTATTCATCATAATAATGCACCCCCAGTACTAGAAAAACTGATTCATAATTGCTTCTCCAATGACCTCTGCCAAATGCACTGGAACAGCATTTCCTATAACTTTATACATGGCAGTAATATTCTTAAGACCATCATCTATAAAAATATAATCATCTGGAAATGATTGGATTCTAGCAATCTCCCGAATAGTGTATCGTCTATTCTCAGTTGGATGAACGATTCCGCAGTTTTCGGGCTGTGCTGAAGCTGTGATGGTTCCGTTAATCTCATCTCTTGAAAAACGTCTATAAAAGTTGGGAGAATGATACCGAACCATATCATCCCTTATTCTCTTAAACCTATCGGAGAGATTCTCATAAGGGATGCTCTTCCATGAACCACCTTCTGGTATCTGTTCTATCATCCCAGCAGCCTGCGGTGATAAAGGCCAATTAACTTGATTAGGAACATCAGCAGGTATGTCAAGAATGTTTCTCAGCGTCAAATGAGATTTATCTTTGATCTTATCTGGAAATACAAATTCTTTGCCAAAGTCTTTATCGGCAGCGATAAGAATCATTCGCTCCCTGTTCTGAGGCACACCATAGTCACTAGCATTTACAACATCGTAATTAACGATATATCCGAACTTCTCTAAGTCCTCTTTTATTACTTCAATCAGTTTCTTCCCACTCTGATGCTTTGAGGATAACAATCCCTTCACATTCTCAAAAAGAACTACCTTTGGATGTTTTTCCTCAATTATTCTTAAGCACTCCAAATACAATTCTCCACGGGAATCATAAACACCTTTTCTATTACCAGCGTTTGAGAATGGTTGACAAGGAAACCCTGCTGTGAGTATGTCACAATCAGGAATCTCATCCACGGGAACCTCTCTAATGTCCCTTCCGTCTATTTTCCCTAAATTTAGCTGGAACACCGCTTGAGCATCCTTATCAAAGTCATTTGCCCATACTCTCTTAAATCCAGCTAACTCAAATCCTTTATCCATGCCCCCACAACCCGAGAACAATGATACTAATCTAGGCTTCTTCCGTCTCCTAGGCATTTTCCGTCTCCTCTCCATTAACCTTTTTTCTTTTGTCGTCTGGCTTAGAAGCATCAACCGGAATCGCCCAATTCCCACCAAACTTGAATGCTCCCTCAATCCTATCTTGTGAACAAAGGATTTCAACGCGTCTTGGGGTAATGTTCCATTTTTCAGCAGCTTGATAAGTTGTCATTAATTCCATTGTGTTCCTCCAAATCTCACTAAAATATTATATTCGTTCTACCGAACAATAGCAAGAATTATTTTGCATTATTCATTGCAAAATTTATAGATTTCATACGGTTTTGTTTGGCTTCTCTCTGCTCTTGTGATAACCGTCTCGGCTTACAATAACTAACATTATAGTTAATCCTTTGGTGTGACAAATCAGAAAATCTGAATCGGTGACAAGCATCCATCCCCGCTGACAAAATCAGTATTTTCAGCCCTGTTTTGCTGACAAATTTGTCACTGAAATTGCAATTCTGCATGAAAAAAGCGGCAATGAAACTATCTTCATTACCGCTAAAAATGAGCGTCTCCTATAGGAATCGAACCTACAATAGAGTCTTAGGAGTTCAAGTCCATACTGGAAACCTATATTATTTTAAGTTAATACAAGTCAAGTAAAGCATTGATTTTTCTACCTTTCCTGTAAATCCATGTCAAAATAAGAAAACTGAAAATCATCTAAGTTAAGCACCTCTCGCTGACAAATGAGTGACACTGTCACCCTGAGGGTTCAACCATTCCGTTCCTGCGAATTCATATTTATGGCTACCATTCTCATTCTGTATGCGGTAATGATAACACTGTTTTCTTATTAGATTACTTACATTATAGCGTGTGTGGAGTCGGATGTCGATTGTTTTTTGACTATAATTTACTCCGAGCTTCTTCGATTGAAAAGGGTGGAAGCTACTACTCCCGCCTTTACACTTATACTTATCTCATCAATGTACCATTGAAATTTTATTTTCTACTTATATAAAATGTATCAATGGCTTTACTTACAAACTCTGCTGTGCCTACTCCTCCAACATCATCGATATTTTCCGTAAGTTCTCCTCCACCGGCATACATTCTTCCAAGGCCGCTTAAAATCTTATCAGAACATGTATAAAAATGATCCGTAATGTACTCCTGAAGTTTTCTTACATGCACCTGCACTTGTTCATCTGCTGGATCCATTTCTTTCATTTGTCCGAATTCAACAAATAATTGCATAAACTCATTTGCAACAGTAGCTTCATCGTCTTTCGTCCAGTTCTTTGTTTTCTCTTCAAACTCCTTATACTCAGAGGTTTGTCCCCATTGTTCTTTTGCTCGTTTAGAATACTCATCAATCTTTCTTGTATCAAATACTTTAAAATCCATATATTTCACTCCTATTCCTTTTATTCCTCGAGCGAAACTAATAAGATTTTCAAGATGCTCTTTTTTCATAGTAAGCAATTCAATCTGCTGCTCTAATGCTTTGTTCCTGTCAAAGTTAGGGGCATCAATTATCTTTTTAATCTCCTTAAGCGGAAATTCCAATTCTTTAAACAGTAAAATTTGTTGCAGCCTTTCCAAGGATGTATCGTCATACAACCTATAACCTGACTCTGTATATTCAATAGGTTTTAAGAGACCAATGGTATCATAATACTGCAGAGTGCGTATACTCACTCCTGTTAATTTACTTACCTCATTCACCGCCATCATTGTTATTTTCTCCTCTCGATAAGCATATTGTAAACTATTACGCAACGTAGGAGTCAATAGCTTTTTGAAGTAAATTTCTGGGTATGCTTTACCCTGGATTATTTATTTCACCGCTGTCCATGGCTTGTCTATGGGTAAATTATCTCTTATCGTAATATATTTCTAATCAGCTCTATGTAGTTCAATTTTACAGTTTCATAGAAAATATTGTCAGAAATCAGTTTCATAGTTGAATCAACATAATCGTCAGCATAAAAATCTTCTCGTATGAGTTCTTCTGCTACAGCCAGCAGATCAACATCCTCCCTTGCGGATGGAGTTATTTTAATATCCATTTCTGCTCTATGCTTTCTAACATCTGCAAAGAGCCTCTTGAAATCATCATCTATTGAAATATAATTTTTTAGTTTAAATATATCATATAGGTGTCTGGAATTTCTCGTTGCCCTTCCTGCCATATAATAATCACAAACAGCAAAAATTTTATCTATAATTGTTCTGGATAGTGCCTGTGTCTTCATTTTAAATGGTTCTAATCCATAGTCTCTCAAAATCTCAGATTCTTCTGTTGCAAGACAATCAAATATTATACTCGTAATTTTCTTTTCTTCTGTTGGATAAGAATATGACATTAACGCTGTCTCCAGCTTCACATATGGCCGCAGACCCTTTTTATCTTCTGAGCAAACTGAGTCATATAAGAAATCATAGTGATTATAGTCCTTATCGCTTTCGATAGACTTCCAATTATCAATCGCTAAGTCTAATTCTTCGCTGATTGGTTGTAGCAACTGATATTTGATTTTCTTTCTTCTGGCTTCTCCCAAATGCTCTTCAAATGTGATATCAATGTCCTCTGAAAAACGGTCTATTACATGATAAGCCTTGGAAAGGGATGTTCCACCCTTAAACACCACATTGGGATTTCTCTGTACCAGTTCTTTTAATATCATTGTCACATAGTAATCTTTTTCAACGATACTTTCATCTATGCCCGTTCTTTCTGATACCGTTACAATAATATCCCTCAACAATTCTTTATCATCTTTATGCAAATACATCGTCCAACCTCAATTCGTAATAATATTTAAATATTGCAATCGGAAACTCTCTTATATAACTATCCACATCTTTTTTTGTGATGCCATGTATCCGCACAAATTGAGATACTTTGTCATGGGCCACATCATAGCTTTCATCCAGATACACATCCAGATTTTTTAATAAGTCAAGTAACTGCAGCACATAAACATTTTCTTCATTTACCGGAACCACTGGTCTTCTTACAATGAATGTTCTCTTTCCAATTGGAATTTCTCGTATTTTTGCTGCCATGTTATTGCTAACAATCTCAACTTTATTGGGAACCTGTGTTGAAATTCCCAGCTGATTGGCAAATGTATTACCAGAATAGAAACCATCTACTTTTCCACCTCTGGAAACATATTTGTACCTGGCAACCATATCTGCATTTACGCCTATATTTGTTTTTAATCGTGATTTCTTAGGCAAATAATAGATGCCGTTCTCATATTTTTGTAGTTTTCCCTCATCGCACAGCTTTTTTAGTTGCTGGTTCACTGCAGATTTTGTAATTCCCTCAATCACTATATCAGAAAAGAATATAGGCTCTGCTTCCTTATAATTATTTTTCAAAAATTCATATAACATAAACCTCATCCCTTTCTTCTAAATTTTTGTAACTACAACGGTTACTTTTGTTAATAATATTCTATTCCTGTTTTTAAAATCTGTCAATGTTATTTTGATTGACATGGTTAGTATATCCAAAACAGAATAAAATATAAAAAAGAACTGTTGCCCTTAGGATGCACCCTTAGGATTCCTCCCAACGTCAACAAATCTTAAATTTCTACTTACATCTTCAAACTCTTTGCCAAACTCTTCAGCAAAGCCGCCATATCGTAGTGCGGAGATAAGCTCTCTGCAGAGTGCACACGCCCGCAAGGGTGTATAAGTGCGCCCTTAGTTCCTAAGAGATTTTAGTATTTTGCTCCCTTGGCTTTGTCATGGTTGGTCTCTCCTTTCTGTCTGCGGCATGGAAAAAGGACAGTCGATTTTCTCGACTGTCCTTTGGTAGATTATTTAATCCTTCAATAGCGATTAATTTTATTCGACTATAATCCACTGCACATAAGCCCATTGACGTTGTGTGTTATCTACTGTGTGTTCATCAACTCATTTTTATATCTTTTCGGTGCTCGCAAGCACTATAAAATAAAAAATGCAACAATGAATTTTTACGATCATTGTTGCAAAAAATCAATGTTCCCAGCGGGAATCGAACCCACAACTAGTGCTTAGGAGGCGCTTGTTATATCCATTTAACTATAGGAACATACACACAACTGTTAGTATACCGAAAATATCACGATTTTGCAACCTTATTCCTCGGGAAAATTAATATACCCCTGTAACCATATGACACCCTTGAAACGGCGTCCCACCTGAGGTTCACCGTAGAGGTCTTTTTCGTTAATGCACACATCAAAGGATAATTCATTGCACAGAATTGTGAGAATATATACCTTTTCTCCGGTGATATCATTGGTCACCAGGCGAAACTCTGTAATCTCTCCCAGTACAGAGTACTGGTCGCACTCCACACCGTAAGGCATAAAATAGGTGTCCACCAGACTGAAAATATCGTTCTTCTGTATCTTCCGGGAGATGGTGGTGTACATATCCATATCTTCAAGGGTCAATGTCTCAATGGCATCTTCGTCTCCCTGTCTGGCAGCTGCCAGAAGTTTGTTACGATTGGCGGAGTCTTTTTTTACCCGGAGGACCTGTTCTTCATCTTTTTTGATGGGTAACAGGATACTTCCGGTCAGGGACAGGCCGGATAAGGTCAGTGTGGTACCGCGGATGGGTAATTTTCCGGTACTCTGAGCCTTGATGTAGGGAATCCGGTTCCGCAGATAGAAAATCAGTGAAATTCCTACCTTGATATCATCGCAGATACCGGCATAGGAGTCTTTGTCCGCATGGCGTTCCACAGAGACATCTTCATAAGAAGTAATGCCGCTTCCCGTCAGATACGGATAATAATATTCATAGATAAACTTATCGTTATCATCAAATTCTCCACAGACAGCCACACCAAAGGTGCCGGATTCTATGGCTCCTCTGGTTGCGGTGTGATTTTTGCTGAATTCACCCAGAAGGATTCCCTCCTGATTCATGGTATATGCGCGATGATCGGAATTCATGATCACGTCTGTCAGTAATTCTTTTAATTTCTTACGGTCCGTATATTCACTGAACCCGATAGCTCTCATATATTTATGCAAAACATCACCCTCTTTCTGTCTGCGGTTTCATTCACTCCCTTCATACAAAGTATATCTTTCCTGCAAGCAGTCATATATACTTTGCATGGTTGAGAGTTATTCTATCATTTCTTAGGCAGGACTTTCTCCTTGCCACCCATGTAAGGACGCAGAGCAACAGGAATGTTCACGCTGCCATCCTCATTTACGTTGTTCTCCAGGAATGCGATCAGTCCTCTGGGAGAAGCCAGTACAGTATTATTCAGTGTGTGTACCAGATAAGTTCCGTTTTCACCCTTGGTTCGGATACCCAGACGTCTTGCCTGTGCATCACCCAGGGTAGAACAGGAACCAACCTCAAAGTACTTCTTCTGTCTGGGGCTCCATGCTTCTACGTCGCAGGATTTTACCTTCAGATCTGCCAGATCACCACTACAGCACTCCAGAGTACGAACGGGTACATCCAGGCTGCGGAAGAATTCTACGGTATAGGACCACATCTTGTTATACCAATCCATGGAATCCTCAGGCTTACACAGAACTACCATCTCCTGCTTCTCGAACTGGTGTACACGGTATACACCTCTCTCCTCGATGCCGTGGGAACCTACTTCCTTACGGAAGCAAGGGGAATAAGAAGTCATGGTAATGGGCAGGCTCTTCTCTTCTACAATCTGACCCTTGAACTTACCGATCATGGAATGCTCGGAAGTACCGATCAGGTACAGATCCTCTCCTTCAATCTTATACATCATAGCTTCCATTTCTGCGAAGCTCATAACACCGTTTACTACGCTGCTGCGGATCATGAAAGGAGGAATACAATAGGTAAATCCCTTATCGATCATGAAGTCTCTTGCATAGCTGATCATTGCAGAATGGATTCTTGCTGCATCGCCCATCAGATAATAGAAACCATTACCGCTGGTACGTCCTGCGCTCTCCTTGTCCAGACCGTTCAGACGATCCAGGATATCTGCGTGATAAGGTACCTCAAAATCAGGAACTACGGGCTCGCCGAATTTCTCGATCTCTACGTTCTGGCTGTCGTCCTTACCGATAGGCACAGATTCGTCAATGATATTGGGGATGACCATCATGATCTTGGTGATCTTCTCCTGCAGTTCGGTCTCGGAAGCTTCCAGCTCAGCCAGGCGCTTTGCACCGGCAGCTACTTCTGCCTTCTTGGCTTCTGCCTCTTCCTTTTTTCCCTGACCCATAAGTGCACCGATTTCTTTGGAAATACGGTTTCTGGAAGCACGCAGATCATCTGCTTCCTGCTTTGCCTTTCTGCTCTCGGCATCCAGTGCGATCACCTCATCTACCAGAGAGAGCTTTTCATCCTGAAATTTTTTGCGGATGTTCTCCTTGACCACCTCGGGATTTTCTCTTAAAAATTTAATGTCTATCATGACTTCCTCCATTCTGCCATTCTGATCTGAATAGCATTATTCTAATCCTTTTTCAATATACACATTCAGAACTTTCACAAGATCCAGTATCTTTTCTTCTTTTAGTTTCTGTCCATTTTTATCCCGGATAATCCGGATCACAGGACGATCCTGGAAATCTTTGTTCTGCGATACTACGATTGCTTCTTCTCCGTCACTGGTAAGCACATGGCTTCCGGCGGGGTAGACAGCAGTAAAACTTAAAAACGCGTCTACTATTTTACCATTATATTTCACATTTTTAAAGCTTTTTAAATATTCTACCGCTTCATATACTTTGCTACGCCTCTGAGCAATACCACAGATCATCTCATCAAAGGCATCACATACTGCTACGATCTGACAAGAGAAAGGAATTTCCGCTTCTTTTAATCTGAGAGGAAATCCGGATCCATCAAGCCTCTCATGATGATACAGAATGATCTTCTTCACCTCATCAGAGATCCAGTCCTCATCCTTGACGGACGTATATCCGTAGACAGGATGCTTTTTATACTCAACCAGTGCTTCCGGCTTCATATCCTCCATGGATTTACCTTCGTAATCCAAAGTTGTATACCTGAGTCCGATATCATGTAACAGACATCCCACACCAATGTCACGAATTAACTGCTTCTCTACATTCAGTCGCAGCGCTGTCAGAATAGCAAAGGAACTCAGACTGATGGAATGTTCATAGATATCAGCACTTCGCTCCTTAATATCAAATACTTTTTCTATGACTTCTTTTTCATCCAGAATGTTTGTAATAATTTCGTCTGCCGCCTGGGTCAGTCCCTGCAGTTCCTTATTATTCTGATAGGTGTGTCTTTCCAGAATACTTTTTACTTTACTTTTTACCGTTTTTTCTATATCATTTTTAAGTATTACAATTTCATTGGCCAGGTCCTCTTTAACATAGACTTCAAGGATACCCATTTCCTCAATCTTATCGATATACTCTTTTTTTAATACTGCACCTTCCGGAAGAATGATCTGATAATCCCAAGTCATTAATGACTGTGCAAGAATTTCGTTTCCGGTCAGCTCGCTCAGTTTCATTCTCTTCATACGTAAAACCTCTTTACTTATTCTCCCATTGCCATGGCAAGTGCTTCTGCTTCTTCTGCCCCCAGATCAATAGCACACTGGCCAAGCTTGATCTCTTTTGTATAAGAATAACAGCCCTCGGAACTGTGTACAGAATTGATAATAAAACCATTATTATTCTCATCCAGCAGAGCCAGTGAAAAACTCAGCTGTCCACCCATCTGGTTGAATGCATCGTACTTCACCAATCCCATTTTCTGATAAGCGGATTCCATATTCTTATATAAAGTGCGGATATCTTTCTTATTTTTCTCTGTATTTGCTTTCAGGAATTTATTGTCTTCATACAGACCAGCGATATCCTTTTCCAGACTTGCTCCATCTTTACCGCTGAGGAACTTGTCCAGTCTCTTTTTTAATTTACTCGTCTTCCGGATCTGTACGATCAACAGAATCAGAAAAATGAGTAACAGCAGGATTATCACTGCCATTCCAATCAGAAGGTATCCTAAGTCAAATTCCCCCAGACCGATCTGATTTAAAAAAGTACTACCTGTCATAATACTCTCCTTCGTATCTCTTCTCTCTATTTGTCTCTCTTATTTATTCAGTACATCCAACAGTCTGTCCAGATCTTCATGATTGTAAAATTCAATTTCAATCTTACCGGATCCTTCTCCCCTGGATGTCACAGTAACTTTTCTGCCAAGTTTCTGCTTCAATTTTTCTTCAATATCCTGATAGATTACCTGCATGGTCTTGTCATCTGTCTTCTTGGGCTTTGCCGGTTTATGTAGATTCTTTACCAATTTTTCCACATCACGGACACTCAGCTTTTCATCAAAAATACGCTGGGCCAGATTGTACTGCTCTTCCGGATTCTCTACAGCTAGCAAAGCTCTTGCATGTCCGGTGCTGATCATTTCATCTACCACCATACGCTGTACATCTTCATTCAGTTTCAACAGACGAATGGAGTTGGTTACTGCAGCACGGCTCTTGGATACTCTCTCTGCCACTTCATCCTGTTTCAGGTGAAACTCTGTTAAAAGTCTCTTGTATGCCTGTGCTTCTTCAATAGGATTCAGATCTTCACGCTGAATATTCTCAATCAGGGAAATCTCTACAATTTCCTGTTCCGTATAATTACGAATGATAACAGGAACTTCCTTCAGACCTGCCAACTTGGCTGCACGCCATCTTCTCTCACCGGCAATAATCTCATAATAATCCTTACGATCCTGTACCAGAATCGGCTGCAACAGACCAAACTGTTTGATAGAATCCGCCAGTTCCTGTAATGCATCCTCATCGAAATTCTTACGAGGCTGTTCTCTGTTCGGCTCTACCTTTGTAATTTTCACAAGGGTCTGCGGTTCCTTTTCTTCCGTTGTTGCTTCGCTTTTTGCCTTGGCTACTGCTTCTTTCTTTGTCTTTGTTTCCCCTAATGCATTGGGTATCAGGGAATCCAGACCTTTTCCCAATCCTCTTGCTGCCATACCGTTTTCTCCTATACTCTTCTCTTCTATTTATTCTTTATAACTTCTTCTGCCAACTGCATGTATGCTTCTGCTCCAGCTGATTTAGGATCATACATATTGATGGGCATTCCATAACTGGGAGCTTCTGCTAATCTGATATTTCGGGGAATCAATGTATTATACACCTTTTGATTCAGATTTTGTTTAACATTTTCTACCACCTGCATAGACAGATTGGTACGGGAATCATACATAGTGAAAACAACACCGTCAATATTGAGATTGGGATTCAATCTTTCTTTTACCAGATTGATAGTATGGATCAACTGACTCAATCCTTCCAAAGCATAATACTCGCACTGAATGGGAACCAACACACTATCCGCTGTAGTCATGGAATTGATGGTCAGCATATTCAAAGAAGGAGGACAATCAATAATAATAAAATCATAATCATCCTTAACGTAATCCACTTCGTTCTTTAATATGAATTCCTTCTTATCTACACCAATCAGTTCGATCTCAGCCGCTGCAAGATTTACATTGGAAGGAACTACGGATACATTTTTAATAACATTTGAGATAATACAATCTCTGATGGAACACTCTCCCAGAATTAACTCATAAATGGTATCTTCCAGTTCATTTTTTTCAATTCCAAATCCACTGGTAGTATTTCCCTGAGGATCTGTGTCGATTACCAATACTTTCTTTCCTTTTGCAGCCAGAGATGCAGACAAATTAATGGACGTAGTTGTTTTACCTACGCCACCCTTCTGGTTCGCTATTGCAATAATTCTACCCATACTTATTTTTCACCATGTCCTTCTTAATGATTTAGCCGTGCAAACCTCTGGACTGTCTGTCCATATCTTCTACTACAATATCATAGATTTCTCCGAGAGAAGCACAATACTCCAGAACCTTCCAGGGTTCATTGGTATGAAAATGAATTTTGATCAGTTCTTCATCTCCTACTGCCAGCAGACAATCTCCCTTGAAATGCTCTGTGATATAGTCGTTGATCTCATCTTCATCCAGATCTGTTCCTTCAATTAATAATTGTGTATCATATTTGAATTCTAACATTATAAAATCCTCCATTCTGTAAATATGAAACTACTCTATAATAATAGCATGAGCATTTCTATGTTACAAGGTAAAAATGCTACAAAAAGTTGATACTTTATACTTATTTGTTCTGTTTTTTACTAGATGTTGTATTCTTATATCTATATTTTTTCCAGTAAGCATCATGTTTCACGCCAAATATGTAAAATGTTTCACATTTTTACCCACTATATCTTGGGTTGTAATGTTTCACGTGAAACATTATCTTGTATAATTTTCTTGTACATGGATAGAATGTTTCACGTGAAACATTCTATCCATAAATATCTATATATAGTGATCAAATAAAAGATATTTGTGTATCTTGTTTTGTTACAATTCCTATGATAGGATAACTAAAAAGAATGTGAGGTACGCAAGCTATGGCTATTGATAAAGTAAAAGAATATTTTAAACTCCTTCATATGGAAGATCACATTTTAGAATTTGATGTATCCAGTGCTACTGTAGAACTGGCTGCAGAAGCTCTTCACTGTGAAGGAAAAAGGATTGCAAAGACAATGTCTTTCTTGGTTGGAGAACAACCTATTCTAATTGTAACTGCCGGTGATACAAAAATAGATAATGCAAAATACAAACACTTTTTCGAAGCAAAAGCTAAAATGATACCGGGAGAGGAAGTAGAAGCAATCATCGGACATGCCATCGGTGGTGTATGTCCTTTTGCTGTAAATGAAAATGTGAAAGTATATTTAGACGAATCATTAAAAAGATTTGAAACTGTATTTCCGGCTGCAGGAAGTTCTAATAGTGCAATTGAATTAACAATCCCTGAATTAGAAAAATACTCAAACTTCCTGCAGTGGGTAGATGTCTGCAAAGGTTGGCAGGAACCTAATACAATTTAATAAGATTATTTTTAATAGCAAACACAGCTGCCTGTGTTCGATCCGATACATCTATCTTCTTAAATATATTGGAAATATGATTTTTTACCGTTCTCTCACTGATATTCAGAGAAGTTGCGATCTCCTTATTGAACATTCCGTTTGCTACTTCAATCAAGACTTCCAACTCTCTCTTGGTGAGACTGTTGATTTTTTCTTTATCCACATCTCTGGATACCAGTCGGCTGTTCAATGCCGGTACCAGACTGGGTTGAATATAAGTTTCTCCCTGCATAATACAATTAATGGCATTTTTCAGTTCTGCAGATTCTGCATCTTTCATGATATAACCATCTACGCCAATGTCCACAGCCTTTAAAAGATATTCAACTTCATTATGTACCGTTAATACCAATACTTTAACAGAGATGTTTTTCTTCTTAATCTCCTGCAGCACTTCTATTCCATTCATAACAGGCATATTAATATCCAGAAGCAGTATATCAGGATGAACAGAAAGTAACTGCTCCATACATTCTACACCATTATTAGCTTCGGCAATCACAGAAATTGTACCGTCAAATTCCAGTAATTGACGGATTCCTTCTCTCATAAGAACATGATCATCTGCCAACATAACTTTTATACTCATATAATATATATCCTCACTTACTTGTGTATACTTATTCTTTGTCCTAGCTGTTCTTTTTTACAGCTGAATGTAAATCTAAGGGAATTTTAATATCTATCGTAGTTCCCCGACCAATCGCAGAACTGACATGAATTGTACCGTTCAGCAGATTGACACCCTCATGGATCAATGCTAATCCAAAATGACTGTTTGCTTTATCTTCCGCTTCTTCCATGGTAAATCCCTTACCATTATCTTGAATTAAAATTTCATATTGCTGCTCTGTTTTTTTACAATGAAATAATACCCTGGTAGCCTGTGAATGTTTTTTTATATTTAACAGACATTCTTGAACCACACGGTATAAGGTAATGCAAAAATAATCATCTGTTTCACATGAAACATCATCGATTTCTACATCCATTATATAATCTTTGTCAGCATTCAAAAAGTCCAGTAATCTCTCAAAAGAAGCCTTTAATCCCAGATCATCAAATGTCATAGGACGCAGATTGAAGATAGTACTTCTGATATCTTCAATGACATTATGCAATCCTTTACTCACAGAATTCAATTCCATCTTTGCTCTGGCAGGATCCTTATCAATATATAAGGAAGCCAGTTCAATCATATGAACAAGATGGGCAATATTCTGCAGTGAAGTATCATGAAGTTCGGAAACAATTCTTTTTCTCTCCGTCTCCAACATCTCCATCATTTTCTTACCATTTTCTGTATTGCAACTACACTCATTCTTTTGTACATTTTCATCAATGTTCATATATCACCTTATAGAACATATGTTCTTATTTTGAATATTCCATTATATTAATCATATAGGAATAATAATATTGTGTAAAACTCTTTTTATTAATAAAAATAAATCTTAACAAAATTTTTACATGTATTTTCTTCGTTTTATGACAAAGGTTCTTTGGATGGCAATCCCGCTTTTCTGGGATATTTTGCAGGTGTGGACTTTTCCTTAGTAATAATAAAGAGATTCCGATAAATATCCGAATCGGGAAGTGTAAATTCAACCTGTCCATCCATTTTTCCACCAAGTATCTTCACAGCATGCTGTGCGGCATTCATCTCTTCTGTTATTTTTTCAGATTTATAAGAGATAAATTTGCCGCCGACCTTTACAAAAGGAAGGCAATATTCTGACAATGTGGAAAGATTTGCTACTGCCCTGGATACACAGAGATCATATTTTTCTCTGCATTTTCCAGGCTTTGCAAAATCTTCCGCACGTCCGTGAATTGTCTCCACTCCGGTAAGTCCCAATGCAGCAATCACTTCATTTAAAAAGTTAATTCTCTTATTCAGGGAATCCAGCAGTGTCACCTGCAGATCCGGAAATGCAATTTTCAAAACAAGTCCCGGAAATCCAGCACCGGTTCCCACATCAATGACTGTTTTATTCTGCGTAACATCATAGGCTTTGCAGAGGGATATGCTGTCCACAAAATGTTTTTTCATAACTTCGTCGTATTCCGTAATTGCTGTAAGATTCATGACCTCATTCCATTCCACCAACATTTCAAAATATTTCAAAAACTGTTGGATCTGTTCATCACTTAAAGTCACACCCAGCGCTTTACAGTCTTTTTCAAATTGTTCTGTATTATAATCTGCCATGTATTCCTCCGCAGTATTCTACTTTGTTGCTTTATAATGTTCCAGATATACCAGTAAAACAGAGATATCTGCAGGAGATACTCCTGAGATACGGGAAGCCTGTCCTACCGAAACGGGACGGAATTCCTTCAGCTTCTGTCTCGCTTCCAGACGAAGGGACGGAACTTCATCATAGTCCAATGTCTCTGGGATCATTTTTTTCTCCATCTTGCGATACTGTTCTACCTGACGCTTCTGTCTTATAATATATCCTTCATATTTGATTTCAATTTCCACCTGTTCCACAACAGCAGAAGGCAAAGGATGTCTCTCCTTATCAATCGGAGCCAATGCTGCATATCCCAGCTCCGGTCTGCAGATCAGTTCTGCCAGAGTTGCCGCCGTTTTCAGAATCGAACTTCCGCTCTCTTCCAGAAAATGCTGAATTTCCTTATTGGCCCCAACAGAAGTATTTTTCAAACGCTGAATTTCACGATTGATCAGCTCCTCTTTTTCCACCAATGCATAATATTCCTGCTGAGAGATCAATCCAATCTCGTATCCTTTCTTACGCAGACGCAGATCCGCATTATCCTGACGAAGTAACAGACGATACTCTGCTCTGGAAGTCATCATACGATAAGGTTCTCTGTTATCCTTGGTCACCAGATCATCAATCAAAACTCCGATATAACTTTCGGAACGATCCAAAATCAAAGGATCTCTATGCAAAACAGACATAGCTGCATTAATACCGGCGATCAATCCCTGGGATGCAGCCTCTTCATATCCACTGCTTCCGTTGAACTGTCCGCCACTGAACAGACCATTGATATTCTTAAACTCCAGAGAAGGATTCAACTGTTTTGCATTGATACAATCATATTCGATGGCATAGGCATTTCTTACAATTTCACAATGCTCCAATCCCGGAACCGTACGATACATAGCTAACTGTACATCTTCCGGCAGAGAAGAAGACATGCCGCCAACGTACATTTCATTCGTGTGCAGACCTTCTGGCTCGATAAATACCTGATGTCTCTCTTTTTCGGCAAATTTAACGACCTTATCCTCAATAGAAGGACAATATCTGGGACCGGTACCCTCAATAATACCGGCATAGATAGGAGAGCGATCCAGATTATTCCGAATGATCTCATGGGTATTCTCATTAGTATAAGTCAGCCAGCAGGAAGCCTGTTCCTTCTGTATCGATTCCGGATCCGTAGAGAAAGAAAAGGGTACAATCCTCTCATCACCAAACTGCTCTTCCATCTTGGAAAAATCAAGAGAACGCTTGTCCATTCTGGCGGGAGTTCCTGTCTTAAAACGACGCATTTCGATTCCCATAGCTTTCAAAGAATCCGTCAGATGATTGGCTGCCTGTAGTCCGTTCGGCCCAGTGTAAGTAATGGATTCTCCGCACAGGCATCTGGCCCGCAGATAAGTTCCAGTGCAGAGAACAACAGCCTTACATTCATAGATAGCACCGGTAAAAGTCTTTAAACCGGTAATCTTTTTCTTGTGATCTTCGGTCTCTTCCCAGAGAAGTTCACAGACCTCCGCCTGCTTGATCAGAAGATTTTCCTGATTTTCCAGCACTTTACGCATGGCTCTGGAATATTCCGCCTTGTCCGCCTGTGCCCGCAGGGAATGTACTGCCGGTCCCTTGGACACATTCAGCATTTTCGACTGAATAAAAGTCTTATCAATATTTTTACCCATCTCTCCACCCAGAGCATCCAATTCTCTGACCAGATGTCCCTTGGAAGATCCTCCTACATTAGGGTTACAGGGCATCAATGCAATACTGTCTACACTTACTGTAAAAATTACTGTCTTCAGACCCAGTCTGGCGCAGGCCAGAGCAGCTTCACATCCGGCATGACCGGCACCTACTACACACACATCTACTTGTTTCTTTAGTTCCATAGTATTTTTCCTTCTGGTTGTTACTTACCCATACAAAATTTAGAGAAAATCTCATTCACCACATCTTCATCCACTTCTTCTCCTATGATCTTACCCAGAGAAGCATAGGCACTGGTCAGGTCAATGGAATAAAAATCTTCCGGCATTCCATCCTCAATACTTTGTTCTACCAGCTGCAAACTGTTCAAAGCATCCTGCAGGGCCTCTTTATGTCTGAGATTTGTTACAACCAACTCATTGTTATGCCTTAATTTTCCTTCGAAGAACATATTGCGGATTGTTTCTTCCAATTCTTCCATTCCGGAATTTTCCGAAGAAGGATCAATAGTAGAAGTACGAAGAATCTGAATCTCTCCGGTATGCTCCAACACCTTTTCAAGAGTTTCTTTCAGACTTTCTTCTGTGATTTTATTCTCCAGATCCGATTTATTCAACAGAATAATTGCCTTTTTTCCTTCCAATAAGGGGATGATATTCTGATCATCCTCATCCAGAGTTTCTGAAGCATCTGCCACATACAGAATCAGGTCTGCTTCCACGGCATATTTTTTGGCACGTTCTACACCGATCTTTTCTACTACATCCTGTGTCTCATGGATTCCCGCCGTATCGATCATATTCAGACTGATGCCATGCAGATTGATGGTCTCATGCAAGGCATCTCTGGTGGTTCCGGCAATCTCCGTGACAATGGCTCTGTCCTCTCCCAATAACATATTCAGCAGAGAAGATTTTCCGGCATTGGGCTTTCCAACAATAACTGTGGATATGCCTTCTTTCATCAGTCTGCCGTTATCTGCGGTTGCCAATAATTTTTGAATTTCTTTTTCGAAACCTGTGACTTTTTCAGCTAATTGTTCCGGATATCCTTCCAGGCTGATATGCTCCGGATCATCCAATGCCGATTCTATAAAAGCAATCTGATATAAAATATCTTCCCGCAGGCTGCGAATCTTGTCCGAAAGTCTTCCCTTCAACTGGCTGACCGAAGAAGAAAGCGCATATTCGTTCTGGGAATGGATCACGTCAATAACCGCTTCCGCCCGGGATAAATCAATTCTGCCGTTTAGAAAAGCTCTCTTGGTGAATTCACCCGGTTCTGCCAGTCTGGCACCGGCCTGCAGCACTGTCTCCAATACTTTCTGCATCACCAACACACCACCATGACAGTTGATTTCCACCGTGTCTTCCATCGTATAGCTTTTTGGTGCTTTCATTACAGAGGTCATAACCTCATCAATGATATTCTCATCTTTATCAACAATATATCCATAATGGATCGTATGACTCTGTACCTTTGTCAGAATCTTTTTCCCGGATGCGGAACGGAAAATACTATCTACTATATATATGGCATTTTCACCACTGATTCTTACAATTCCGATTCCGGAATCTGATAGAGCCGTGGCAATGGCTGCTATTGTTTCCTTTTCATAATTTTCCATACTGTTTCTAATGCCTTTCCATGAACTGTCAAGATCTATTTTGCATCAAACACTCTTCCTGTAGGAACCAGCGTCGATTCGTCTCCCGCATAACCAGTCTGTACATACTCCACCATATGATCTTCTCCCAGATATTTATAGAGAAGATATCTGCGCTCTCTCTGATCACCTTCTTTGTATGCAAAGCAATCATCAGACGCTGCGCCATCCATTAATTTATAATAGGCCTCTACCAGATCCTCATAAGAGATCGGTGCTCCGGATACTTGTAAATCATGACTTTCATTCAATCCCTTTACAAATAAAATAGGATGCTGTCTGCCGGTTTCGTTCTCGTTTTTCTGAGCTACTTTTACTGCTTCACCTTCTATGTTATATCCATGATCCGATAGTATGATAATGACAGAATTATCATAAACTCCCGCTTCTCTTAGTTTATTCAGATAAGCCATAGTAACGGTCATAGAAGATTCAATAGAAGTATAATAATCTGCATCATCTATTACGTTTACATCCTTATCAAAATAGAACGGAACATGTGCCCCCATTAAATGAATTAATTTAAATCTTTTTCCATCTACATAGGTTATATCATCTTCCTGTACATCCTTATAAAAATCATCATTTCTCCAGGAAAATAACTCTTCATCTTTGGAACCCATTTCCTGATTTTTGAGCATACTTACATTAAACCAGCAATACGGTTTTAATACATAAGGTGCGTATTTCATTCCCACCATTTTAATAATTCTGGTATTAAACAAAGAACGATCCCAAAGAGAAGATTTCGTATATGTTATATTATTAAAAGCACCATCCATGACGCCTTTTTCAAATTTATATTCGTCATCATAATTACTTAAAGTATAACCCTGCTCACGCAAATAATTAAAAAAAGGAGAACTCTTAAAAATTCGATTTCTATAATCTATAAAAGGTTCTTTATTTTCAAACCATTCTCCAGAAAGTATTAACGGTAAAGAATGCTCCGTGTATGCATACCCTGACATTGCGTTATTATAAAAAGTAAAATCAGTCATTGCATCTTCATATTCCGGATGCTCCTGCCACACTTGCCAGAAGCATTCTTCATCCACAGCATCTAATAAGAAAATAATAAAATTAGTATCTGTAGACATTTCAAACTGATCTACTTTTGTAAATCTTGCATATTCTTTTTTTTCAAAAATATTATTATTAATAGAAAGAACTGTAATTGTACTTACTAAAATCAATAATAAGAAAACACTTATATAAGAAACCGCCTTTTTTATCCTGTCATATTTTAAGACCATAAATAAAATCAGACAAACAATTGCTATGATCACCCACACAATAGTAGATTTTACAAACTGTGATTGATATAAACTCCAATTCACATCTGTTCCATCTAAAGGAGGTAAATTTTTAACCATATAGTTTCCCTGAATATAACAGGCTACAGTACCGGTAAAATAGCAATATAAAACAATTTTATAAGCAACATTTCCAAACAGATATACAACTAAAAAACCAACTATACTAAACAAAAGAAACAAAAAGAAATCCTTTATAATGAAAGGAAAAAGTAAATAAACATCATACCAAAATTCATCCACATTATTAATATAGAGTTCCAAAGGTGCATATATAAAAATCATAAAGCAAAATGTCAGAGACAGAAAAAAAGCAGGCTTTAATTCTGCAAGCATCTTTCCATTATTCCATTTCTTCTGTAACCAACTTTTCATTCCTGTAAATCTCCTTAAAAATATAGACAAATTATACTCCAAAAAGCCAGGAGTTGTAAATAAAAGCCGGTACATAGAATAAATTCTAATACCGGCTTTTGTCTTTTTCGTGCTTTCCTGCAATTATCTCTTCAGAGTAACTACAACTCTTCTAAAGGGTTCTTCTCCCTCACTATGAGTAGTAACATATTTATCATTCTGCAGTGCGGAATGAATAATTCTTCTCTCATAAGGATTCATAGGCTCCAGAGATACGCTTCTCTTGGTTCTCTTAACCTTATATGCAATGTTCTTGGCAAGATTCTCAAGAGTTTCTTTTCTGCGCTGACGATAGTTCTCTGTATCAACCTTTACATGAATGTACTCTTCAGATTCTTTATTGACTACCAGAGATACCAGATACTGTAAGGAATCCAGTGTCTGTCCTCTCTTACCGATCAGAACACCCATCTCGTTACCGCTTAACTCGATGTCCATGCTCTTCTCTTCTTCGTTGTACTTAATATCAATGGCAACTTCCATGTTCATTGCCTGAAATACATCATTTAAAAATACTCTGGCAACTTCTTCTACAGAGCTTTTCTTTACTGCAGCCTTGATTACAGCGGGCTTTGCTCCGATTCCAAGGAATCCGGAAGAACCTTCTTCCACTACATGATAATCCAACTTATCACTGGTAACACCCAGCTTCTGACAAGCTTCCGTAATGGCATCACTGACTGTCTTTGCAGATACTTCGATCATGTCCATATTATTTACCTCCTCAATTAATCATAAGGAAAATTTATTTACGACTGTTCTTCTCGTTATAATCTCTGACCATATTTGCCTTGGCCATCATACTTCCGGGCTTAGCTTCTTTTACTTCGGAATAGCTGTCAGCAGATACTTCACTATTATCTATTTTAGAAGAAATATTTGCCTTCTTCTGAATATTTTTAGTATTCATGCTTGCATAAGCATTCAGTTTTTCCTGCTGTTCCTTCATTTTTTCAAGCTTTTTCGCACTCTTCGCAGAATTTTTCTTGATGATATCATCAAAATTCATCTTATCAATATGCTTATTGATCACTACCTGCTGGATACTTCTGACAACACTACCTGCAACCCAGTACAGACCCAGACCGGAAGGTAATGTAAAACAGAACCATGCAGACATCAGAGGCATGATCATATTCATAGTCTTCATGGAAGAAGCCATTGCTGCAGCCTGATCATTACCATTGGTAGAAGAAGTATCCTGCTGAGGCATCAGCTTTACGTTGATCCACTGTGTCAATGCAGACAAAACCGGAATAGCGATTGCTCCGATTACTAAAAGCCATGCTCCGTTAGCCCATGCTTCCTTCAACACATAAGAAGGAGAGTTGCCGATATTCAGTCCTAAAAAATTATTATACTCTTCCAGCTTGCTTACCGTATTGGTCACATCTGCTGCAAGAGAAGGGAACTTCTCACTGATACTTGCAAAATCAGCGGTAGATGCCTTGTTCAGACAGTCAATGATCGTATTCTGTACATATTCACTGTGAGTACCGGCTACAAAGCCTGCATTCGTGAACTGCTTACTGTACATAGCGGAATTACTCAGATTCTGAACCAGCTCCGTTGCACCGGCTGTATCAATAATATTATCTACCAGAGGGAAGAAGGCTTCCTTAACTCTGCCTACATAAGCTGGAATTGCATAAATTACACGATATAGAGCAAACAGAATAGGCATCTGGATCAGCATATACAGACAGCTGCCTGTAGGAGATACTCCATACTTGGCATAAACTGCCTGAATTTCCTGATTCTGTGCCAGCTGTGCATCCTGATCCTTACGATTCTTATATTTTGCCTGAATTGCCTGAATCTCGGGATTCATTTTAGCAGAAAGTTTGGAGAATTTCTGCTGTTTGATGGTAAGAGGCATCATCAACAGGTTCACAACAATTGTAAAAAGGATGATTGCGAGACCGATATTAGGAATACCGATCATGTTCAGAACTTCGAAGATTCCTTCCATTATCTTACCAAGCAGCCAGGCTACCTGTCCGATAATGAATGTGGAATTCTGTGTCAAAAGAATACCGTTCATTTATCCTCCTAATATTTGCCACCTTCTATCGGATATTCTCAAGGTACAGGATCATATCCTCCTTTAGAGAAAGGATTGCATCGAAGAATTCTCCATGCAGCCAGAAATCCTCCCTTGATCACACCATATTTTTCAATGGCTTCCAGACCATATTGAGAACAACTGGGAACATAAGGACACTTCGTACCTTTGTACGGTGAAATATATTTCTGATAGAACCTAATCATGGCTATAACTAATTTTTTCATATACAAATTTTATTTAATCCTGATAAAAATAGATTTTTATCAGATGATGAAGTTTTGCAAGATGCAGCAACGCACTTTCCGCTTCTTCATATCCTATAGAAGCTGCGGCCGGTCTTGCAATGATTACCATATCCAAACCACTATTGAATACACTTTCATGTAATCTGTAACTTTCTCTGACCAGTCGGGTAATTCTATGTCTTACGACACTATTACCGACTTTTTTACTTACACTGATTCCGATTCTGTTCTTATCAAGGCCATTTTCCTTCACATACATGATAAAGTACTTGTTGGCATAAGATCTGCCATTCTTGTACACAAAACGGAACTGCTGATTATTTTTTAATGATTCCGAAAACTGCATGCACTCCTCCAACCGTGAAAGTTAAGAGAAAAAAAGGTCACATTGCTGTGACCTATGCGGATAATTTCTTTCTTCCTTTTGCACGTCTTGCTGCTAAAACTTTTCTTCCACCGGGAGTACTCATTCTGGCTCTGAAACCGTGAACCTTGGAATGGGAACGCTTTTTAGGCTGAAATGTCATCTTCATGGAAAGGCACCTCCTTCTCTAAACCTTCTTATATAAAAAGGTAAACATATTTTTCAACATTTGGGCGCATAAAAAATGCGCCTTCCTTTCGGAAAATAGCATATTGATTGTAATGTAAAAGCCCGTCAATGTCAAGCAAAATTCAATAAAAATGCTGAAAAATCAAGAGAAATAGGGCTTTCTGAAATTCATAAAATTTTTTAAATCGAGTTATCCACATAGATATACACCATATTTACCCATAAACGAGTTATCCACAGCCTGTTGATTATTTGTGGATATTTATTTTTTTCACATGGATATTCTGTGTAAATCCGGTGTAAAAGTGGACAAGTTTACCGTAATTGTGGATATCTCGAAATTTGTCGAATTTATCCACATATACACATCACTATCCACATCCCCTGTTAATATTCCCAGTTATGAACAACTTTATCAACAATATGTGGATAACTTTATCCATGACCTGTTCATAACTTACATTTGAATTATTTTTAATTCTATTATACAATGAAATGGAGTTTCGCACAGCGGGACTCTTAGCGGGAGGAAATCAATGGACGCAATCAAAGAAAACTGGACAACTGTCAAAGAAGCTGTCAGAAGAGAATACAGTCTTTCTGACATTTCTTATCATACATGGGTGGAGCCTTTGGAGTTTCATAATGTAGTGAATGATGTAGTGAGCATTATCATTCCCTCGGACCAGGCCCATGCCCTGAATTACATTTCATCAAAATATAAGAGCTTTTTTCAGGTTACTATTACCGAAATGTTCGATCATCCTTATGATATCAACTTTATCCTGGAGAAGGATGTCAAGGCAGAAGAACCTGCTGAGAATGAAATGGCTGTTCCAAATCAGATCTATGGTATTAATTATGAAGATGCCCATCTGAACCCTAAGTACAAATTCGATACCTTTGTCGTTGGAAGTAATAACAAATTTGCTCATTCCGCATCCCTTGCGGTAGCGGAATCTCCGGGAGAAGTCTACAATCCTCTCTATTTATATGGAGGTCCCGGTCTGGGCAAGACTCACCTGATGCATTCCATCGGACATTTTATTTTAGAACAAGATCCGGACAAAAAGGTTCTCTACGTTACCAGTGAGGAATTCACAAACGAAGTAATCGAATCCATTCGTAGTGGTAATGCGGCTTCCATGACCAAGCTGCGTGAGAAATACCGTAACGTGGATGTTCTCATGGTCGATGACGTACAATTTATTATAGGTAAGGAAAGTACCCAGGAGGAATTCTTCCATACTTTCAATGCCTTGCATGCTGCCCATAAACAGATCATTCTGTCCTCCGATAAACCGCCCAAGGAAATGGAAACTCTGGATGAAAGATTCCGTTCCCGTTTCGAATGGGGCCTGATTGCTGATATCCAGCCGCCCGATTATGAGACCCGAATGGCAATTTTACGGAAAAATGCAGAGACCTACGATCGTCAGATTGATGAAGAGATCATCAAATACATTGCCACAAATATTAAATCCAATATTCGTGAACTGGAAGGCGCATTTAACAAGATCATTGCTTTTGCAAAATTAAATAAGGTAGATTTGACACTCTCTCTGGCCGAAGAAGCCCTGAAGGACGTCATCTACCCCAACAAGCCAAAGGAGATCACTCCTACTCTCATTATTAATGTAGTGGCAGAGCATTTTGGCGTAAAGCCGGAAGATATTACTTCCAAGAAGAGAAATTCCGAGTTCGTACAGCCCCGTCAGGTCGTAATGTACCTGTGCAGAGAGCTGACGGATACCTCCTTCACTAATATAGGAAAGCTTTTGGGCAAAAAAGACCATACAACGATCATTCACGGTGTAAATAAAGTGTCTACGGAGATCCAGACGAACGAAGAACTTCGTAATAAAATCGATATTATCACAAAGAAGATAAATCCTTCTTAGAAGATATCTGTTAATAATTTTTCTTATTCTGAGGACAAGTTGTGTATATCTTTGGAATAAACGATGCTCACCTGTTGATAACTTGTTTTAAGGTTCCGGAACAGAATATGGACGGTGTGAATAATCTGAGAGTTATTCTTAGGTTATTCTGCCAAATCCACTAAGATTTCCATTCCATTTTGCCTTGAAAAATAGTATAATAAGACTGGTTATGCACATATCAACACCCCTTATTAAGGTGACTACGAAATTCTTTTAATATTTTTATACAACGCGTATCCGCGCGTACGCAAATCAACCAGAAAGGAAGTTATGCACACATGAAATTAGTCTGTTCGAAAGCCAATCTTTTAAATGGCGTACAAACTGTATCAAAAGCTGTTCCCAGTAAGACTACCATGTCTATTCTGGAATGTATTTTAGTAGATGCTACCAATGGAGAGATCAAGTTAACTGCCAACGATATGGAACTTGGTATCGAGACTACCATAGAAGGACAGATCGTAGAAAAGGGTATCATTGCTCTGGATGCAAAAATGTTCCTGGAAATCGTACGTAAACTTCCTGACAGTGACATTACCATTGAGACTGATGCTTCCTTCAAGGTAGTTATTACTTGTGAAAAAGCAAAATTCACGATCATCGGTAAATCTGGTGAAGATTTCTCTTATTTACCGGCAGTAGAAAAAGATGACAGTATTGTCATGAGTCAGTTTACACTGAAAGAGGTTGTAAGACAGACCATCTTCTCTATCTCTGACAATGATAACAATAAGCTGATGACAGGTGAACTTTTTGATATTAACGGAGAAGAGTTCAAGATCGTGTCCTTGGACGGACATCGTATCTCCATTCGTAAGATCCAGCTGAAGAACAGCTATTCTCCGAAAAAGGTAGTTGTTCCCGGTAAGACTCTGAACGAGGTAAGTAAGATTTTACCCGGAGATGCAGATAGTGATGTAACGATTTCCTTTACGGAAAAACATATTGTATTTGAATTCGACAAGACGGTTGTGGTATCCCGTCTGATCGAGGGAGAATATTTTAAGATCGACCAGATGCTTTCCAGCGATTATGAGACTAAGGTAAGAGTCAACAAGAAAGAGTTCTTAAGCTGTATCGATCGTGCTACTCTTCTGGTAAAGGAAGGCGATAAGAAACCTATTATCGTAAATATCACAGACAGTGGAATGGAACTTAAAATCAATTCCGCTCTGGGAAGCATGAACGAAGAAATCGATATTCAGAAACAGGGTAAGGATCTGATGATTGGATTCAACCCCAAGTTCCTGATTGATGCTCTCCGTGTCATCGATGATGAGGAAGTGGATCTGTATATGGTAAATCCCAAGGCACCCTGTTTTATCAAGAATGCAGAGGAAAGCTATATTTACCTGATCCTTCCCGTGAACTTTACAACAGTTGCTTAAACTTAAGAACAGAGGTTAAATCAATGCATACGATCCGTTTAAAGGATGATTATATTAAGCTTGGTCAGGCATTAAAGGCAGCCGGTGTGGTAGAATCCGGTGTGGATGCCAAGTTCGCCGTACAGGATGGCCTGGTAAAGGTGAATGGACAGACGGAATTACAGCGTGGCAAAAAGCTGGTATCCGGAGATAAAGTGGAATATGATGGCGAGACCATCGTGATAGAATAAGCAGGTTACTATGATCATCAAATCAATCGAATTGGCAGATTACAGGAATTATGATTCTCTTGTCCTGCAGTTTGACCGGGGGACGAATATCCTCTACGGTGATAATGCCCAGGGCAAGACGAATATCCTGGAAGCAATCTATGTTGCTGCCACCACAAAATCGCATAAGGGAAGCAAGGACAGAGAAATTGTTAATTTCGACAAGGAAGAGGCCCATATCAGAACCTATCTGGAAAAGGACTTCAAAGAGATCCGCGTGGATATGCATCTGAGAAAGTCCAAATCCAAAGGAATTGCCATAGATGGTCAGAAGATTAAGAAAGCAGCGGATCTTCTGGGGCTTTGTAATGTTGTATTTTTCTCTCCGGAAGACTTGGGGATCATTAAAAACGGTCCCTCTGAGCGGAGAAGATTCGTAGATATGGAACTGTGTCAGCTGGACAATTTCTATCTCTACAATCTCAATCATTACAACAAAATCGTCAATCAGCGTAATAAGCTTCTCAAGGATATGTATATGAATCCGGATCTCAAGGAGACATTGACAATCTGGGATATGCAGTTGGTGTCTTACGGAAGTAAGATCATAGAGAGAAGAAAGCTGTTCGTAGAACAGCTCAATGAGATCATTTATGAGATTCATAAAAAATTATCCGGTGGCCGGGAAGAAATCCGTATCCAGTATGAGCCGGATGTGGAACTGGATGAATTTGAAAGTAAGCTGAGAAACAGTCAGGACCGGGATATGCGGGCAAAGATGACATCCGTGGGACCCCACAGAGATGATTTTTCTTTTCTGGTAGGGGACGTGGATATCCGTAAGTTCGGATCCCAGGGGCAACAGCGTACTGCTGCTCTCTCTCTGAAATTATCCGAGATCGAGCTGGTAAAAAGGATTACAAAAGATACGCCGGTATTATTACTTGACGATGTATTGTCTGAACTGGACAGTAACCGGCAAAACTATCTGTTGAACAGTATCGGAGATATTCAGACTATCATTACCTGTACTGGTCTGGAGGAATTTGTAAATAACCGGTTTGAAATCAACCGGGTATTCAAAGTATCTGCCGGAACTGTTACCTGTGTAAATGAAAATATGGGACTGAAATCCGAACCGGAAGAAACTCCGGCAGATGAGTATAATTTTGGCAGCCTGTAGGGCAGAATGTGAGGAATCATGAGCGAAGAAAATATGAACAATACCGCGGTAGAACATGAATATGGCGCGGATCAGATTCAGATATTGGAAGGTCTGGAAGCTGTAAGAAAGCGTCCGGGAATGTATATTGGTACCACATCCAGCAGAGGACTGCATCATCTGGTATATGAGATCGTAGACAATGCGGTGGATGAAGCACTGGCAGGATTCTGTGATACCATTGATGTAACCATCAATGAAGACAATTCCATCACCGTTATTGATAACGGACGAGGAATTCCGGTAGGCATCAATCACAAAGCAGGTATCCCTGCAGTAGAAGTCGTATTTACGATTCTGCATGCCGGCGGTAAGTTTGGCGGTGGGGGATACAAGGTATCCGGTGGTCTGCACGGTGTAGGTGCCTCTGTTGTAAATGCCCTCTCCAACTGGCTGGAAGTAGAAATTTGCCAGGGTGGCAAGGTATATAAGCAGCGTTATGAGAGAGGTCATGTATGCTATGCTCTGAAAGAAATCGGCACCTGCCCTATGGAAAAGACCGGAACGAAAGTTACTTTCCTGCCAGATGATACGATTTTTACTGAGACAACGGTATATGATTTTGATGTATTGAAGAGAAGACTCAGAGAGATGGCATTCCTGACCAAGGGGCTGCGCATCATTTTAAGAGATAATCGTACTGAAGAGGAAACTTCTCTGGAAGGTGGTTCTGTCGTTGACAGTGCAGCTGCGGAAGCTATGTCTACAGAGCACGAAAAGAAGCAGATCAGTGAACTGTTACAGAGGGCACAGGAAGATGCCATGGAAGCAGGAGCATCCACAGAAGCAATGACTTCCGAAGAAACTTCAGCTTCTTCAGATACAGCAAATGACTCTGAGGCGTTTGCAGATGCTTTTGCTACTTCCGAGGAATCCACCAAAGCCCGCACCGGCGGCAAAATCGGGAAGATACATACCATTACTCTGGAAAATGGTAAGAAGCAGAAAGTCGTTGAGTTCTACTACGAAGGTGGTATCAAGGAATTTGTTGCTTATCTGAACAAGAGTAAGGAACCCTTATACGAAAATATTTTGTATTTTGAAGGCGAGAAGAACAATGTGTACGTGGAAGTATCCTTCCAGCACAATGATTCTTATAACGAGAGCGTATTCAGCTTTGTAAATAACATCAATACTCCCGAGGGAGGTACTCATTTACAGGGTTTCCGTAATGCCATTACGAAGACATTTAACGATTACGCAAGAAGCGCAAAGCTGTTAAAAGACAGTGAGCCAAATCTGTCTGGTGAAGATATCCGTGAGGGCCTGACTGCCATTGTCAGTGTCAAGATCGAGGATCCCCAGTTTGAAGGACAGACCAAGCAGAAACTGGGTAACAGTGAGGCAAGAGGCGCTGTTGACAATATTGTCAGTGAGCAGCTGACCTATTTCTTAGAGCAGAATCCGCAGATTGCAAAGTCCATCTGTGAGAAGTCGATTCTGGCACAGCGTGCCAGAGAGGCAGCCAGAAAGGCAAGAGACCTCACCAGGAGAAAGACCGCTCTGGATACCATGGCTCTGCCCGGTAAGCTGGCAGACTGTTCCGATAAGGATCCGAAGAACTGCGAGATTTACATCGTAGAGGGAGATTCCGCAGGAGGAAGTGCGAAGACAGCACGTTCCCGTGCAACCCAGGCTATCCTGCCCCTGCGTGGTAAGATACTGAATGTAGAAAAGGCAAGACTGGATAAGATTTATGCCAATGCTGAGATCAAGGCAATGATCACTGCTTTTGGTACCGGAATTCATGAGGATTTTGATATTTCCAAGCTTCGTTACAACAAGATCATTCTGATGACCGATGCCGATGTAGACGGTGCGCATATCAGTACTCTTCTGCTGACCTTCATCTATCGGTTTATGCCGGAGCTGATCAAGCAGGGACATGTGTTCCTGGCGAAACCGCCTCTGTATAAGCTGGAGAAGAACAAAAAGGTATGGTATGCCTATAGTGACGAAGAACTTGACAGTATCCTGACGGAAGTAGGCCGTGATCAAAATAACAAGATCCAGCGTTACAAAGGTCTGGGTGAGATGGATGCGGAACAGCTCTGGGAGACCACCATGGATCCGGAGAGACGTATTCTGCTCAGAGTCAACTACGATGAAGAGACGGAATCCGAACTGGATCTGACCTTTACCACACTGATGGGTGACAAGGTAGAACCCAGAAGAGAATTCATCGAAGAAAATGCTCAGTTTGTTAAGAATCTGGACATCTAATAACTATTCAGAGCCGTTATCAGGCTCTGAATAGTTACGGTATTTAATAATAGAGAGTCGTATTTTACGACAGATTGTGAGGAAACATGAACGACGATATTTTTGATAAGCCTTCGGAGGCTGAGATTGATAAAATCCATGAAGTCGATCTGAAAGAAAAAATGGAAACTTTCTATATCGACTATGCCATGAGTGTTATCGCATCCCGTGCGCTTCCGGATGTGAGGGATGGTCTGAAGCCGGTACAGAGACGTGTACTCTATTCTATGATCGAACTGAACAATGGTCCCGACAAGCCGCATCGTAAGAGTGCCCGTATTGTCGGTGATACCATGGGTAAATATCATCCTCATGGTGACAGCTCCATCTACGGTGCATTGGTTAATATGGCACAGGATTGGTCTACCCGTTATCCTCTGGTAGATGGCCACGGTAACTTCGGTTCCATGGATGGTGACGGTGCTGCAGCAATGCGTTATACCGAGGCAAGACTTTCCAAGATTTCCATGGAGCTTCTGGCAGATATCGGTAAGAATACCGTAGATTTTGTACCGAACTTTGATGATACTGAAAAAGAACCTGTCGTACTGCCCAGCCGTTATCCAAACCTGCTAGTCAACGGTACTACCGGTATTGCCGTAGGTATGGCTACCAATATTCCACCTCACAACCTTCGTGAAGTGGTACAGGCTGTTGTTAAAATTATTGATAATCGTGTAGAAGAAGACAGAGATACTACGATCGATGAGATTCTTCCCATTGTGAAAGCTCCCGATTTTCCTACCGGAGGACTGATTCTGGGTACCAGAGGCTGTGAGGAAGCTTATCGTACCGGCCGTGGTAAGATCAGAGTCCGTGCAGTGACCAATATCGAGACACTGCCTAACGGTAAGAGCCAGATCATTGCCACCGAACTGCCATATATGGTCAATAAGGCCAATCTGATCATCAAGATTGCTGAGCTGGTAAAACTGAAAAAAATCGACGGTATCACAGATATCCGTGATGAATCCAACCGTGAAGGTGTCCGCGTGGTCATTGAGCTTCGTAAGGATGCCAATGCCAATGTTATTCTGAATCAGCTGTACAAGCATACACAGCTGCAGGATACTTTTGGTGTGATCATGCTGGCGCTGATCAACAATCAGCCTAAGGTCATGAATCTGCTGGATATGCTGACTTATTACCTGAAACATCAGGAGGATGTGGTTACCAGAAGAACCAAATATGATCTGAACAAGGCTGAGGAAAGAGATCATATTTTACAGGGATTGTTAAAGGCTCTGGACTTCATTGACGAAGTTATTACTATTATCCGTGGCAGTCAGAATGCCCAGATTGCAAAAGAACGTTTGATGGAGAGATTTGAACTTTCTGATGTACAGGCACAGGCTATTGTGGATATGCGTCTGCGTGCTCTGACAGGTCTGGAAAGAGAGAAGCTGGAAAACGAGCATCAGGATCTGGTAGCAAAAATTGCGGAGTTGAAGGCTATTTTGGCAGATGAAAAGCTGTTATTAGGTGTTATTAAGACAGAAATGAGTGCTATCGCTGAGAAATACGGCGATGACAGACGCAGTAAAATCGGTTATGACGAACTGGATATCTCCATGGAGGATCTGATTCCGAGGGAAAATACTATTATTGCCATGACCAGTCTCGGTTATATCAAACGTATGACTGTAGATAATTTCAAAGCACAGAACCGCGGCGGCCGAGGTATCAAAGGAATGCAGACGATTGATGAGGACTATATCGAAGATCTGCTGATGACGACCACACATCATTATCTGAATTTCTTCACCAATATGGGAAGAGTATACAGATTAAAAGCATATGAGATCCCGGAGGCAGGCCGTACCGCAAGAGGTACTGCTATTGTGAATCTCCTGCAGCTGGCACCCGGTGAGAAGATCACTGCTATGATTCCGATTCATGAATACAGTGATGATAAGAATCTGTTCATGGTAACTAAGACCGGTATCGTGAAGAAGACCCCTCTGATGGAGTTTTCCAATGTCAGAAAGAACGGACTGACCGCTATCAACCTCAGAGAAGAGGATGAACTGATCGAGGTGAAGATCACCGACAGCAACAGCGAGATCTTCCTGGTAACCAAACAGGGTATGTGCATCCGCTTCCAGGAGACGGATGTCCGGGCTACGGGCAGAGCTTCCATGGGTGTTATTGGTATGAACTTATCTCCCGGGGATGAGATCATCGGTATGCAGTTACAGACTCAGGGCAGTGACCTGTTGATCGTATCTGAAAATGGAATGGGTAAGCGTACCAATATGGATGAATTTACCGTACAGAAACGTGGCGGTAAGGGTGTAAAGTGCTACAAAATCGTTGAAAAAACCGGTGATGTGGTAGGTGCCAAGGCTGTAAATGACGATAACGAAATTATGATGATAACCACAGAAGGAATTATCATACAGCTTCGTGTTCAGGATATCTCCACTTTGAGCAGGATCACATCAGGTGTAAAGCTGATCAATCTGGATGAAGGTGTTAAGGTTGCGCAGATCGCTAAGGTACGTGAGAAGCTTTCCAACGGTGACCATGAATTCGACAATCTTGAGGAAGCCATGGAAGAAGTAGCACAGGAAGCCGTTTCTGAAGATGAGGAAGAAGCAGAAGAAAATCTGATTTTCCCTACTGAGGATTCTGAAGATGATGAATAAATAAGAGTTAATGATTAAGTTGAGCACTTTTCATATTGCAGAAAAAGATATATATGTGATATAACAAAAGTGCTCAATTTAGTGAGACACAGATAAAAGCAAGCGGCTGCGAAGCAAATATTTGTTTTTATAGGCTCACAAGTGAACGAATATCCCGCAAAGCAGGATGTAAAATGCAATAGCACGAATTCGTGAAGTTATAATGTAATAACTTAAATGAAAAAGAGGGGTATGAAAAATGGAATCTTATAGTATTTTCAGAGATTTGGCAATTATTATTGTATTTGCCAAAGTGTTTGGTATCATTGCGAGAAAATGTAAGGCACCTCAGGTTGTGGGTGAAATCGTGGCCGGTCTGTTGATCGGACCCAGCGTACTGGGACTGGTACAGCAGTCAGATTTCCTGATCCAGATGGCGGAGATCGGTGTTATCCTGCTGATGTTCTCCGCAGGTCTGGAGACGAATCTGAAGGACCTGATGAAGACGGGATTTGTGGCATTTCTGATCGCATGTATGGGTGTATTTGTTCCTTTGGTAGGAGGAACATTATTGTACATGGGATTTTACGGAGTAGCACCCTGGGGATCCGAAAAATTCTATGAAGCTGTATTTATCGGTGTCATTATGACGGCTACCAGTGTAAGTATTACCGTACAGTCTCTGAAAGAACTGGGTAAATTAAAGGGAAAAGTCGGCACCACCATTATGAGTGCCGCTATTATCGATGATGTTATCGGTATTATCGTACTTACCTTTGTTATCGGATTCAAAAATCCCGATTCCAATCCGGGAAGCGTAATTATTTCTACGGTGCTCTTCTTCTTGTTTGCTATCGGTGTCGGATTTGTATTGTTCAAGGTATTCCAGTATCTGGATAACAAATATCCGCATACAAGACGTATTCCTATTTTAGGTCTGGCGCTCTGTTTTATTTTCGCTTATGTAGCAGAGGTATTCTTCGGTATTGCGGATATTACAGGTGCTTACGTGGCAGGTATTATCCTTTGCTCCATTCAGGATTCGGAATACATTGCTGAGAAGATGGATATCAATTCTTATATGATCTTCGGACCGATCTTTTTTGCAAGTATCGGACTTAAGACCAGCTTTGACCATTTGAATGGAGAATTTGTACTGTTCTCTATCGGATTTGTTATTGTTGCTCTGCTGTGCAAAATCATCGGTTGCGGTCTAATGGCGAGAATCTGCAGATTCAAAGGACCGGATGCCTTGAAAATCGGTGTCGGTATGATGACCAGAGGCGAGGTTGCCCTGATCGTGGCACAGAAGGGATTGTCTGTGGGAATGATCGGTGCGGAATACTTTACAGCAGTCATTCTGCTGATCATTGTATCCAGTATCTCCACTCCTATCCTGCTTAAGATTCTGTATACGAAGCATGCCGAGATTGATTAAAAAATATGGATCATATGGATCAGAAGCGTTTTGAAGAAGCTAAGAGAAAAATAATAGGCGTGGACCGTCAGAGACTGGGAATCGGAACTCTCTCAGAGAAGACGGTTCATGCTATTTTTAAGGATTATTATGAGCCGGATGAGGATCATCAGGAGATTCCCATAGAGAATTATGTGGCGGATATTTACAAGGATGGGGAGATCATCGAGATCCAGACGAGGCATTTCAACCGTATGCGGGGAAAGTTACAGGCGTTTTTACCTTTGTATCCGGTGACAATTGTCTATCCCATTCCTTATGAAAAATGGCTGATCTGGATTGATGAAGACAGCGGAGAACTGAGTAAAAAGCGAAAATCCCCAAAAAAGGGATCCCCTTATCAGGCATTTAAGGAACTATATAAGATCAAAATGTTCCTGAAGGATCCGAATATCCGGTTTAAATTTGTATTGGTGAATATGGAAGAATATCGACTGTTAAACGGTTGGAGTCGTGACAAGAAAAAAGGATCCACGAGATATGACAGGATTCCTACGGATCTGATCGAAGAGGTGGAAATCAGACAGCCGGAGGATTATCTGCAATTTGTACCTTATGAACTGGAAGAACCTTTTCACAGTAAAGATTTTGCAAAAGCAGCCCACATTCCTCTCTCACTGGCACAGACGGTATTGAATATATTGTTTGAAATGGGGACAATAGAACGGGTAGGAAAACAGGGAAACAGTTATTTATATCGTGTCATGGATATATAGATATATAGATGAAAAAAGAGGATTAGACCGTATGGTTTAATCCTCTTCGTCTTCCTGATGGGATTTCGGCAAGGAGAAGATAAATTCACTTCCAACGCCGGGAGTACTGATCACATTGATATGCTCATCGTGAGCATTGATAATTTCTTTTACAATGGAAAGACCCAATCCGGTTCCCTTTTTATCTTTGCCTCGGGATAGGTCGGATTTGTAAAATCTGTCCCAGATCAGCTTCAGATCTTCTTTCGGAATACCGATTCCTGTATCTTTTACGGAGACAAACAATTTATTTTTCTTCTCCGAGGTCTCAATGTGGATCACAGAATCATGGTGGCTGAACTTAATGGCATTGTCCATGAGATTATAGAGTACCTGCTGGATCTTGCCCATATCTGCATGGACATACATTTCATTGCCGGTCAGGATCATCTCAATAGCAATGGATTTGTTATGACAGGTGCCCTCAAAGGTACTTGCAGTATTACGGATCACCTGGTTGATATCAAAATCTGTTTTATCTAAGAGCATTCCTTTGGTGTTCAGATTATTCAGGGTTAAAAGGCTGTTGGTCAGCTTCGTCAGTCGTTCTGTTTCATTCAATACGATAGTAATGTATTTTTCATGCATTTCCGGTGGAATCGTGCCATCCAGCATGGCTTCCAGATATCCTCTTATAGAGGTCAGAGGGGAACGGAAATCGTGGGATACATTGGCTACAAACTTTTTCTGATCATCCTCGGAACGGGCAATTTCGCTTGCCATATAGTTCAGACAGGAAGCCAGATAACCGATTTCATCTTCACTGTCCACCTGAAATTCATAATGCATATTACCGGCGGCATACTGCTCTGTGGCATGGGTGATCTTCCGCAGAGGAATATATACGATCTCGGTGAAAAAGATCAGAATGATCAGGGATAACAGGAACAGGATTGCCAGGGTGATATAGGAAATATTCAGCAGACTGTTACAGGATTTCTGAATATCATTCATATCAGTATGGATGACTACATAACCTTTTACCTTGTAATTGGAGGTAATGGGAGCAAATACAGTAAGTACATCCGAATCAAAATTACCGAAGAAATCACCAACGATGTAATAGGAGCCGCTGGTTACGGTCGAATCAAAATTCTCGATGACTACCACATTTTCCACATCTAAGGGACTATTGGTATCCAGTACCAGTCGTCCGGAGGGATTGATGATGCGAATCTCGGAATTCAGGTAGACCGCCAGGGAGTCCAGCTGCATTTTAACGGTCTCCAAAGTTGTTTCACTGGTGTACAATCCGCCGGCATAGGTTCCGGCGATCAGGGTTGCTTCGGAATAGAGACTTTCAGCCTTTTCCCGGATCAGGTGTTCTTTGGTCATATTGGGAACAAAAGTTGTAACAATGATGAAACCAAATACACCAAAAATAAAATATGCGAGTATAAATTTTAGATAAAGTGTTTTTTTCATAACAAATCCTGCTTTTGGTATGACTTAATTACGTACTTCGAATTTATAGCCGATGCCCCAGATGGTACTGATCTTCCAGTTGGCATGATCCTTGATCTTCTCGCGGAGACGCTTGATATGCACATCCACGGTACGGGTATCACCGATATATTCATATCCCCAGATCTGATCCAGAAGCTGTTCTCTGGTGAATACATGATTCGGTGAGGATGCTAAAAAGTAGAGAAGCTCCAGTTCTTTCGGCGGCATTTCCACGGTGTGTCCCATATAGATGACGGAATAGTTGGTCAGGTTAATGGTCAGATCCGCATATTCCACACACTTGTCGTTGGAATTTTCTGTGGGAGCATTAGAGGGCTTGTAGCGTCTGAGGACTGCTTTGGCGCGGGCCACCAGTTCCTTGGAATCAAAAGGTTTTTCCATATAATCATCCGCACCCAGCTCCAGTCCCAATACTTTGTCGAAGACTTCACCTTTTGCGGAAAGCATAATGATGGGAACGGAGTATTGTGCCCGGACCTCTCTGCACACCTGATAACCATCAATGCCGGGAAGCATCAGATCCAACAGAATCAGATTCGGAGCAAAGGTCTCCATAGCCGGCATCACGGATTCTCCGTCATTGACGATCATGGTATCAAAACATTCCTTTGTCAGATACAGGGAAATCAGTTCCGCAATATTATTATCATCATCTACAATGAGAATTTTCTGTTTACTTACCATGTAGTATAGGCCTCCTGTCAGTAATTATTTAAAAGTAACAATGGTTACGCCGGCATCGCCTTCACCATATTCACCCAACCGGTACTCTTTGACGTATTTCAGACGTTTTAAGTGAGACTGTACTGCACTGCGCAGGGCACCGGTGCCTTTTCCGTGCACGACTCTCACACTGGGGAGATGAGCCAGATAAGCGTCATCCAGGTATTTATCCAGTTTTGCAATGGCTTCATCTACCGTACATCCCAAAAGGTTGATCTCGGAGGACACGGAGAAGGACTTGGACATTTTCAACTTGCCGGTGTTGGTACGCTGCAGGGCAGGTGCTGTAATGGTCTCTTCTTTTACCGGTACGAGATCGTTAACATTCGTCTGCATTCTCATAATTCCGCATTGTACGAAGAGATTTCCTTTGGCATCCGGAAGAGTGTTTACGATTCCCTTGAGATTCATGGAAAGGATCTTCACGGAATCTCCTTTTTTAAGCTTCTTCGGATCCACGGTCTTCTGACCAGCAGGTTTCTTTTGTGTATTACCAAGAGCCAGCTTTCCGTTCTTCTCATTGATCTTGTCACGGACTTTCTGTCTCTTTTTCTCCAGCTCCTTGATGTCGGCGGAAGCGCCTGCTTTATTGAAATCACGGATGGTTTCGTCGGCTACATCCTTTGCTTCCTGGAGAATGGCTCTTGCTTTTTCATTAGCATCGCGGAGAATTTTGTCTTTAGCCTGGTCGATTTTTTCGTTTTTCTTCTGTAACTGTTCCTGTAAGGTACGGATCCGTTCCTTATATTCTGCAATCTCCTGCTGTTCTTTTTCAATGGTTACGCGGCTCTGTTCCAGATCGGCGATGACATCTTCAAAGCTTTCGTCTTCTTTGCTGATCTGTTCTTTCGCAGCATTGATGATCTCATCGGACAGTCCCAGCTTGGAAGAAATGGCGAAAGCATTACTTTTACCGGGAATACCGATGAGCAGACGGTAGGTGGGGCGAAGGGTCTCCACATCGAATTCACAGCAGGCATTTTCTACAAAATTCGTGGAAAGTGCGTAGATCTTCAATTCACTGTAATGCGTGGTAGCCATGGTGCGGATGCCACGGTCATGCAGATAATTTAAGATAGCAATTGCCAGAGCGGCACCTTCCGTAGGATCTGTTCCGGCACCAAGTTCATCAAATAAACACAGGGAATCCGCATCTGCGTGCTGCAAAATGTGGACAACTCTGGTCATATGAGAAGAGAATGTGGACAGACTCTGTTCAATACTCTGCTCATCCCCGATATCTGCATAGACTTCCGAGAAAACTGACAGTTCGGAACGGTCCAGCGCCGGAATATGCAGTCCCGCCTGCCCCATCAGGGTAAACAGTCCCACCGTCTTCAGAGACACGGTCTTACCACCGGTATTGGGACCGGTGATCACCAACAGGTCAAAATCTTTCCCCAGACGGACATCAATGGGAACCGCCTTTTTCTTATCTAACAGTGGATGACGGCCCTTACGGATCTGGATGTAATGTTCAGTGTTGAAAATAGGCTCTGTGGCATTCTGTTCCATGGCGAGTTTTGCCTTGGCAAAGATGAAGTCTAAAGTAGTCATGATCTTCTGATCTGCGGCAAGCTCTGAAGTATGAACAGCAGCCTGGCTGCTCAGATCACCCAGAATAACTTCAATCTCCTCCTGCTCTTGTAAATCCAGTTCTTTTAGCTGGTTGTTCAGGTTCACGACAGCAGCCGGTTCGATGAAAAAGGTGGAACCGGTGGAGGACTGGTCATGCACCATACCGCTTACCTGGCTCTTATATTCGGCTTTTACGGGGATACAGTAGCGGTTATCACGCATGGTAATGACTGCATCCTGCAAAAAGGTACGGTAAGCGCCGTTTACCATGGAAGTCAGCTGGCTATGGATTTTTTCATTGGTGGACAGCTTGGAGCGGCGGATACTTTTCAAACGGGGACTGGCATCATCTGCCATCTCCTCTTCCGATAAAATACAGCGGTTGATTTCATTGGCAAGCTGTGTCATAGGTGTGAGTCCCTCAAAGTAGGCATCCAGGCTGTCATTTGGGAAGTCTTCCCGTTCTTTTTTTCCGTAGGTCTTGATTCGGTTGACGTTGTCCAGAAAAGATGCCAGCTTCAACAATTCGGACATAGACAGAGAACTGCCGATTTCCAGAGAACGGATGGAAAATCCTAGATCTCTGTTGCTGCCAAAAGAGGTGCTTCCAATACGGAAAAGACGGGCCAAGGCATCTTTGGTCTCCCGCTGAGCTGTTCTGATGGCAGATAGATCGGTGGAAGGTACCAGTTCTCGGCAGAGTTTTTTACCGGGCTCGGAGTCGGCCTTCTCCGTGAGGAGGTCGATGATCTTATTATATTCTAAAGTGGTGAGTACTTTTGTGTTCATGTAGGGCTCCTTAATAATATTATTGAAAATACGCAGTATAAGCTCACTGCCGAGCTTACAATAACACGATTTCTCCGTGCTTCGCACTCTCGAAATCGTCACATCCATTCGCAATCCGGACTATCGTCCTTCTTGCTCATGTCTGTTTGCTCCCCTCATAGAAATCCTGCTTTGCCTGCAAGCAGTCACGCAGGATTTTATGGGTGAGCTTATTATACCATATTTATTGCCTTTTTTGGTACAGTTTTGTATAATTGAGATATTAGAGTCCTAAGAAAAAGCCGGTGTATCTGTAGGCAGCAGAGGAGGCATATTTATGGCGGATTCGCAAGAAAATAAGCAGAAGGAACAAAAAGACGCTTCTGAGAAAAAATTTATGATAGAAAAAATCAAGGAGCGCCCGGTGAATAAGAAAAAGCTGTTGCGTCGGACATTGATTACGGCTTCTATGGCAGTAATTTTCGGTCTGGTAGCATGTTTCACATTTCTGGTATTGGAACCGGTAATCAGTAACTGGCTGTATCCGGAGGAGGAACCGCAGGTCGTGGTATTCCCGGAAGATCAGGACGAAATGTCTCCGGAACAGATGTTAGCGGAGAATATGCAGCAGGAGAACCAGAGTAGTCAGTCCTCTTCTGCTCCCAGTGAAGTCATGGAACAGGAACAGATCCGGGAATTGTTATCCGGAATCATATTGGATCTGGATAATTACAAACAGATTTATAGTGCTCTTGCCCAGTATGTGGCAGAGATGAACCGTTCCATGGTTACTGTGACAGGAGTGTCATCCGGTGTGGACTGGTTCAACAATGTAAATGAGAGCAAGAACCAGTCATCCGGTGTGATCATAGCGCAGAATGGCAAGCAATTACTGATTTTAACCGATTATTCTCCGGTAAAACAAGCAGATGACATTATTGTCACCTTCAACGAGGGCACCCAGGCAGAGGCGTCTTTGAAGGAAAAAGATGAGACTACAGGTCTGGCGGTGATTGCCGTAGAGCTGGATACTCTGAATAAAGATTTTCTGAAGAATGATATTACGATCGCTACTTTTGGATCTTCTAATATCAAAGATATTGCCGGACTTCCGGTGGTGGCGCTGGGGCGTCCCATGGGTACGAACGGTTCACTGGGATATGGCATCATTACTTCTTCCGCCAGTGAGTCGGCGGCATCGGATACCACTTATCGGATTCTGCAGACGAATATTGTAGGTAGTCAGAATGCAGGCGGTGTATTATTCAATCTTCAGGGACAGGTCATTGGTATCATTACCAATGGCAAATCTGCCACAGATATGAAAAATATGGTATGTGCTTATGGTATTACGGAATTGAAGCGTCATATCGAGAAAATGTCGAATGGAGAAAAATTCGCCTATCTGGGTCTTAAGGGTGTGGATGTCACGGAGGAAGCCAATAGCGAACTGGGAGTTCCTTACGGAGCTTATATTACAGAGGTAGAAATGGACTCTCCTGCCATGCTGGCGGGAATCCAGCAGGGAGATGTCATCACGGGATTTGGTGAGCGTGTGATCGTCAGCTTTGACGAGTATACGAACTCTCTGCTCAGTATGAAACCGGGAGACAGTGTAGAACTGACGATTATGCGGCAGTCACAGCAGGAATATAAAGAGATGAAATTCGACATCACATTAACGGTGTTGAAATAGATTGACAGAAAGGTTTGGACAACAATATGAAATTCATTAAAGAGTTAAAAGAAGGCGACAGAGTATTTGATATTTATCTGTGCAAACATAAACAGGAGGCTGTTACCAAGAACGGTAAACCCTATGAAAGCGTGATTTTACAGGATAAGACCGGAACGATCGACGCAAAGGTATGGGAGCCGAACAATCCGGGCATTGGTGATTATGATGATCTGGATTACATAGAGGTATACGGTGATGTGACGAATTTCCAGGGGCAGCTGCAGATCAGCGTGAAGCGTATCCGTGTCTGTCATGAGGGAGAATACAATCCTTCCGATTATCTGCCGGTGAGCTCCAAAGGCATCGACACTATGTACAATGAATTAAAGACTCTGATCGGAAGCATTAAGAACATCTATCTGCACCAGCTGTTACAGGATCTGTTTATTGACGATGCTGATTTTGCAAAGAAATTCTGCAACTCTTCTGCAGCCAAGACCGTGCATCATGGTTTTGTAGGCGGACTGTTGGAGCACACTCTAAGCGTTACCAAGCTGTGTGACTACTACTGCTCTGCTTATCCTATTTTACAGAGAGATCTGCTTCTGACAGCGGCTATGTGTCATGATATCGGAAAAGTAAAAGAAATTTCTGCATTTCCGGTGAATGATTATACCGATGACGGTCAGTTATTGGGACATATCGTGATGGGCGCACAGATGGTTGGGGAACGTGCCGCTAAGATCGACGGATTCCCTCACAATCTGCTGGCAGAATTACAGCATTGTATTCTGGCACATCACGGTAAGCTGGAATATGGCTCCCCCAAGGTGCCGGCGCTGATCGAGGCGGTGGCTCTGAATTATGCGGATGATACGGATGCCAAAATGGAGACCTTTAAGGAAATTCTGGAAAATAACAGTGAAAACAGTGGCTGGATGGGTTACAACAGATTGTTTGAATCCAATCTGCGCGCTACCAAAATGGAATAAATAACAATTCTTCTATGAACAGACAGGAAAGAGAGGAAACATATGAAAATCAGTGCATGTGTAAAATATGTGGGTGTAAACGATCATCAGGTAGATCTATTTGAGGGACAGTATAAGGTTCCGAACGGAATGTCTTACAATTCCTATGTGATACTGGATGACAAAATCGCCGTTATGGACACAGTGGATGGCTTTTTCACCGAAGAATGGCTGAACAATGTAGAACAGGTTCTTGACGGAAAAATGCCGGATTATCTCATTATACAGCATATGGAACCGGATCATTCCGCCAGTATTCCGGCTTTTCTGAAAAAATATCCCAATGCCACAGTGGTATCCACAGCGAAGGGATTCCAGTTCATGGAACAGTTTTTCCCGGAGTTTTTCGCTGATCAGGGATTACCTGCGGAACAACGCATTGTTGCGGCGAACGATGGCGTCCTGGAGCTAGGGCAGCACAGCCTGCATTTTGTCTATGCTCCCATGGTGCATTGGCCGGAAGTCATGATGACTTATGAGGCAACAGAGAAAATACTGTTTGCGGCAGATGGCTTCGGTAAATTCGGTGCTCTGGACGTAGAGGAAGAATGGACTGATGAGGCGCGGCGTTACTATATCGGCATCGTTGGAAAATACGGTCCGCAGGTACAGGCTGTTCTGAAAAAAGTGGCAGGACTGGACATTCAGACCATCTGCTCTCTTCACGGTCCGGTACTTAAGGAGAATCTGGGATTCTATCTGGAAAAATATGATAAGTGGTCTTCCTATCAGCCGGAAGAATCCGGAGTGGTAATTGCTTATGCTTCTGTCTACGGCAATACCAGAAATGCTGCGGAGTATCTGGCGGATGTTTTACAGGAAAAAGGACAGAAAACAGTACTGTATGATCTGGCAAGATGCGATAAGGCAAAAGCTGTTGCCGATGCTTTCCGCTATGACAGACTGGTGCTGGCGGGTATTACTTATAATGGAGACCTCTTCCCCTGCATGCGCAGTTTTATCGAAGGTCTGACCGAGCGTAATTACCAGAATCGTAAGGTGGCAATCATTGAGAACGGCACCTGGGCACCCATGGCAGGCAAACTGATCCTTGGAATGTTTGAAAAAAGCAAGAATCTGACATTTACGGAGACTACGGTAAGCATCAAGTCTGCCATGAATGAGCAGAACAAAGGCGAGATAGGAAAACTCGCTGAGGAACTTTGCTGAGAAAATTTTGCACACGCAAATATGAGCCTGCGTAAGCTATTTTAGAATATGACACTAAAGTACAAAAAAGTTTGCAGGTTACGGAAAGGCATAAGGATATTTATGGAATTTAAAAAGAACGATCGTGTAACGGTAACCATAGAGGATATGGGAAGTGACGGAGAAGGAATCGGTAAAGTAGACGGTTTTACCCTCTTTATCAAAGATGCCGTTATCGGCGATCAGGTGGAAGCCAAGATCATAAAAAGTAAAAAGCACTACGCTTATGCCAGATTAGAGAAGGTGTTACAGCCTTCTCCTTTTCGTGTGGAACCGAAATGTGCATACCACAGACAGTGTGGCGGCTGCCAGCTGCAGGCACTCTCCTACTCCGAGCAGCTGCATTTCAAGGAACAGAAGATCCGCAATAATCTGATCCGGATCGGTGGATTCGATACGGAATACATTGATGAACGTATGGAGCCCATTGTAGGCATGGAGGAACCTTTCCACTATCGTAACAAAGCACAATACCCTATAGGAACTGATAGAGACGGTAATGTCATCACCGGTTTCTATGCCGGACGCACCCATACCATCATTGCCAATACGGACTGCGCCCTCGGTGCTTCCGAGAATCAGCAGATCCTCGAAACCATACTCTCCTATATGCGGAAAAACAAAGTAACCGCCTATGACGAAGGCACAGGAAAAGGCTTGGTACGTCATGTATTGATCCGGAAAGGCTTCACCAGTGGACAGTTGATGGTATGTCTGGTCATTAATAAGAAAATGACAAAAATGTCATATCCTACTGCCGGAGTACAGAAGAATACGAATGAGTTTTTACCAAATCAGGGAGAATTATTGGCTGCACTGGCAGAAATCCAAGGAATGACAAGTGTGTCAGTCAGTATCAATACCGAGAAAACCAATGTGATCATGGGTACCGAGATCCATAACCTTTGGGGTGAGAGTACCATTGAGGATACAATCCACGTAAGAGATATGCAGAAAGAAAATTACCCTTATACCGGAGATGCCCTGACCTTCAAGATATCTCCCCTCTCCTTCTATCAGGTAAATCCCGTACAGACAGAGAAGCTTTACAGCCTGGCGCTGGAATATGCGGGACTGACCGGAAAAGAGACTGTTTGGGATCTCTACTGCGGTATCGGAACCATCTCTCTCTTTCTGGCGGGCAAAGCCAAAAAGGTGTGTGGCGTGGAAATCATCCCCCAGGCCATCGACGATGCCAGAGAGAATGCAAAGAGAAACCATATTGAAAATGCCGAGTTTTTCGTGGGCAAAGCAGAGGAAGTCCTGCCGGAATTCTACGAAAAGGCAACCACAGAGGCAGCTTCCGATGAAATGCTCCATCCGGATGTCATTGTTGTCGATCCACCCCGAAAAGGCTGTGACGATGCCTGCTTAAACACCATGCTCCGTATGCAGCCCGAACGCATCGTATATGTCAGCTGCGACTCCGCCACCCTTGCCAGAGACCTGAAGATCCTCTGCGATGGTGGATATGAGATCCTGAAGGTCCGGGGCGTGGACCAGTTTGGGATGACTGTGCATGTCGAGACGGTAGTCTTGATGTCAAGGAAAGATAAATAAGTGCTAAAACACCGCGTATTTCCGGTCTTTTTCGGAGGTTGGGATTAGTAGCCAGACTTCTGAAAAAGCTCGGTTTTCTTACATGGAAACATATCTACTGCAAAATGTGTGTCAGGTTGTAACCTCGGATTAGATGTCACGATTTGAGACAGTGGATTAGATGACATGGGAGCATTGATTAAACTGGAATTGACAGAGGCAATGAAATGTTTGAAGAATTAGGAATTAGTTTTGGCACAGCACTAATCGTCTTACTTGCATTATATTTTATAATTAAGTGGGCGGTCAAAAATGGAATAAAAGAAGCCTATAGGGATATTACAGGGAAAGTCACTA
>ERZ1026854.111-NODE-111-length-61841-cov-9.503642_pt1 | contig 61841 bp, 55 predicted proteins | sample MGYA00380157_ERZ1026854 | MGnify/ENA primary metagenome ERZ1026854 (study PRJEB33269, sample SAMEA4719793) | human gut metagenome | biome: human-associated habitat; feature: organic feature; material: feces | place: Cameroon | collected 2013-10 ...
TTCATTCGAGTTTGTCAAGTACTTTTTGAAAATATTTTTTATCTTCTTTTTACTCAACTCTTTCGGATGAGCAGCTCATTTATTTTATCATATCCACACCTTTTTGTCAATTAAATCATTTTAAACTCTTTATTAACAAGTTGCGAACACCGATAAGATATCGTCATCGTATTGAATCGTTTCTCAACTTTTCATTCAGTATTTTATACTGTCGTTTGACGACTTATATATAATATCATATTCAACCCCTTTTGTCAACACTTTTTTTCAACTTTGGCATTTTAACGATAGGATTCCACATTTTACAGCAGCTTAATATACATTTTGCACAGAATATACCTTATACTAATTCTTGATTGTTCTATAGACAAAATCGACAGATAGAATAAGTTCAATTAGGTCACTGCGTGGACCTTGAAAAGCGACCGCAGACAGGCTTCCGCCTGACAAGGGAGCTTGACGCAGAGTGAACTTATTATAGCCGAGAGTTTGTCTATAGGTTGATCAAGAATTAGTATTAGTTTACATAAAAACAGCGCTTCCGAATGACCGAAAGCGCTGTTTTATATCTTCTTACAGATATTTATACGTTTGCAAAACCGTAGAGTTCAGTTTCCGAAACGATCTGCTTCGCAATAGCTTCTTCCTTGATCTCTTCGTAAGCAAATGCCTTTGCTGCATAATAATATGGATATACATAGAGAATACCAAGGATATTAAGTGTAAGTCCCGAAAGAATGAACCAGCCATAGAAGCTCAAGTCAAGTACAAAAAGATCCATCTTGCGGCCGTTTGTCATTTTTTTGCTGAGTTCAATAGCCGTTGAAGCAGGAATATTCGGATTTTCCGACTTTATGTACATTGCGAGTGAGTATGAATATCCCTTTACAATACCCGGAACTACAAAAAGCAAAGACCAAAGCGCTGTGTAAAGCTCAACAAGGAACATGAGCAGTACATTTCCGCCGTAATCTTCCTTAAATGGCCAGAACATCTCCTCCATCTTAAGACCTTCCGTCTTGATAGATCTGTGGAACCACGTTGCCGTACCAATTGTAATGATGTTCACTACAAGCAGTGATACCGCAATGCTTACGAGCGACATAAACATAGCTACAAACCAGTTATCGCCCGAAAGTCTGACAATGACTTGCACTCCTCCTAAAACAAGTACAGAGATAAGTACAACCAGTACATTCTGCCACTTGTTATTCTGATAGTGCAGTTTTGCGTTTTCTTTGATTCTAATTCTGTCGAACCCCATAGTATTTACTCCCTTTTAATAATTTATTTTCAGCCCATAAGCTTGACCATAACGGCCTTCTGAGCGTGAAGTCTGTTTTCTGCCTCTTCAAAGATCTCGTTTGCGTGTGCCTCAAATACCTTTTCTGTGATCTCTTCCTCACGGTGTGCAGGAAGACAGTGCTGTACCATTGCATCAGGGTTAGCCGCAGCCATGATATCATCATTGATCTGATATCCCTTGAATGCGATCTTTCTCTTCTCTGCTTCGCCCTCCTGACCCATGGAAGCCCAAACGTCGGTAATAACAACATCTGCGCCTGCTGCTGCCTTAACAGGAGAATCGGTAAGCTCAAAGCCCTCGTAGTCCTTTGCGAAGTCAAGCACCTGCTTGTCGGGGTGATAACCCTCAGGGCAAGCCACAGAAACCTTCATTCCGACCTTCAAACCGCCGACAATGAGGGAGTTAGCCATATTGTTTCCGTCACCGATAAAGCACATCTTCAGTCCGTCGAACTGTCCCTTGAACTCACGGATAGTCATAAGGTCAGCAAGTATCTGACAAGGGTGACAGAAGTCTGTAAGTCCGTTGATAACAGGAATAGAGCCGTACTTTGCAAGATCCTCTACCTCTTTCTGCTCAAAGGTACGGATCATGATGCCGTCAAGATAGCGCGAAAGTACACGAGCCGTGTCCTGAACTGGTTCACCTCTGCCTATCTGTAAATCGTGTGAAGAAAGGAAAAGTGCATTTCCTCCAAGCTGGTACATACCCGTTTCAAAAGATACACGGGTTCTTGTCGAAGCCTTCTGGAAGATCATACCGAGTGATTTTCCCTTGAGAAGATGATGTTCAATGTTGTGCTTGCGCTCATATTTGAGCTGATCGGCAAGATTGAGTATCTCCATTATCTCCTCTGTCGAAAGATCGAGCATTTTAAGTAAGTGGTTCATTTTGTATCGTCCTTTCAATATATTATTTTGCATAAGCCTTGTCAATGAATTCTTCTATCACCTTGGATAAGCGCGCAGCCGCCTTTACGGGAAGCTTTCGGGAAACACCGTCCCACATATCATAGCTGCAGTTCGGATTGTCCTTTGAAAGCCGTCTTACGCTGTTTCGTATCCCCATAGATTCGTTAAGACCGCAAAGCGCCAGCAACGGCATCTTCAGTTCCTTGTATTCGGGATATTTTTCATACGAAATCCCATTGTCAACAGCCGCAACGAGCGAGTTCATGCTGACATTCTTGCAGAATTCGTTGTAATCGCGCAGTTCGTCCTTGTTCAGTCCCATAGTCAGACCGCTTATTCCCGAAAGCAGCTTGTTCTTGATGAACTTTTCCCTCTCGTTGAGCTGCGCAAGCGCCTTTTCAATGCCGTCAATGTCCTTTTCGAGCCAAGGACTTATCATTATGCAGCCGTTGAAAAGCTCCGTGTTTTTGCATATAAGATGAAATGCCAGCTCCGCACCGAGCGATGCACCCACAAGCGTCACAGGCTTGCCGAACGAAGCCACAAGCTCCGCTGTCTGTTCGAGCGCACGCTCTGTCGAGAACATCTTCTCGGGATTTCGTCCGTATCCGGGAAGATGCGGAACGATAGCGCAGTAGTTTCTGGAAAGATAATCACATTCTTTTGAAAAGCAGTAGACAGATTCACTGTCATGAAGAAGTATCACAACAGGATTGAATTCGTTTCCGTATTTTTCATAGTAGATCATTCAAGCACTCTCCCAAGTATGTCAAGACCCTTGTCGATTTCATTATATGTAATGTTGAGCGGAGGAAGAAGTCTTATCTTCTCCTTTGCCGTGAGTACAAATAACCCGTCAGCAAGACATTCCTTTGCAGCGTCAGCTGCTTTCTTGCCCTTTATCGTTATGCCTATCATAAGTCCGAGTCCGCTCACACCCTCGACCAAAGGCATAGCCGCGATCTTTTCACGCATATATGCGCTCTTTTCGCGAACTTCCTTAAGGAATTCTTCGCTTCCGACCTTGTTTACAACAGTAAGTCCGCCTGCACAGGCAAGAGGATTTCCGCCGAAAGTCGAACCGTGTGTTCCGCCCGTCAGTACATCAGCACACTTCTTTCCAGCAAGACAAATTCCCACAGGAACACCACCTGCAACACCCTTTGCGAGCGTCGTGATGTCAGGCTTAACACCAAACTGCTCGGAAGCAAGGAACGTTCCCGTTCTGCCTGCACCCGTCTGAACTTCGTCAGCGATAGTAAGAATGTCTTTCTCAGCACAAATTTTGAAAATCTCGTCCACAAAAGCCTTGTCGAGCGAATTTACACCGCCCTCACCCTGAACGAATTCAAACATTATCGCACATACACTGTCATCAGCCTTTGCACGAAGATCTTCAATGTTATTAGCCTCAACGTTGATGAAACCCTCCGTGAACGGGAAGAAATAGTTGTGGAAAACCTCCTGACCCGTAGCCGAAAGCGTTGTCAGCGTTCTTCCGTGGAAGCTGTTCACAAGCGTGATAATGTTCCAACGCTTTGCATCCTTGCCGTATTTGTCAAATGAGTACTTTCTCGCGATTTTTATAGCACATTCGTTAGCCTCAGCACCTGAGTTGCCAAAGAACATCTTGTCATAACCCGTTACTTCACTTAGCTTTGCCGCAAAATCAGCCTGAACTTTTGTGTAAAAATAGTTCGATGTGTGCTGTATCGCACGAGCCTGCGCACAAACAGCGTCCGCCCAGTCCTCATCACAGTAGCCGAGCGAGTTCGTGCCTATGCCGCTTCCGAAATCTATGTATTCCTTGCCGTCTTCATCAACAGCAGTTCTTCCGCTGCCCTTTTCGAGTACAACATTGTAACGGTTGTATGTGTGCATAACGTGTTCATTGAATTTTTCAATAGTTGACATTTTTATCAGCTCCTTGCATTTTTATAAGAAATAAGTATATGGCACGGCGCAAAAACGACCGCCGATATCATCAAAAGTACAGACCTGCTCATTATCCCGCTGAAAAGGAATATCGCCGAGGGTATCATAGATAAACTCAAAGCACGGAAAACACTGTTTTTCTTAAAGCAGACCACCCATATCACACAGTAAGCAATAATAAGCACCGCATCAACAATAAGATATAAAGCGAAAGCCTCGTCCGAAGCCCACCCGAACCATGTCTTCGGTATGTTTATCACCATAAAAGAAAAACACCCGTACCGCCCTATCTGCTCAAGTACCTCAACAGCCTTGTTTTCCCACCTGTTTTCAAACCCGTCCTTGCATTTCAAAGCAAAGATAACGTTCGGTATCATTATAATTATCATAAAAACAAGTCCGAATATGTTTATCCAACCCATTTATATCACCTTTAGGGACATTATAACAGAATTTATAACAAATTGCAACAGAAATCCGAATTTGTCAAAATCCTTTTTCCTTTAAATCGGAAACTATCTCAACATAAGCCTCTCTCGGGTCAAAACCACTGAAATCCTCACGCATAAGATCGATAGTGTCCCCGTGCGAAACGCCTCTGTGATGAACGGGTTCATAAACCTTTCTGAACTCGCCCCACTTCGCGGATTCTACCGTCACAAGTCCGTCATTTTTGCCGTATTTGCGCAGGATAAGATATGTAAAAGCAAGTATCCCGAAGCTGAACATTCCACTCATAACAGAAGTGTAGCTCTGATAATACACCTTGCCCGAATCGGGGTTCTCTCGGTTGAATTTTTCCGCATATTCCGATGTGAATTCGTGACAGGCATTGTAAAAATTGGGGTTTTCATCTCCAAGCTTGTGAAAGCTCTTGTCCATATAAGCCGCCACCTTTCGGTATAAGCTGTCGGGAAGCTTCTGCGCCTCGTCCGCCACCTGCGAACCCCTGTGCGGAGTCCCCACCGTCGTCAGACTTGCAACATAGTCATCCATTCCGAGCGTGGAAATAACGTATCTCGCATCAAGTCCACCCTTTGAGTGTGCGATTATGTTCACCTTTTCACAGCCCGTTTCATCTATCACTTCAAGTATGCGCTTCTTTATCTGCTCCCCTGCCGCTTCAACAGTGATACAGCCGTCCTGCATACCATAGTAAACAGCCGCACCGTTCCGCTTCAGCTCCTTGGGTATCCTTCCCCAGTAGTTGAAATAACGTCTGTCACGGAAGCCTATCCCGTGAACGAGCAGTAAGGGATATTTCGTACAGCAGACCTGCGACTCTGCCCTCTGTTCATCACATTCCGCCCTCGTGTCCTCGAAAGCGTATTCCTCGTCAGCAATCTTGTACATATATCTAAGTACAAAAATGTTGACAACGGGTATCGGCAGAAGCAGGAAAACCACTATCCGCTTTATGATATTGAGCCTGTAACAAAGCACAAGCACCCTTATTATTCCGTTCAGCGCAAATCCAAGCACAAGCAGAACAGCCGTCACAGTGTCGGCAATGACAAGACCCCTCGGCAAGCCGAAAAAGCCGTTCACGCCCATTACAATATAAAACACCGTCTGCAAAAGCACCGACCAAGCGGAATACCCTATCAGGACTTTTCCGCCGTAAAGCGCCTTTACACGAACCTTGACGCGAAGCTTTCGGTTGTGCGGCTTTATTGACATTACAACTATGCGGACAAGCATAAACCCTCCGCATAAAATGCCTGCCCAAACTGCCGCCGCCCCCGAAAAGCCCATAAGCTTTATAACAAGGTAAACGATAAGACAGCAGTGCGGCAAAAGCGAAATTTCAATAACACCGCCAAGCCGACCGAACAGCGGAAGCTTCCTCTTAACGTCAAGCACCGCCATTACCGCAATAAACGCAATTATAAGAAAAATTTTGATCAAAGTCATACCTGTCACCAATTATACTATATGTATTTATTATGTCAATTCAAACTATATGTAATTATACAAACTGAGTACCAATACCCTGACTTGAAAGAAGCTCAACGAGTATCGAGTGCGGAACACGTCCGTCAATGATACAAGTCTTGGAAACACCTCTTCGTACAGCCTCAACACAGCAGTCTATCTTCGGTATCATACCGCCCGAGATAATGCCCTGACGTTTCATAAACGGTACATCACTGACGTGTACAGTCGGAATGAGTGTGGAAGAATCGTCCTTGTTTTTGAGAAGTCCGACAATATCCGTCATAAGGATAAGATTCTCCGCACCAAGCTCAGCCGCAATTCTCGAAGCCGCCGTGTCAGCATTGATGTTGTAGGTCTGACCCTGCTCATCGCAGGCAACAGTAGAAATAACAGGAATGTAGCCATTATCAAGCGCATCAAGAATAGGCTTAGTGTTCACATTTACTATCTCACCGACAAAACCGAGATCGTCCTTGCTCTCTATCTTGTGTGCAGTTATCATATTGCCGTCAATTCCGCACATTCCGAGCGCATTGCCCTTGTGGAGCGTAAGATGCGAAACAAGCTCCTTGTTCACCTTTCCCGCAAGCACCATCTTAACGATGTCAACAGTAGCCTCGTCAGTGTAGCGAAGTCCGTTCACGAACCTGCTCTCAATACCGACTCTTTTGAGCATATCATTTATCTCGGGGCCGCCGCCGTGAACAAGAACTACCTTTACACCAATGAGCGAAAGCAGTACAATGTCGCTCATAACAGCGTCTTTGAGTTCTTCGTTCGTCATAGCATTGCCGCCGTATTTTACAACGACTATCTTGCCATAGTATTTCTGTATGTACGGGAGCGCATCAATAAGTACCTTTGACCGTACCAGATTAGATATGTTTTCCATTTCTCTTCTTCCTCAATTCATTCTATACTAATTGTATAAACATAATTGTTATATACAATTATGAACGGTAATCACCGTTTATCTTAACATAATCATAAGTGAGGTCACAGCCCCAAGCCGTAGCCTTGGCTTCGCCCTGATTAAGCTCAATGTATATCTCGATCTCGTCCTCGGTAAGTATCTTCTTAGCCTCGTCCTCGGAGAAATCAACGCCTGCACCATTTCTGCAAACAGCGATTCTTCCTGCCTTTGAACCAAGATCAACATCTACCTTGTTGATGTCGAATTCAGCCTCAGCATAACCGATAGCACAGAGAACGCGTCCCCAGTTAGCATCAGCACCGAACATCGCGCACTTGAAAAGCGGCGAGCGGATAACACTCTTCGCAACGATTATAGCCGTGTCAAGATCGGGCGCAGAAGAACATACGCAGGTAAGAAGCTTTGTAGCACCCTCACCGTCCTTGGCAAGCATTCTCGTAAGGTTTGCCATTACCTGATAAAGCGCAGCCTTGAATGTGTCAAAATCCGCACCCTCAGCATTTATCTCAGGATTTTCGGCAAGTCCGTTCGACATCAGCATACAGGTATCATTAGTGGACTGATCTCCGTCAACGGAAAGACAGTTGTATGTAATTTTAACGATCTCGGAAAGCGCTTTCTGAAGCATCGGAGCGGAAACCGCACAGTCAGTGGTGATAAAATTGAGCGTAGTAGCCATATTCGGGTGGATCATTCCGCTTCCCTTAGCCATACCTCCGAGATGACAAACCTTTCCGCCTATCTCAAATTCAACAGCGTATTCCTTTTTCACCGTGTCAGTCGTCATAATAGCAGTAGCCGCCTCAACGTTTCCGTCATAAGCAAGATTCTCCACAAGCTGAGGAACAGCCTTTTCAATAGGTTCAAGCGGAAGTATCTGTCCGATAACACCCGTCGAAGCAACAATTACCTCTTCCTGCTTTATGCCCAAAGCATCGGAAACGAGTCTGCACATCGCATCAGCCTTAGCTTCGCCGTCAGCATTGCAGGTGTTCGCATTCTTCGAGTTTACAATGACAGCCTTAGCCTTGCCGCCCGAAGCCGCAAGATTTTTCTTAGTAACGATAACAGGCGCACCCTTTACCTTGTTGGAAGTGTAAACACCTGCCGCATTGCACATAACATCGGAAACAATGAGCGCAATATCATTCTTCTTAGTAGGGTTTTCCTTGATGCCGCAGTATAAACCGCTTGCCTTAAAACCCTTTGCGGAGCAAACTCCGCCGTCAATTACCTTAAAATTCTCCATTTTATTTTTCCTCTTTTATTCTGATATCGATTTAAGCAAATGCAAGCTTTCCCTTTGGTTTAGGTATCTCTCTTCCCGTAAGTTCAGCGGTCTCAAGCCATTCATCGATCACCGTATGCACATTTTCAAGCGCCGTAAGCATCGATTCACCATCAGCCATACAGCCTGCAAGCTCGGGGACTTCGGCAATATAACTGCCGTCCTCCTCGCTCCAATATAAAATAACTTCATACTTATGCATTAAAATGACCTCCCATTCTATACTTAAGTATTATATTTCTTACCTGCTTGACCTGATAGGGTTTTGCCTTGTTTCCTTTAGGCTGAATGTTGATGATCTCTTCAACACCCTCTTTGAAATATATGAAATGATCTCCCTTGATCCTGACAACAAAACCTAATAAAGTGAGTATTTTCTGTAAATCGGAAAATTCTATGTTGCTGTCAGAATTGCCGCTCATTATTTGGATAAAAAGCTTGTCATATTTGCTCATAGCTGTATTCCCAATTCCGAATTTAAACGAGACCGTAGGTCTCGTCGATCCCCATCATAATGTTCATGCACTGAACAGCCGCACCCGATGCACCCTTGCCGAGATTGTCGAAGCGCGAGCAAAGCATGATGTGATCATCATTGCCGAAAACGAATATCTGCATCATGTTCGTGTCTTTCATCGTGTTAGCCGCAAGGAAACCGTTCTCGAGAACTCCCTCGCCCATGAGCGGCATTACCTTTACGAAGTTCTGTCCCTCGTAATGCTCGGAAAGCATCGCATGAACAGCCTCCGCACTTGTCTTTTTGGGCATCGCTCTGAGGAAAAACGGCACTGCAACGACCATTCCGTTGTAGTAATCATCAACTATAGGGCTGAATATCGGAGGGTAAGAAAGTCCCGATATCGCCATCATTTCCTTGATGTGCTTGTGCTGCTTGCCGAGCGAGTAAAATCTCGGCGAGTTGAATTCGTCGGGCTTGTTTTCGCTCTCATAAATAGCAATTGCTTTCTTTCCCGCACCGCTGTAACCCGAAACTGCGTGGCAAGTCACCGTGTGATAAGGCGCAATAAAGCCGTTCTTCACCATAGGATAGCAAAGCGCATTGAATCCGCTCGCATAACAGCCGGGAACTGCAACTCTCTTTGAAGCCGCAATTTTTGCACGGTGCTCAGCCGAAAGCTCGGGAAGACCGTAGTCCCAACCGGGCGCGGTTCTGTGCGCAGTCGAAGCATCAAGTATCTTCGTGTGCGGATTGTCGCAAAGCTCTGCCGACTCAATAGCCGCAGCATCGGGCAGACACAAAAATGTGTAGTCCGATTCGTTTATAAGACGCTTTCTCTCCGCCGTGTCCTTGCGGAGCTCTTCATCTATCGTGATAAGTTCTATATCTTTTCTGTTTTTCAATCTCTCAACGATGCGAAGTCCCGTTGTGCCTTCCTGACCGTCGATAAAAACCTTGTAAGCCATAACTTTCTCCCTCTTGGGCGTAAAAACGCCGACCTTATTTCGTGTATTTTCTTGCAAATTCTATCTGCTTCTTAACAGCCTCGGGAGCAGGACCTCCGTCAGCCTTTCTCATATTTACGCAAGTTTCAAGCTTTATAGCCTCGTAAACATCATCATCGAATACGGGCGAAAGCTCACGGAACTCTTCGATCGAAAGATTTTCAAGCACCGTCTGATTCTTTATGCAGTAAGCAACGAGCGTTCCCGTGATCTTGTATGCATCTCTGAACGGAAGTCCCTTTTTAACAAGATAGTCCGCACAGTCGGTCGCATTGATGAAGCCTCTCGCCGCTGCATTTCTCATATTTTCCTTGTAAAGCTCCATTGTCGAAAGCATCGGGATAAACGTTGTAAGACAAAGCTTCACAGTGTCTATCGCATCGAAAATAGCTTCCTTGTCCTCCTGCATATCCTTGTTGTATGCAAGCGGAGTTCCCTTTAACATAACGAGAAGCGTGTTGAGATCTCCGTAAACTCTGCCCGTCTTGCCGCGGATAAGCTCCGTAACATCGGGGTTTTTCTTCTGCGGCATTATCGATGAACCTGTAGCATAAGCATCATCAAGCTCAATGAACTTGAATTCCCACGAGCTCCAGAGAATTATCTCCTCGGAGAAACGCGAAAGATGCATCATCAGTATCGAAATAGCCGAACACATCTCAACGCAGAAATCTCTGTCCGAAACACCGTCCAAAGAGTTCATCGTTATATCTTCAAATCCGAGCAGCTCGCAAACCTGCTTTCTGTTTATCGGATAAGTCGTTGTCGCAAGCGCACCGCTTCCGAGCGGCATTCTGTCCATACGCTTGTATGTATCCTCAAATCTGCCGATATCACGGATAAGCATCTGCGCATAAGCCATAATATGATGTGCAAATGTGATAGGCTGAGCGCGCTGTAAATGCGTGTAGCCCGGCATAATAGTGTCAAGATTCTTCTCAGCAATGTCGCAGAGAACACCGATAAGCTCTCTTATCATCGGAATTATCTCGTTAACTTCATCTTTGAGATACATTCTGATGTCAAGTGCGACCTGATCGTTTCTGCTTCGGGCAGTGTGCAAACGCTTGCCCGTGTCTCCAAGACGCTTTGTAAGCTCAGACTCAACGAACATGTGGATATCTTCCGCATTCGGATCAAAAAGCAGCTTGCCGTCATCAATATCCGCAAGTATGCCTTTAAGTCCCTCGATTATCTTTTCACTCTCGGACTTTTCAATGATGCCGCAGTCGCCGAGCATCTCAGCGTGTGCCATTGAACCCTTTATGTCCTGTCTGTACATTCTTGAATCGAATTTTATCGATGAATTGAAATCATTTACGCGTGAATCAACTTCCTTTGAGGAACGTCCCGCCCACATTTTGCTGTTCATAATTATGAAGCTCCTTATCCTTTTATTTATTCTTCCGAAGCAGCCGAAGTTTCCGCTGCCGCTTCCGTTTCAACCGTGTTATCCGCCTTCGTTGTTTCAATGCCAAGAAGCTCGGCTTCACTGTCAAGAGTTTTATCGGACGGAATTCCGTATTCTTCGATCTCTTCGTCCGTCATTCTGGTGAATTCCATAGTTTTCGTATCAATATCCCAGAAAAGATGATCTTTTCCGTCGATCTCTTCGATATTTATCAGTGCATACTGCTTCTGTCCGTCAGTCTGAACAACAAATTTTCCGTCTTTTATCGTGTATTTATCAAGCAAATAAGACGTTATCTGTTCGCCCTCAACATCATGACGCTTCAATACACTGTCCGTGAACTGATATGTCGAAAAAGAGGTCAGATCGCCGTCTTCATCATATACAGCCGAATCAGGGTAAAACCAAACGCCAATAAGCTTCTCCTGAAGCGCAGCATCCTCTTCACTCATCTGCGTGTCACCGCTTGCGCAAGCCGTAAACATCATTACAGCCGCAAAAACAACTCCGACCAGTATTTTTCTTATCTTCATCAAATTATCTCCCTAAATTAAGCTTGCAAAAGCTCTGCCGCAAACATATCCGAGGCAATACCGCACAAAACCTGATAAAAGCAAGTGCCGTGCGGTGTTGTCCCTGACATTTCAACAGTATTTTCCGCAATTGAATGTAAAATATACGTTTTCGCAGAAACAACACAAGGGCGGATAGCTGTCCGCCCTTATATTTTTTTAAAATGAACTTACTTGTTATCTCTCTTCTTGTCGAGCATAGCCTTTACCTTGATAGGAAGGCCGAAGAGGTTGATGAAGCCGGTAGCATCAGCCTGATTGTAAACGTGATCTTCATCGAATGTTGCAACTTCTTCATCATAAAGAGTGTAAGGAGATGTAACGCCTGCATTGATGATGTTGCCCTTGTAAAGCTTGAGCTTAACATCACCTGTAACAGTTTCCTGTGTCTTTGTAACGAAAGCGGAAAGAGCTTCACGAACAGGTGTGAACCACTGACCGTTGTAAACGAGGTCTGCAAAGTCGATAGCAAGCTTCTGCTTCATACGCTGTGTAGCCTTGTCAAGTGTGATAGTTTCAAGAACATCGTGAGCGTGGTAAAGAATAGCTCCGCCCGGTGTTTCGTATACGCCTCTGGACTTCATACCAACAAGACGGTTCTCAACGAGGTCAACAAGACCGATGCCGTTCTCGCCGCCAAGCTTGTTAAGAGCAGTTACAAGCTCTGTGCCGTTCATTGTCTTGCCGTCAACAGCTGTTGGGATACCCTTTTCAAAGTGGATAGTAACATAAGTCGGCTTGTCAGGTGCCTGAATAGGAGATACACCCATTTCAAGGAAGCCGGGCTTTTCGTACTGCGGCTCATTTGCAGGATCTTCAAGGTCAAGACCTTCGTGGGAAAGATGCCAGATGTTCTTGTCCTTGGAGTAGTTTGTTTCTCTGTTTATCTTAAGAGGAATGTTGTGAGCCTCTGCATAATCGATCTCTTCGTCACGGCTCTTGATGTCCCAGATTCTCCAAGGAGCGATGATCTGCATCTCGGGAGCGAATGCCTTGATAGCAAGCTCGAAACGTACCTGATCGTTGCCCTTACCTGTGCAGCCGTGGCAGATAGCGTCAGCGCCTTCCTTGATAGCGATCTCAGCGATTCTCTTTGCGATGATAGGACGTGCAAAAGAAGTACCGAGCATATACTTGCCCTCGTAGACAGCGCCAGCCTGAACGGTAGGATATACATAATCAGTGATGAATTCTTCTGTAAGGTCTTCAATGTAAAGCTTGGAAGCACCTGTCTTGATAGCCTTTTCCTCAAGTCCGTCAAGCTCAGTACCCTGACCAACGTTGCCCGAAACAGCGATAACTTCGCAGTTATTGTAGTTTTCCTTTAACCACGGAATAATGATAGAAGTATCAAGTCCGCCCGAGTAAGCCAGAACAACCTTTTTAATTTCCTTAGCCATTTTATTTTCCTCCATAAATATGTATTTGCATACATAGATTTTTAACGATCTCTGTCGTACAAGTTTTATTATACACCTATTCCTGCTTTTGTCAAGAGTTTTTGCATATTTTTCTTGATTTTTTATTTTTATGCATTAATTTCTGCATAATATTTAATTTTATGCAATTGCAAATGTATAAAATATGCATATCGGCTATATTTTTGCATAAAAATGTTCATAACTGACTGCAAAAGCCGAATTTTCCTAATAAAAATGCCCGACAGGATGCTCGAATGACCTGTCGGGCAAAAACATCATTAATACTGCGTGACCAGAAAAAGTATGACATAGTAAACTACCAGCATTATAGGCGACAAAATTATAGCCGTGATGCTTTTCTTTTTGTACGCTTCATTCTTGTATTTCACCGTGCCGATGATGCCAAGAATAAGACCAATGATAGGACCGATCACCGCAAAGATCAAAGCACATTTCGCAAGAGTGCCTGTTTCCCCCGACGTATCAGCCGAAGCTACGATTTTCTGCGAAGCCATATTCGCCGTTGCACAGCCGCACTTCGGACATATCAAAGCCTCATTGTCGATCTCATTTCCGCATTTTGAACAGAACATTTTTCATTCCTCCATATTTTATTATTTTTAATAGCATCCAACGACCGCACTGTCTTTTTTGCTTTGATTCATTTCGTCGGCACTGAGCTGATGCTTGTATTTCTCCGGAATAGGCTTGGGAGACCACAGCGCAAAATTAACCGTATATTTCGCAGGGTCAAATTCAACATAAGCATAACCGTCAAAGTCAGAACCCAAAATATCCTCCAAGTTTATCTCGGGGTGACTGCTTACACCGCTCCACTTTATCGAATAGTTTCCATCGGTGACATTGCCGAACGACAGGCTCGCAGTACCTCTCACCGTTCCGCCACCGCCACCCCCGAACGCCGCACGGGACAGCTCGGACGAAACAGCACGGTTCACCGTTTCCGCCCAACTCACTGCATCCGAAACGGAAACCTCGCTTGCGCCGCAGCCGCTCAGAGCAGCTATGCAAAACACAACCGCAACAGCACACACAACACTTTTGAACAGCTTCTTCATTTTCGATCTGAACATACAAATCTCTCCTCTTTGTTTTTTATATTCAACAGCCGTTTTAACAACTGTTTTTACCGAAAGATCAAACCTTACATCAAGTATTTTACAAATATCCATACCGCTGCGCCGATAATGCCGACAACGACCAAAAATCCCGTCATGAAATTATTTGCGGCTGTATTCTCTTTTTTCACCGATGAAAGATCATAATTCGGTTCATACCTATGTATTTTCTGCGAAAACCTGTCAATGGAATCATTATCCATCATATTGCTTCCATGCTTTGCTCTGAAGCCCTGATCAAATTCTATTAGCTTTTTCCATGAAAGCACTGCCAAGTCACTGTAAAATTTATCATTCATACCAAATATCTGCTCAATATTATTTCCGAAACAGCACATGATATTGGCAATATTAAGACATCTGCTCCTGTCTTCTCCGATAGCACTTCCCACGGAGTTCAAACTGCTCACAGCTCCGCTTATACCTGTAAGCATCATTGCACCGCTGCCCTTTGTAAGCGAATCGCAAAAATTATGCGATGCCGTTGTGAGCCATTGTGCCGTCGATAAACATTCATCATAAACCTGTTTTACAGCCTGCTTCTTTTCATTGTCATCTGCTATATTGTCATTTATCAGCCTGAGCACCTTTTCAAGACAATTTGATACACCGAGCGCAGCCGCACCGATCTGCCCGTTTTTGACCGTATTTGTTTTCAGTATAACGCAGTAAAACAGCGCCTCCCAGCTGTCGGGATCATGTGCACTTATATTTTCATAGTGTTTGAGAGCGCTCTCGGTATCGCCGGTCGCTCTCGCATTTCTCGCCGCCTGATAGAGTTTTTTCAGCTCATCTGTGTCATCGATCTTTACGACCCCTTCAACCATCATCTTTTTGGCTTCTTCGACCGTATATTTTGTACCGCAGGACTGACATACCATAAACCCGCCCTGCTTTACAAATTCGTTATTCCCGCACATTTCGCATACAATAGCTTTCATAAAATACCTCCCATAAAAATATATCCTGTGATCTGTGTCTGATTTGAGATTATCTCCGAAAAAACTGCCTATCAAGCAGATTTTTTACATTTTTTCTTATTATAAAGCAGAATTTTCTATTTGTCAAGTAGAATTTTCACCTAATAAATGGTTTTTTATATTTTCTTCTGCTGATAATATATAAATAAAAAGCTACAAAAATCCCGAAAGGAGCGAATAACAATGAATATCGACTACTGTGAAGTAGGACAGAGAATGGCAAAACGCAGAAAAGAGCTTGGTCTAAAACAATATCAGGTCTGCGAAATGATCAACGTGAATTACAAGTATATCTCCAATCTCGAAACAGGGCGTTCCGCACCGAGTTTGGAAGCTCTTATGGATCTATGCGCCGCATTGAAGACCACGCCCAATTACCTGCTCCTCGGCACGGACGGAAATATCTCGGATGATGTTATTTCCGAAAAGATAGGCAGCCTTGACAGCAAAAGCAAGCTTATCATCAACGATATAATCGATGCAATAAAAAAATACGAATAAAAGCCAAAACACAGCCTGCCATTCAGACAGACTGTGTTTTTTGTTATATGTTATATCAGGTTTACTTCTTCTCCCCGTCCCGAAGCTCCGAAATGATGTCAATAAAACTGTCAACATCATCAAAATCCTTGTAAACGGACGCAAAGCGAACGTATGCGACTTCATCTATCTCACGAAGAGCCGCAAGAACCCTGTCGCCTATCTCCGAGCTTGTGACCTGAGTCACCATTTTGTTCGCATAGTAGCTTTCGATCTCATCAACGATGCGGTTGATGTCCTCTGCGGAAACGGGACGCTTCTTCACGGCTGTGGAAATTCCTGCGATAAGCTTGTTGCGGTTGAAAAGCTCCGCCGTGTTGTCCTTTTTCGTGACGAGCAGAACGGGAACTTCGACCGATTCATAGGTCGTGAATCTTCTTCCGCAGCTCGTACATTCCCTGCGTCGGCGCTTCTGACCGTCAGCAGGACGGGAATCAATGACCTTTGTATCTTCAAAACCGCAGAACGGACAACGCATATCTTACCCTCCACAAAGCATAAACTTATGTTATAAAATCGTGATGTTATTATACAATATTTTTGCCTTTTTGTCAATACAGAGAGTATATTTTTGCATAAATATTCTGAAATATGCCTTTGAGTAAAAAATTCTTTTTCTTATGTGTAATTTATCTGAAAGTTTATTTGTCAAATGCTACAAAACAAGCGCATTTTCTTGACTTTTTGACCCGTTTGCTGTATAATTATACTACTAATAATTATAGAAAGATCAGGAACTGATAAACAGATGGCATTATCCCGTGAGGCTAAAAAAGCCTATAAAAAAGCGCAGAAACAAAAACGCAAGGAGCGCCGCGGTCACTGGCTGCTCATTCAGAGAGGCGACGGCGCAAAAGAGGTCGTCAGCAAGATCTTCACACAGCTCTGCCTTGTGATACTCATCGGCTGCATCTTTATACTCGGAAGCGAGCTTTGGCAGTCGGTCAGCACAAAGATTCTCAACGGAAACCTCAAAGACCTTATCATATCGCATATCTCCATAGGTGACAACGGCGGTGAGCTTCTCCCGAGTGCAAAACAGCTCCTCGCAATAAATGAAGATACCGTCGGCTGGGTGCAGATAGACGATACCAACATTGCCCTCCCCGTTGTCCAGAAAAAGAGCAGCGACGGCAATACATATTACCTCAAACGTGCATTTGACGGCAGCAAGAACAAGGCAGGGACTATCTTCCTCGACCGCCGTGCAACGCTCAATGCGCGCGAACGCTCGGACAACCTCGTCCTCTACGGTCATAACCAAAAGGACAAGACCATGTTCGGCGACCTCGCAAAATATAAGCACGACCTCGATTTCTATAAATCGCACCCGACCGTAACTTTCAGCTCGAATTACAGCACCGATGTGTATAAGATAATCGCCTGCTTCGTAACTCCCGTTGAAACATGGCAGACCGCCGACGGCGTTGTGTTCGATTACCATAACTACATAAACTTCGAGAATAAAGCTCAGTATCAGGACTTCATCGAAAACGTTGAGCTTCGCTCGCAGATAGTCACGGGCGTTGACGTTGAATACGGCGATTCGTTCCTCACCCTTTCGACCTGCTCGAACGAGTTTGAACCGTCCCGTTTCGTTGTCATCGCACGCCGCACACGCAAAGGCGAAGACCCGTCTGTCGATACTTCTCAGGCTTATACGAACAAGAGCGCAAAAGAACCCGACTGGAACGTTATCTATCATAGATAAAATTTTTATCAAAGAAAAATTTTTACACGAGGTAAAAATAGATGTCAAATAAAAGCTTTTCCGATAAATTTATACCGCAAAAGGACGATTCGCCGAAAGTAAAGGCTTCAAAGATCGTCACTATCATCGCCGCAGCCGTACTCGTTGTGACGGTCATCATACTTATCTGCCTTGTCATAGGCGAACAGCGCAACAAGAAGCTCAACGATGAACTTGCAAGCCAGCATACAACAGTCATAACCTCGGAAACAACTCCGCCCGTTACCACAGTCACCGAGGAGGAAACCACGGTAACTACCGCTCCCCCTCCGCTCGTACTGCTCGACAGTATGAAATCGTTCGTTGACGAAAATCCCGATACGGCAGGCTGGATAAAGGTCGGCGGTACATACATCGACAACGTTGTTGTCCAGACGGAAAACAACAGTGACTACCTCGACCGCAATTTCTACGGTCAGAAAGCTCAGCCGGGAACGGTCTTCGCCGATTACCGCTGCAATGTCAATGATTATGACGACAACCAGAGCAAGAACATTATCCTCTACGGTCACAACCAGCGCGACGGCACAATGTTCGGTACGCTCAATTATTATAAGGTCAAGCCGTCCTCGGGCAGCACAAAAGGCTTCGACTTCTATGTCAACCACCCGACCTTTGAATTCTCCAACCTCTATGAAGAATACACCTATAAAATTATCGCCGCTTTCGTTATCGAAGTCGAGCCAAGACACACCCGTGACGGTATCATCTTCGACTACCATAATTACATAAACTTCGGCAAGAACCGCCCATTTGATTCGTTCAAGGAAAATATTCTCGAACGCACAGCTATAAACACAGGCGTTGACTTTGACGAGAACGATAAGTTCCTCACCCTCTCCACCTGCTCGAACGAGTTTGAACCGTCCCGTTTCGTTGTCATCGGAAGACGTGTCCGTGACGGTGAATCGGCAGAGGTCGATACAACTCTCGCATCTGTAAATTACGAAGCAAAAGAACCCGATTACAGCTTCATCTATAATCAATAAAAGGATAGTTTTCAATGTCAGATAACAAGTTCGACTTTACGGTCGATGATATAATTGCGGAATTCGACAAGAAAAAAGCCGACCCGTCCGCATCGCACAATATAATAGAAGACTATGACGAGGAATTCTCTGAGGAGCTTTCGCCGAGCGGCGAGTATATCCCGCGCCACGCAAAGCCTGCTTCCGATGAGGGCGAAGCCGAGCAGACGGAGGATACCCCCGACAGTTCGGAAACTCCGTTTTCGGAAAGTACTCCCGAAGCTGATGCAAATCAGGAAAACGTTCCAAACGAAGCATTACCCGAGCCGAGTATCACCGAACAGGACAAGTCAGACGAGCCTATAGCCACAGAAGAACCAAAGTCGGAAGAATCCTCAGCTTTGCCCGAGTCGGATAACTCCGCAGGGCAGGAAACCGCCGGCCTTGACGAGCCTGTAAACACTTCGCCAACGGAAAGCGCAGTTCCCGAAACCATAGAAAATACGGAAAATGATATTACAGAAAGTAATATCATTGATGATATATCCGAAGAGGAAACAAACGAACCCTCCGAACCCGAAGCTCCGCCGCAGCCTACAGCCGTTCTTGACGGCGTTATCCCTGCGGAAAGCTTTTCCGACAAAAGCACGGGCGAAAGCGGCGCTTTTTCAAGTGTGTTCGCAAACGGACTTGACGATTCCGACAAAGCCGAAAACAAACCGCAGGAAACCGTTGAAGTCCTCAATGCCGATATCCCCGACTGGGGCGACATTCTCCCCGAGCCGAGCATAGAAGGAACCGTTGATGATGCTATCATCGATTATGAAAGCGAAGATATCGAGGAAGACGAAACCGTCCCAGAAGATATCGATGAAACCGATGATACTGTTGACGATGTTTCCGATGATGAAATAATCGACGACGAACCCGAATCGGACGAAGCAAATTTCGCAAAGGAAGACGCTCCGACCGAGAAAGAAAACTCCCCCGAACCCGACAGTGCCGAAAGCGTTTCCGAAAGCGAAACCGTTCAAACCGATGATATACCTCCGTTTGAACCCGAACCTATCACCCTCACAGCTGAAGAAGCTGCGGAAGATAATGCCAAAAAAGCGAAGAAGAATATCCTTAAAGAGCTTCTTCCGTGGAAAGGCGATACCGTCTTCGAGATGATACGAAAGATCGTGTTCATCATCGCAGTGATAATCTTTATCAGCGCAGGCGTTATGCTCGCAAGCACTCTTATCCAGTCGGACAGAGCCGTAAAAGACCTCGAACAGATAAAGGAAGTTGTTACCACAACGGCAAAAACCACTATCGACAGCGAGGGCAACGTTATCACCATTGCCCCGACCGAAGAAGAGGAACAGCAGCATAATATCGACATTATGTCCTATTATAAAGGTATAAGCGACAAGGTGGTCGGCTTTATCGAGCTTGAGGGCTGCGATATCTACCAGCCCGTAGTCCAAGACCCCGAGGACACGACCAATACCTACTACCTCACGCATACATACTATGACGAGCAGAACAAGGGCGGCGCTATCTTTATGGATTACCGCTGCACCGTCAGTGAGGACTATGTTTCCCCAAACCTTGTCCTCTATGGTCACAATCAGGAAGACGGAACAATGTTCGGCAACCTCAAAAACTATAAGCAGAACCTTAAATTTTACGCCGATAACCCGACCGTAACGCTCCGCACCGAGTATGAAACTGGCACATACCTTATCTATGCCTTTTTCGTAACCAATGCGCTCGAAAAGCAGGATTCCAACGGCGAGGTCTTCCATTATCACGATTATATCGAAGCGCTCAATGACGAAGCCACCTTTGATTGGTATATGGGCGAAGTCCAGTCGCGCAATCAGATAATCTCCCCCGTAAAAGCAGAGTTCGGCGACAAGCTTTTAGTCCTCTCGACCTGCTCGAACGAGTTCTCCAACTCACGTTTCGTTGTCTTCGCACGAAAGCTCCGCGACGGCGAAAGCGTTTCCGATTATGATTTCACCTCCGCTTCATTCAACCCTTACGCAAGGGGCGTTGACTGGACAGCTATAATGTCGGGTGAAACCACAACAACGACCGAGGAAACCACCGTTCCCGAGGAAACCGACGAAGAGGACGGCGAAACAACGACCAAAAAGAAAAAGAAGAAAACTTCCGCTTCCGACGAGGAAAACAGCGCAGATACATTAAACGCAGACAACACCGATCTTAATGTTGAGGTTGATGCAGATGTAACGACCGTTCCTCCCGATGCTTCCGATGATGAAAGCGAAGATACTACCACCAAAAAGAAAAAGAAGAAAACCACTACGGAAGCCACGGAAGAAACCTCCGAAGAAACCACTTCCAAGAAGAAAAAATCAACTACCGCCGATACCTCCGAGGAAACAACGGCTGAGGAAACCACCAAGAAAAAATCCAAGAAGACCACGACCGAAACCACAGCCGAGGAAACGACCTCCAAGAAAAAGAAATCAACTACCAAAGAAACCACTGCGGAAACTTCCGATACCGAAAATACCGAGGAAAGCACAGTCACAAGCGTTCCCGAAACCGAATCGGAAGAAACCACCACCGTTACCGCGAATTAAAGGAGTTTTTACATAATGGCACTCGCCGATGAAGTTTACCAGTCACAACATTATAAAGAAAAAGAAAAAAAGAAGAAAAAAAGCTTTTCCGAGGCATTTATCCCTCATAAGGGCGACTCGGGAAAGGAAATAGCCAGCAAAATATTCTCACTTTTCGCGATAGTTGTGCTTATCGCCTGCATCGCGGTGCTTGCGGTGTATTTTTACCACCAGTTTGAAGCGAAGCAGAACAACAACAAGCTCAACGTTATCTACAACAACGCTTCGAGCAGCTCCGCAGGCAAGAACGATACCGCGGACAGCGTTCTCCCCTCCGATAACATCGATGAAGTCCCCGAGGAACAGCGTCCGCCGCTTGTAAAATCCGAAGCTGCGGAAGAAATGCTTGCGATAAACCCCGATTATGTCGGCTATGTCTATATCCCCGATGTGTTCGGTGAGCCTGTCGTTCAGCGTGACGACAGCTACTACTTAAAGCACAACTTCTACGATCAGGTGCGCTCGGTCGGAACGGTCTTTGCAGACCCCCGAAACGTTATCAACGATTATTCCGACAAGCAGAGCGACAACATTATCCTCTACGGTCACAATAACCGCGACGGTTCAATGTTCGGCAACCTCGACTATTATAAATGGGATCTCAAATACTGGCTAAAAAACCCATTTGTCTACTACGATAACTATTACGAAAACTATACTTACGTCATCATATCCTCGTTCGTCATAAACACTCTCCCCGAGCATGACGACGGAAACGTGTTCGATTACATAAACTATGTCAATTTCAAGGACAGCGGAACTTATACTTTCGAGAACTTCAAGAAAGAAATAACCACCCGCAGCCAGTTCATCACAGGGATCGACTTTGATGAAAACGATAAATACCTCACCCTTTCTACCTGCGCATACGAATGGGACGAAGCGCGTCATGTTGTTATCGCAAGACGTCTTCGTTCGGGCGAAACCACCGATAATATAGATACCTCGAACTTCTATGTAAATCAGAACCCCAAGTGGCCTGCTATCTACTATAAGTTCAACGGCGGTTCATATACAGAATAAGATCTGAAAGGAAATCACTATGAAAAAAAGTACAGTTTTGAGCGGCATCGCATCTTTGCTGCTGGTCGCAGGGTTCTATACCTTTGCTTTCTGCCTTGTCGAAGATGTCGATGAAGAGCCGATCTCAATGGACTTCTACTATTCGACCGAAACGGACGCCGATACGGGAGAAGACATTGGCGAAGCGACCTCCGCCGCAGTTTCGGAATATGCAGGAATGGATTATTCCGATATCGTCACAAAGCACGAAGCAGTTACCACTGTTCCGCCGAATTTTGCCGATGACAGCGAAATTCCGATGAGCCTACCCTCGGGTCACGCCGAAGAGCTTGGCGATACGAACGAAAACAAGAACACAGCTTCGCACAACAACGTTTTCGCCGATGACAACGGTCAGGAAAAGGTGCTTTCACAGCTCGGAACAGAAGACGATCCCGCCGACGACCTTATGGAAGATCAGCAGGATTATGACGAAGATGCTGATGACGACGATGATGTTATCATAGACGATGACCCATCATCGGACTATGAACCTGCCGCAACAGCTACCGCTGCCGTAGACAGCCGCCTTGCGGATATCGCCCCCGTTTCCGTTGCCGATGTTGTCGTTACTATCGACGATAATCCGACCGAAACAACTCCGACCTTTATAACGAACGAAAACGTTAATGTAACTCAGACCGTTGCATCGGACGGCAATGAAGTTTTCACCGCGAAATACGGCGGCTCTGTACATACCGATGATGCTTTCGACCTCGTTTGCAGGATCGTAAACAACGAAATTTCCACTTATTTCAGCGATGAAGCTATCAAAGCGCAGGCTGTCGCTGCTTATTCCTACGTCAAGTATCACAACGTAAACGGACTTACACCGTCCGTCCTCGTAAAGAGTGATCCGCCGCAGCGTATCGTTGACCTTGTTTCCTCTGTTTGGGGAAAATGCTGCTATTATAATGGCAAGGTCGCACAGACCGTTTATATGGCTTCATCCTCGGGATATACGGCTTCGTCCGTAAACGTATGGGGCGGAAGTATTCCATACCTCGTCAGCGTTGAATGTCCTTTCGATGCGGACGGCGACCCCAACTACGGCAAGCAGACAAAGTTCTCCGAAAGCGAGATACGTTCCTCACTCGAACGCTACCTCGGCATAACACTCTCGGATAACCCCGAAAACTGGCTCACCGTTACGGGACACATCGACGGCAACTATGTTTCGACCGTTGACGTTGACGGACAGGCTACTATCACGGGACGCAAGCTTCGTGAAAGCGTACTTTCATACAATCTCAGAAGCGCAAGCTTCGATATTTCCTATTCGGACGGATATTTCATCTTCACGACCTACGGCTGGGGACACGGCGTAGGAATGAGCCAGAACGGCGCGAACTACCTCGCAAAACTTGGCTATACATACGATCAGATCTTGAAGTATTACTATACGGGAATTGATGTATTATGATTACAATGTATGAATTAATAGAGAAGACAAAGCATGGCGCAGAGCTTTCTGCTGAAGAGATCAATTGGTTTGTTGCCGGATATGTTTCCGGCAGCATTCCCGATTATCAGGCTTCGGCGTGGCTCATGGCGGTATGCTTTTCTTCTTTATCGGACAAAGAAACCACCGACCTCACAATGGCAATGGCGCGCTCGGGCGATATGATGAAACCCGACCTCGATAAATTCTGCGCCGATAAGCACAGCACTGGCGGAGTCGGTGACAAAACAACGCTCATAACCGCCCCTATCGCCGCAAGCTGCGGAATATACGTCCCCAAAATGTCGGGCAGAGGTCTTGGACATACGGGCGGAACTATCGATAAACTCGAAGCTATACCGGGATTCAACACCTCGCTTTCGTACAGCGAATTTATGTCCTGCGTGAAGAATGTCGGCTTTGCAGTCGCAGGTCAGACGGGTTCGCTCGTCCCTGCCGATAAAAAGCTCTATGCCCTGCGTAACGCCACCGCAACCGTTGACAGCATACCGCTTATATGCTCGTCTATCATGAGCAAAAAGCTTGCCACGGGCGCAGACGGCATCGTCCTCGATGTAAAGGTCGGCGACGGCGCATTTATGAAGACCGAGGAAGACGCAGAAAAGCTCGCCCGCGCAATGGTCAGCGTCGGAACTCTCGCAGGAAGAAAATGCTCCGCCGTCCTCACTGATATGGACCAACCGCTCGGAATGGCTGTCGGAAACTCGCTCGAAGTCATTGAAGCTATCGAAGCACTTAAAGGCAACGCCCCCGCCGACCTGCGCGAAGTTTCGCTCACCCTCGCAGCGGAAATGCTCCGACTTGCAGGCAAGGGCAGCTTTGAGGAGTGCTTTGCTATAGCTGAAAACGCCCTCACCTCGGGAAAAGCGCTTGAAACGCTCCGCAGAATGATCTCCGCACAAGGCGGCGACCCGAACGTTACCGAAGATTACTCGCTTTTCGGCAAAGCTTCGCATACCCTCGAAGTTTTCTCGAGCAAAGACGGCTTTATAAACAAAATTTCCTGCGAAGAAACGGGAATGATATCCCTCAAACTCGGCGCAGGAAGAAAATCCAAGGAAGCTTCTATCGACCCGACCGCAGGCATAATATTTGATAAGAAAGTCGGCGACTTTGTGCATAAAGGCGAGCGTCTTGGTACGCTTTACACCTCTACCGAGTGCGAATTAAACGAACTCGGCGAAGAATTCCGCTCGATTTTCCGCATAGAACCGTCACTTTCGGGCGATGAGAAAAAAATTATAAAAAAAGTTATAAAAGGTATTGACATTTAATATTATATGCTGTATAATATTAAATGTCAAGCAAGATAAATATTCCCGTGCGGAAGATGTAAGCAATGTCAAGGATTGCCGATCATCTTTAACACTAAACACCTACTTTAGACAGGAGGAAAACATAATGAACGATGTAATCGAAAAAATCAGCAAAACTATCAGCGAAACAGGTAAAGTAGTCAGCGAAAAAACAAAGCTTGTAGGCGAAACCGCAAGACTCAACAGCAAGATCCTCTCAAAAGAGGGCGTTGTCCGCTCGAATTATTCCGCTATCGGCGAGTTCTATTATAATAAGTATAAGGACGCTCCCGATGCAGATATCGCAGACACCGTAAACGAGATCACAGAAGCTCTCAACTCTATCGACGAGATGAAAGCGCAGATACTCTCCCTCAAGGGCGCAGTAAAGTGCGTAGAGTGCGGCGCTGAATGTCCTATCGAGAATTCATACTGCGGTCACTGCGGCGCAAAGCTCATAAAGCCCGAACCTCCCAAGGAGGAAGAGCCTGCCGAGGAAACAGAGCAGACCGAAACAGCAGAATCCCCCGAAGCTGCCGAAGCAGCAGAGGAAAAGCACGAGGTACTTGAAGGCGAAGTTATCGACACCAACAAGACCGAGGAATAATTCAAGTGTTTAATTAAACAAAATAAATGACATCATGATCGACAGCAGGAATGACATTTTTACCCGACATTTGATTTTGACAGCGCGAAAAAACACCACGAATGACAATTAATATTGACACCACGCTATGACAACTCGGCAAAACAACAAGTTCCGACATCAGGTTATGACATCTCAGCAAAACATCACGTTTCGACAGAATTTAAGACAGCAGGCAAAGACATCACGAACGACAATACATATTGACATCAAGAAAAACACCATTGTTCAACATCATAATAGGTGACGCAAAGCCGCCGCAGTTCATTTTGAACTGCGGCGGCTTTTATGCTGTAAAAATATACTATTATAAACAAACTGCCCTTAGAGAAATTTCTAAGGGCAGTTTCATTTTTAATTTCTGAACTGTGCCATAAGGTCGTCGAGTGTTCTTGCCTGACCGCTGAGTTCTTCACTCGATGCGGCGGATTCTTCGGCAGTTGCGGCGTTCTTTCTGGCGATATCTGAAATAGCGCTGAGCTTATCCGTGATAACGCTTATCTGCGCTCTCTGCTCGTCGCAGGCGTTGGAGATGCTCTCAACGAGGGTGTTTACATCTCTCGACTTTGTTGTAACGGCATCAAGCGATTCGGCAGTTGCATTTGCGATAGCCGAGCCCTTTGCGACAGCTTCGGTCGTGTTCTGGATAAGCGCCGTTGTGCCCTTTGCGGCTTCTGCCGACTTCGATGCAAGGTTTCTTACCTCATCGGCAACGACTGCGAAGCCCTTGCCTGCCGCACCTGCTCTTGCGGCTTCAACAGCGGCGTTAAGTGCAAGGATATTGGTCTGGAACGCGATATCATCAATTGTCTTGACGATCTTTTCGATCTGCGTTGACATTTCGGTGATCTGCTCCATTGAATCAAGAAGCTCTTTCATGCTGACGTTGCTGTTCTCGATACATTCACCCGTCTGGTTGGAGTAATCCCTTGCCTTGCCGGCGTTTTCAACGCTCTGTGAAACGAGCGTCATAAAATGTTCGATTATCTCGTTAAGTTCGTCAACGGTCTGCGACTGCTCGCTTGCGCCCATTGCAAGGCTTGTTGCTGTTTCGGAAACGCTGTCTGCGCCGATAGTTACCTGCAAGGAAGCTGTGCTTACGCCCTCGATAATGTTCTGCATCGAAGAAGCAATACCCTCGATCGAGCCCTTGATAGAGGAGAAGTCGCCGACATAATCAGCCGAGAACTGAACATTGAAGTTTCCGTTTGCCATATTTTCAAGGTTTGTTGAAATATCATTTACATAGCCTTTGAGCGCCGTGTTCGTCTTTGCAAGCGCTTCACACAGAACGCCGAGAATATCATCGCCGAAATAATCGGGAGCATAGCTGAGATCGCCGCTTTCCATGCTGATGATAGCCTTATGTATGCTCTTTACAGGCTTCAGACACTTTTTAAGGATAAACCTTCCTCCGAAAAGAACTGCCAGTATCGCAGGAACAAAGATCGCAATGTAGACTGTCTTAAGCATACGGAGGGAACGTGAATATTCTCTGTAATCGATGCTGTAGCCGAGCTGCCAACCGTTTGAAAGTGGCGAGGTGCATACCATGACTGTTTTGTTATTGTAATCCTTTATCTTTACAACGGAATCGGCTGTGATATTTTTTCCCGAATACTGCGGCACATCGGCAACATTAACATATTTTGCTTCGCCGTCTGCGGCAGTCGGAAGAAAATCAGCGTTTTCGTGTACGATAAAATCGCCCGCTGTTGAAACAAGGAACGTGTATGAATTATCATATATCTTGAACTCGCTGCATTTTGCAACCAGTTCATCAATAGTAACATCTGCACCGACAACGCAGAAAAGCTCCGATCCCTTTTTGATTATTTTTGCAACGGTGACAACAAGACTGCCCGTGTTCGCATCGATATAAGGGTCGGTGCAGATCATTTTTCCGTCTGCCGCAACCGCGTCCTTGTACCAGTCGCGCTCGGTGACGATAAGACCCTCAGGAACAGGGATACCCGAGGCAAAAACTACATCTTCATTCGGATAGCAGACATAGTTTTCCATTATCGAGCTGTCAAGCGCTTTCTGATCGTTGAGAGCTTTCATCGTTTCGTTTCTGTCCAGTCCGTAATCCGCAACGGAACGTCCGACAAGGTTAAGTCCCTCGTCCTTGTCATATATCCAGCTGTCAAGTTCATTCGCATAGGCCTGCATATCCGCAATGATCTTTCCGCGCTGTTCATCTCCGACTATCTTGTTCGAGATCGCATATCCAACACCCGTAACAAGTACCTGAAGTATGACCATTATCGCACAGATGTAGACAAGTATCTTCTTGTCAAAGCCGAATGTCTTCTTTTTCAATTTCGCTCACCATTTTTAATATTTTTTCAAGCTCACCCGATGTCACCAATATCTTATGTTTTTCTGAAAGTCTGAAAAACTGTGAACACCAGCGCAAAGCAAAGATTGTAAGCGCAGGTCATTGTTGCCGAAAGCTCGCCGAAGCATTTGAGAAGCACCATTGCGAAGCATATCATTATTCCGAGCAGCACCGAAACCGCCTCGAGCGCAATGCCGGTCGTGATAGTTCCACGGAGATTTTTGCAGCCGCATATTATAGATGAAAGCGCCGCAAATTTTCCGGAGCAGGCAGCCGTTGCCTTTACCTTCGGCTCATACGAAACAGTTTCTTCATACTTTTCATAAAGCCTGAACGGCAGCAGCTTGAAATATTCGGACGAAACTCCGTAAAGTTCCGAAATAAGATTTATCGAAATGAGTGAATCGACCGTCTTTATCACCGTGTAAACGCCCTGCTTTGAAAGCTCCGTCAGCGCCCTCTTGACTTCGAGCGAGGGGCTTATCTCAACAATGAACATCGCCGAAAGCTCACCCGAAATAGAGAGATATACCGCCGATCTTCCGCCGCGCGTGTATTCCTGCTCCTTTGCCGCCGAGGGAACTTCCTCAATGCTGTGATTTATCATAAGTTCACGGCTGCCGAGAAGCACACGCTTGTTGTTTATCCAGCCGCAAAGTCCCATTGAATCCTCGAAAATATAGCTTTCAACGGGGTCAAGAAGTTCGGTCTTTCCTGCGATGATGTCGTAGAACATATTCTTCAGTATGCTTCCCGACTGATTCGTAAGGCTCGCCGCCTCAACGATAGCTTCATCTATCCTCGTGTCGGAGAAAACCTTTATCGCCGAAAGAGTAACGCTTCCCTGAGGGAAAAGCTGCGCAGCGTCAATGAGAACGCTGTTCGTGTCGGCGAATTCTTCAACTGCATCATATCCGAGCAAAGCGCCCTGAAGCTCCGAATTCTTCTTTGAAGCTTTCTCCATAGGAAGATTTACAACGAGCATCAGCGAAACTGCCGAGCATATTGCAACGCAGCCCGTGAATACCGAGAATCCGACATAAGCGCCTGCTGAACCGTACTCACCCTTTGCCACGAAGCCTGCAAGCACTCCGACTATCACTCCCGCCGCAAGTATTATCGGCGTGAATACACGGCAGAAATTGTCCGTGCTGTCGGGCGCATACGAAATTTTGAGAAAGTCGCGGAGCATCTCCGTCTTTTTCATCGAAACGAGGTTCGGAAAATCACGAAGCGTTCCGCGCGTGAAATTCTGCGCCGTTTCTTCGTCCTCGACCTTTAGCAGAGCGTATTTGTCACCGCTGCCCGAAACGAACCCAAAGCTTCGCTTTGTCCTCGTCACTATCAGCAGCTTTCCTATCGTGTTGAACAGCAGCGAAAGTATCGCCGTCGTGAGGTAAATATGTACGATGCTGCCCTTTATAAGATTGCTGTTCGCGAACATTATAACGCAGTTCGCAATGCCCGTCACCATCGCAACGGCGCTCAGACTGTCGCAGTCGGCTTTCATCGAAAACAGCTTTGAAAGTCCGCAGCTTATAACGGGATAAGCCGAAAATGCCGCAAGTATGCCTATTATCGCATTGACGAAAAGATATGTGTTTGTCTGGGTCCTCTTGCTGAGCAGATCGAACATCGGGAAGATGTTGAGGTCGTTCGCAAGCGAGATATACGCGCTCACCGCAAGGCAGACCGCAACCACGATGAGCCTGAGCGTGAGCGTTCCCTTTATTCGGTCAATGTCGCTGACAACAGCCGCCGCGTCATCGTATTCCTCATAATCTTCGATAGCCTTTTCGTCCGTATCTTCGTCAGGCTCGTCCTCCTCGTCACCGACAAGAACGAAATCCTTTATCTTCTTGCTCCTGCGCTCTTTGAGCTCGTCAAGCTTTGCCGATTCAGCGTCTATCTTGAACTGCGCCGTATCGGGCAGTATCTTGTCCTCCAGCTTTAAGTCGATATCCGATATCGACTTTCTTTCAACGGGAGTAACACCCTGAGTCCTCGACATTCTCTCTTTGCGAAGTCGGCGCATCTCATCGGAAAGCTCACCGCCCGCATCATCTGTCGGAATTTTCCGAGTGAAGAATTCTGTTATGCTGCGATGCTGAGTGAACTCCTTTTTCGCTCTCTGCGCAGGGCGTTCCTTGGAATATTCATCAAGTATCTCATCAAGGCTCTTGCCCTTTTTTATCGTTTCGGAAGTCTTGTCCTCCGCTTCATCGCCGTCCGCATTGTCCTGCGCAATTGCTTCATATTTGTCAAAAGGACTTGGCTGAACGGGTTTCTGTACAGTCGGTTCGGGCGTAGGAGCTTCTTCCTTTTCCGCTTCCTCCTGCTTCTTTCTGTTTTTGAAGCGCTGAGCGAGCGAATCGCCCTTTTCAGCCTTTTTATCGTCCTCAAAGCCGCTTTCTATCTTCTCTGAGAAAGAACGCTCCCTGCCCTGTCCTTTTACGACCTTTTCGGGAGTTTCGCTCTCACGCTTTGCGACCTCGTTCATCTTTTCGGAAAGCTTGCTGTACTTCTCCTCAAAAGCGCCCTCGGACTTCGGCGGCTTTTCCGATTTTCCGCCCGTATCATCAGCGGCTTCTTCGTCTATCTTCCCGAAAATATCCGTGTTGTGCAGTGTTACCGTTTCGGTGGGATCGTTTTTGCGGAAATTTTCGAGCAGCTCGTCAACGCTTTCCTTTTTGCCGTCATCTCCGCCGCCTTTGCCCGAATATTCGTTTATGATATCATCGACCGAGTAAAGCTTGTCTGCCAAAATTCTTCACCCCCTAACCGTTTATTTTTTCAGTCCGCGTCTTCGGACGGTTTCATACATAAAAATTCCTGCCGCAACCGAAGCGTTCAGCGAGTTGACCTGACCGAACATCGGCAGCTTCAACAGAAAATCGCATTTTTCCTTGGTGAGCCTGCCCATTCCGAAGCCCTCCGAACCGATAACGATAGCACAAGGTCCGCTCGTGTCTACCTTTGTGTAATCCTCGCCCGAAGCGTCCGTGCCGTATATCCAAACACCGTTCTCTTTCAGCTCGTCGATAGCCGCCGCAAGGTTAGATACCCTCGCAACGGGAACATAGCTCGCCGCACCTGCCGAAGTCTTGTAGACCGTCTGATTCAGCGAAGCACTTCTTCTCTTCGGAATGATAACCCCGTCAACACCAGCCGCCTCGGCTGTACGAATTATCGCGCCAAGGTTGTGTGGGTCTTCGATCTCATCACAGATTATGATAAACGGGTCAGTGCCCTTTTCCTTTGCCTTTGCAAGTATCTCCTCAACGCTCGAATATTCAGCGCAAGCGCCCGAAGCGATAACGCCCTGATGCGACTTTCCGTCCGACATCGAATCAAGCTTCTGCGAGCTTACCTGCTTTACAACAATATCGCGTTCCTTTGCCATTTTGCAGATAAGACCGATGCTTCCGCCGCTGTCGCTGTCAACATAGACCGTGTCTATCTGCTTTCCCGATTTCAAAGCCTCGATAACGGGATTTCTGCCGATGATAAGACCGCCGTTGTCATCGCGTTCATCGTCACGCTCAATGCGCTCATCGCGCTCATAACGCTCGGACGGATTTCCGAAACGCTCATCATCGTTGGAACGTCTTTCACGGTAACCGCCGCTTCTTCCCACAGGGCGTGAGCCGCCGCGTTCGTTACGGTCATATCCGCGGTCATTTCCTTGTCCGCTCCTGAAATTTCTGTTGTCGGAACTGCGCTTCTGCGGTGCATTTCCTCTATTATTATTGTAAGCCATATTTACTCCTTAAATTTTATATAAAAAAGTGCATACTCTGCCTAATTATAATATTATCTTTAATAGTATAGCATATTTTTGCATAAAATGCAATAAAAAATGCCGAAAAAACGCCTTGTCTTTTCGGGATAATATATATTTTTCAGCCAATAAGCTTTTTGAATGAGTTCGCATTAAGGATAGTGTTTGAAACGAACTTTCCCTTGTAAAAATTCGCCCAGTTGTTGAAAACGCAGGGTACATTCTTTGCCTTTTCGAGCGTGTCCACCTTTATGAACGTTATCGGGATATTGTTTTCCCGTGCATATTCGGTCAGCTCGTTGACCTCATATTCAACATAAGGACATTCAGGACTGTAATAGACCGTGAAATCTTCGCTTTCAATTGCCATTTTCCGCGCGCTGTCACTGAATTTCGGCGGCTCATTTTCATCAAATTTAAGTGCAAGCAACTGAAATTCGCCCACCTCGTCAGCGACCTTAAAACCGAAATGCTCAAAGAATTTCTTCTCGCCGAGGAAAGGCTTCTTCTTTTTTGAAACGAGCGTGCATAAGCCGCTCATGTTCTTTGACTTAGCATCTTCAATAGCATATTCGAGCAGTTCCTTGCCAATGCCTTTGCCCTTGAAGCTTCCTGCGACCCATAAGCAATAAATGTATTCGTAATTTTTGCCGATAACAGGTGTCCAAGCCGTTTCTATCGGCTCATACTCGATAAAAGTTTTGCCCCTCGCATCAAGCTTGCGGAAAACGTGACCATCGGTAAGCTTTGACTTTATCCACGCCTTTTTACATTTCACACCGGACTGATGCTTTTTGTCACCGATAGCACAGCAGATATGCTCATCGTCAATGTTTTCAGCGGTAAGTTCGATGTATTCGTTCATTTTAAATCTCCCGTTCTGTCTATCTGTTTTGCCAATATAAAAATGTATGCCGATCTTAATAAACCAAACGGGCGGATATAATATCCGCCCAATTGATTTTTAAACTAAATTTGCGCAATGAATTACAGATCAAACTTATTCGTCAACATCAAGTGTAAGTTCGATATCAACATCTCCGTCACTTCTTGCAAGGGTAAGGGTCATTATTTCTCCTGCCTTATGCTTATTCTTGATCTTTACAAGTTCGTCCATTGTGGAGATCTCTGTGCCGTCAGCTTTAACGATAACGTCGCCTGCTTCAAGTCCTGCGGCTTCTGCGCATGAACCAGGTTCAACGGAAGCAACGAGAACGCCGCTGTCTACGGGGAGATTATAGTAACGCTTTACTGCGGACGAAATTTCAGTACCCGTGATGCCGATCTTCGGTGTTGTGTTCTTAACTGTGCCCGTTGTCATAAGTTCATTGAGGATAGGGAGAGCGTCCGTGATAGGAATTGCAAAGCCTACGCCGTCGACTTCGGAACTTGCTATCTTCGAGGAAGTAATTCCGACTACCTGACCTTCGCTGTTAAGGAGTGGACCGCCCGAGTTGCCCGGGTTTACTGCCGCATCGGTCTGAAGAAGCGTCATTGTTGCTGTGCCGCCTGCGACCTCAACGCTCATTTCCTTATTAAGTCCCGAAATGATACCGTTTGAAGCGGAAAGTCCAAGTCCGAGAGGATAACCGAGCGTGATAGCCTTATCGCCCATTTCAAGCGTTGTCGAATCGCCTATTTCAGCAGGAGTAAGTCCCGTTGCGTCAATCTTGAGGACTGCAAGGTCTGTGTTAGCGTCGTAGCCAACGATAGTTGCGTCATACTCGGTCTCATCGTCCAGTGTAATGGTGACTTTATCAGCCTTTACAACTTCGGTCTGGCTTGACGAGTTGTTGTAATTGTTGTAGAAATTATCGAAGAAGTTGCTGAACGGGTCGAACTGATTGTTGCTGTTCATGCTCGTTTTAACTTCGGTCGTGATAACGTGCGCATTGGTAACGATGTAGCCGTCTGCACTGAATACGATGCCCGTACCTGTGCTTGCGCCGCCTGCGGAGGTGAATGTGGAGGAAACAAGAACAACGGAAGGCTTTACCTTTTTGATAACGTCATTGGTTGTCATTTCATCGTCCGAAGAGCTTGAAGTTGAGCCAAGTGCGGAAACCTTGTTGGAATTGCCGCTGTCGGAGGAAACCGTTGTCTGCTGTGTGATAGCAGGCGCTTCAGTCTGGACCGAAGCCGATGTGCTTACGCTGTCGTTTGAACGTGCGAGATAAGCTCCGCCGTAGCCCGATGCACCGCCTACAAGAATTACTGCGAGCAAGCCTGCAATAATTTTTCCTGCACCGCCCGACTTCTTGGGAGGCTTCTGCTCAGGGTCTGTTGGTGTGAATCCGCCGTTTGAATAAGTATAGTTATTTGAATCGTACATATAAATGCCGCCTTTCATTATCTGTATTTATTGGAGGTATCTTTTATCATTTCCTCCCGATCACAGTTTATATTCTAAAGCATCTATGTGAGAATAATGTGAAATCAATTTGAAAATGGAATAAAAGAACAAAACGTGTTTTTTTCATATAAGTTCGATCATATCCGACAAATTTTCACAAACCGTACAATCGAACCCCTGCGCATCGTTATTATGTACAAGTATCGCAGGAATACCAACACCGAGCGCACCCTTTATATCGCTCTGCGGATTGTCGCCGACCATAAAGCATTTCTCGGGGTTTCCTGCCATTTCGAGCGCAAGCTCAAAAATTTCACGCCGCGGCTTGTCAAAGCCTACCTGCGCAGAAATTATCATTCCGTCAAAATACGGCGACAAACCTATCTTATCCATTGTAACATCAAGTTCGGGGTAGTTGTTCGAAAGAAGATAGTGCCTGTAGCCTTTTTCACGAAGCGCTTCAAGCGTCAAAACAGTATCATCGTACAAATGATAGTTTTCGGGTTCGAGCAGAACTTCTCGGAAAAGCGGAAGAAGCGTTTTTGCTTCACTCTCCGTAATCCCAACAGCTTTATATACCCTCTGTATATGTTCAAAGGTGTAGTCCCACCATTTTTCACCCGTAATTTCGTGCATATCCTCATAATAAAAGTCCCACGAAAAGCCGTGCGACATCGGCGGACGGATATCATCGAGCGTAATGTCATTGTGCGTGGTGTAGCGCTGTAAGCATCGGTAAAGCGAACCGCTCCAGAGATGCTCGGAATGGACGAGTGTCCCGTCAAAATCCCAGAAAATTGCTTTGTTCATATTTCTCCTTATAAAGAAACGCCGATACTGCCTTGTCGGAACAAGCTAAACGGCGTTTTTGTTTTACTTTAAAATATTAAGTCCGTAGTTCCTGCAAAGGTCTTCCAGTCCCCTCGGATATATCATTCCGAGCGGCGAGATGCGGAAGCCGTCCTCACTGCGGATAAGCTCGATGCCGACAACCGTTCCGACATCGAGCGGCTTCGGGAGCATAAAGATATAGTTCGTTCCGTTCGCAAGCGTTATCGAAACGGCAGGATTGGAAAGGTCGCTGAAATTTAGGTTCAGCGGATTGCTGTAAATAGAATACGCAATATCTATTTCCGCAACATCATGAGGGATAAGGTCAAAATTGATATGGAAAACCTTTTTGTCGGGCGCATTGAGAAGCTGAACTCCGCCGCCGAGCGAGTGGTCATTGCCGAAGAAAACGAACCTGTCATTCTGCGTGACCGTTCCCTCGTCATTCGCCATAAACGCGAACGCATCGACTTCCATTGGGAAATCCTTGTTGTCATAGAGAAGCTCGATCTGCGCCGTCGGCGAATCTGCCTTGACGAGCATTCCTCGCTCGATTATAAGAAGCTCACGCGGCTTTTTTTCATCATCATAAGGCATGGGCGCAAGAAGCTCATCTTCGGCGCTGTCCTCTTCCTCATCGGGATAGATAACGCCCTGCTCGCCTATCTCGTCCTCGGTCGGTGCAGGCTCGGCTTCGTATATGAGTGCGCCGTCCTCAAAACCGTAAGCGTTCGGAACAGCCTCGCCCGAAATGTATATTCTGCGCTTCACGCCAGTTTCGAGCGAAAGTTCACCATAAAGCAGAGTTCCGCTTCGCATCGGTTCAATTTCGATAAGAACTGTGTTTTCACCTGCGGAAAGTTCTGGTTCGGGAATGTTCACTCCGCTTGCATTTGAAAAAAGCCGTGCGGAGGTCGGAAGTTCGATGTGTATTCTCACGGTACAAAGCGTATCGGCAGGAAAAGCACCGATGTTTATCACGGTCGGGATACCGAAATATCCGTCCTCGCCGTCAATGCCCATGACCTTGCCGCTGACGGTCACATCGTTGAGTGCCGTCCCCTTGCAGGACGAGCAAAGCGCCGTTCCTATCCTCGGAGTGAGGTGTTCAATATGCAGATCGTTTATCTCAACATCGGGCGCATTTATCGTAAGCGCAGTTCCTCGGTCGCAGAGAAGAAGCGCGCCGTTTCCATATATAGTGCAGGGAACGCCCACCGTAAAATTGCCCTCATATTCGCCGTGGGGAATCTTTATCTCGCCGTTCATTTCAGCAGAGTCAAGCATTTTCTGAAGCTCCTGTGCTTTCACGAACGTACCTCCTTTGCGCCGCTTTCAGTGCAGTGCCTCTTGCATATCTGACCGAATCGGAGTGCCGAAATGCCTGTCAACAACGTGCCTACAGCCGCCGCGCCGATGATAACAGCATTGCCGACAGCAGATGCACCTATCTTCGCGCCGAAATACATTGCCGCCGCCATTAACACTATTATCGCAGCTCTCAGCGCTTCGTAAGCCGAAGCGCCTTTTCTTATCTCATCTGCGCAGTCCATACTTACAGCTACGGACTCAATGCCGTCAAGCGCGGTGCAGTCGGCAATTTCCTTTGCCGCCGTACAGCTTTCGGACGAAGCATAAACAGCATCGGCGTTCTCGCATTCGAGCGCATCATGAACATCAACAGCAGTCGTGCCGACAGTTTTTCCTGCCGCCTTTGCAAGCTCAATAAGCTTGCTCTTGTCGCATCTGCCTGTAATTATCTTAACTTTTTTGAGTGCCTTTGCGGCTTCGTTAGGGGTCATTTCGATAAGCTTTTTGTATGAGATAACATCGTCCGCGCCTGCACTTGCAACAGCCTTGTCGGGGAGCGAAGCATCATCGTAGGGAACGAGAAGTATTGGCTTGCAGCTGTGTTCCGAAAGCTTTTTGAATGAGTTTTCGGCATTGCCGCGGTATTTTTCGCGAATGGTCATCATTCCGATGAAAACCTTTCTGCCGTCCCAAAGCTCCGCCGCATAAGCAATGACGGAGTTGCCCTGAAAAATAAGCTCCTCCGCAAGCGCTTTTACAGCCGCCGAGGACGAAAATGCTTTTTCCTTGCCCGTTCCGTCAAAACAGCTTTCACAGCCGTTTATAATTTCGCTCGGGTCGCCGCGCAGGAAGCGTTTGCAGCCGTTTGCAGGAAGATCGCCTTTGACAAGCTCAGCGTTTATCTCAAGCTCGACCGTGCTTTTAAGGCGCTCTGCCATAAATGTCATTTCTGCGGCTTCATAAGGGTCTGCGCTGATTATCCTGCCCTTGTTCACAAGAGAGGAAGTGTTCTCAGCCGCCGCATTCGCCGCAATAGTTCCGAGAGGATACGGGACTTCGTAAAATTTCGTCATTGTCGAGCCGCTTCCGTCCGTGAAGCCGACCGCCGTTGGAGTTCCGTCCGTTACAAAGCCGCTTCTATCGATGAAAAGAACATCACACTTAGGCGTGAGCGTTCTCATCTCAGCACCGTTTCGGCGAATTTCCGTTCTGCCTGCGGAAAGATATTCCCCGAGAGGGTCTTTCAGACCTGCTCCTGCCATAAAAATGAGCGAGGCGAAGAGCGCCGTTTTCATCGGGAGCGAAGTCATTCCAAAGCCGCTTTTTTCAGCCTGATATGCCGCAAAAATGACCAGCAGTGCCGTCAGAACAGCACTCGCCAATATACAGAACGTATATTTCTTCGATGATATCACAAGAGGTTTAGCAAAGCTTTCCTCGACCTGCGTAACTTTCATTACAGCGTGACCCGAGGTGACGAGCGTTCCCTTTTCGAGCGTGTATTCGCCCGAAATATCTTCTTCAAGCTCATCTTTCATATCACGTCGCACAAGGTCTGTCCTGCCGTCCTTGTCTATGGTGATATCACCCGTCTGAACGATGCCCTCGGCAGGAACGATATCCCCTGCTGTGAGCAGAACATAGTCGCCCTTGACGATATCGCCCGAATTCACCTCGGCAACGGAGTTTCCGCATCTGTAAACTTTGCATTTGTTTCCGCTGTGCAGAGCGCGTGTTTTCCCCTTTCTGCTGTGGAGCGCACTTTCCCATACGCATACGATAAAAAGCGCCAAAGCATTCACTGCAACGGAAATCACGCACGGAATGATGCCGTGCAGACCTCCGCCGAGCGAGAAAATTATCCCGAAGCATAAGCACAAAAGCAGGATTATTATATATACCTTTACGGGCACTCTCCCGAAGCGTTCGGAAAAGCGTTTCCCCGCAGTTTTTGAAGGCTCTTCCGCAATGCGGTTCGAGCCGAATTGTTTTCTGTGGCTTTCCGCCTGATTATCAGTAAGACCGTTGAATGTCATCTTTTATTTCATTCCTTTGATTATTGAAACCTTTATAAGTGAGCCGTTTTCCTCACGGCAGGCACGGAATACTGTTCCGTTTGTGAGCCTTATCGCCTTTCCTGCGGGAACGGGACTTCCCATAGGTGACATAAGTCCCTCGGCGTGGCTGTTTATGAGATACCAAGCCTTTTCGTGCGAGCATATATACGCTTCAAGTCCCGTATCGGCTTTTTCATCGGGGAAAACATCGGTGCGTGTATGCCACTTGAAAAGCGGAGTGTTGTTCTCGGCGATGAGCGTTGAATGCTTTCGCCACTGACCTTTTTTGCCCCTCGGCTGAGCGCAGATATCGAGCTGTAAAATGTCGCTTTTCACCCTTGTTCCGCAGAAAGGACACACGGGGTTCTTTACATCGTGCATAATGAACCATTTGTGGTCGCAGTCGGGATTTTCGCATCGGTGGAGCATATCCCAGGCCTTGATAAGTCCCCTTTCCCACTCCATTGCAGTCGGGCGAAGCTCGGGTGCGTGAAGTCCGTCAACGAACGCGCGCAAAAACAGCGCTTCAAGGTCACTTCCGAGGTCGCTTATCGTAACATCGAGATTTTCGGGACGGTTCGAGCGGTCGTTCGGATCTTCGATGAAAAGAGCCTTCGGACCGAGCGCAAGAAAATCGTCCTTTTCCGCCGATTCGGTCGAAAATATCTTCGGTCCGATAAGAGGGTGACGGAGCAGGAGGTATTCATATATAAGCACGGCGAGGGCGTGAAGGTCGGTCTCCGAACCGGGTATCTTTCGCCGAGGGTCGTTCTTGTCAAGCTCCATCGTTGCGAGGACTTCGGGGGCAATGTAGCCTCTCGTTCCTGCAACTTCGGGCGGAAATATTCCGGGAACAACGAGCGAGTCGATGTCGATAACAACGCAGTTTCCGCTTCTCGGGTCGATAAGGACATTGTTGTTGGAAAGGTCGGAGTGTGCAAGTCCCGCCTGATGAAGTCGTCTTATCGAGCGCGTCAGCAGGAGCGACATCTGGAGCATCGAACGGAAATCGCCAAGCTCCGTTTTGTTGAGGAAGCGGCGGTTTCTCGATGTGAACCAGTTGCTTTTCTTGTCCTTGCCTTTAAGGTCAAGGTAATCCGAAGCACCGTCCCCGAAGAAGAAATCGGACGGATAGGACGGCGAAACAAGTCCGAATTCGGGCGAAACAACGATATCGGTCGGCCAGCAGAAACGCTTTTCAAAATATGCCGCACGTTTTTCGTCCGTTCCGAGCGCACCGCCCTTGCTTTCGGGGATAGTCGGATTGTATTTGCTTATTATCGCCTCGATACGCCTGCGCATATTCGCATCGACCTTTGACGGGTCGTTGAAAAACTGCACAACATAAGACTTATCGGGTGCAAAATATGTATATTTCATTCCTCCGCGCGGAGGGTTGTCGGTGATAACATACTGGAGCTTCCTGCCGCTTGCAAGAATAGCCTCTCCGATCCTGTTCACTTTTTACTGTACCCCTTTCGGAATTTTGGGTTCTATAATAACGAGCGTCCTGTCATCGAACGAGCCCCTCTGCGAATAGTTGTCGAGCCAAGTTTTGAGCCGTTCGCTCTTCTCATCGGCAAGCTTTTTCCCGAACGCTTCGAGTGAGGACTTGTGCATAAGACTGCCGAAACGCTTTCCCCACAATTCTTCGAGAGAAAGCTTATTCTTCGCGAGTATGTTTTTCGAGTAAGCGAGCGAAACTTCAACACTGCTGTCGTTCACCCACGGGTGAGTTTCGGGTTCGGGCGCTTCGCCCTTTTCGGGTTCGTAGCTTTCGGTCGGGAAATCAATGATGCCGTTGAGCATAAGGTCGAGCCAGAGCCGCAGAAGCTCGGGCGAGCTTGGGTAATAATCGTCCGAAACGCCGTCCGTCATCATCATCACGGAAGTAACTTTTCCGCGCATTATCTTTGTGTTTGAATAAAGCTTTTCGGCTGTCTTTGTTTCGTCGAGAAATTCGGTTTCACCCGAAAAGCCGCCTTTGTCGGTATTTCCGAGCAGTTTCAGCGCAGAGGAAAATTCACCGTCGGCATTGACAGCGGCGACCATACCGTCACCGACCGCAACGGAGATAACGAACGTTTCCCCGCTTTCGAGCGGAATTACGGCAGATGCAAGCAGAGTTGCGGAAAGGTCCTTCACTTCACAATTTCTGCCGAGTTCAGCCGTAATATTTTCATCTTCCGAACGGATAAGAGCCGCCCCCTCAACTGCGGAATAAGCCGCGTCAAATCCCGAGCGCATTATCTCCGCAAGCTTCGTGCATACGGCAGTGAATTCAGCCTTGTCGAATGGCATCGCAAGCGAGTTTTCCGTCTGCGAACGGTCGAGCGCGGAAAGCTGTTCCTTTATATAAGCGCAAGCGGCTTCGCTCGATATACGCGCGCCGATGCGTGAGAGTCTTTTTGAGCCTGCGCCGTCCGAAACAACGCAGACAGTCCAGTTACCCACCGTGTCAAATTCATACCAGTCGTCGCAGTTCGTGCCCTCGTGCTTGTGCTTTTTGCCCCTGACACGCGCGGCGATTATCTCCGTGCCGTTCTCATTTTTATAGGAAGAACGGTACTCGGGATAAGGCTCGGGCGAGTCGGGTATAGGCGCATATTTCCACAATGCGGCTGTATGCGCGGTAACGTCACTATCGGAAAGCTTTTTGATATTTTCGTCCATTTTGTCCTCCACGTCCGTTTACGGAACAATAACGAAGCCCTGCGGCGGTGGGGGAAGTTCAATGCCTGCGCCGGGTTTCGCATCAAGGCTCTTGCTCGAAAGCTTAACGGAGCTTGAAACCCAAGCGAAGAACTGCGCAAGGTCGCCTGCGGAAAGGTTGTTCATCAGCAGAACGCTGTCGGTTATCTCTTTGAGGACGGAAGTGTCAGCGCAAGAACCTGCTGCACACGCGATGATGTTTGCAGGCTTTGTGCTTTTCAGCATAGCTGCGGCTTCGCGCCATTCATCGGTAGGAACGCCATCGGTAAGGATAAACACGAGCGGCTTCCAGTCACCTTTCTGCGTTTCGGTAGATTTGCGGACTTCATTCCTTATGCAGTCGGTGAGAAGACGAAGAGCCGCCCCGAGGGCGGTCGGGCCTCCTGCCGTAAGTGTAGGCTCTCTGAAAAGCATAAGCTCGGTCAGAGGGCAGACCTGACGTGCGGCTGAATTGAACGTTATAACGGAAAGATAGGCGGTTTCGAGCGCCTGAGGGTCACTGCGGAGCTCGGAAATGAGCGCCTTAACGCCGTGGCGAACAGCTTCGATAGGGTCGCCCGCCATTGAGCCCGAAACATCGAGCAGCAGATAAACGGGCAAACGTCTTGAAAAATCGGACATAGTATATATCTCCTTTTATATATAGATTTTATCGGAATAAAGAATTACCTCATTATATATGGTTGCATCTAAAAACCATAGTGTCTCAGATGTGCAGTCAGATTTTTCGTCAGCTTCTATAGAAATTTCGCAGGCATACTGCCGTATGTCAAGAAATTTATGTGCAAGATGACGGAAAATCTGCAAGCAGATGAGGTGCTAAGGCTTTAGCCGGTGGTTTTTAGATGCAACCATATAATATCAGTATATCCTAAAATGCCCTTTAAGTCAATATTTTGACAGTCAATTCGCGCAGAAATATCTGAGGAATGGGCTTGCAAAAAAATATAAAAAAATTTCGCAAAACCTCTTTACTTTTTTTGATTTATGTTGTATAATATTAATGCTGTATTTGAAGCAGCATATATCGAGGTGTGGCTCAGTTTGGTAGAGCGCTGCGTTCGGGACGCAGAGGCCGTGGGTTCGAGTCCCGTCACCTCGACCAGATAAAAAAGTCCGCAAATCAAGGTTTTACCGTGGTTTGCGGACTTTTGTCTTTGCTGTTTTATGGTTTAAAAGTGTTGCCAAAAGGGTCAAAAATGGAGCAAAAATTCTTATCCTATCTTGCTTAAATACTCATCGAGTTTAGAAATTTGTTTTGCCTTGTAAATTTTATCGAGATGCGTGTAAATTTCCATTGTGGTCTGAACATCGGCATGACCTGCCTGTTCCTTTGCGGTAAGACTATCTATCTCATTTATCCATTCCGATAAGAGTCCCATTTTCATCAAAATAAAGCGTTAATTCGCCCATTTCTCCGCTTTGGGTGACGGACGTTGTTTCTACCGGCCTTGGTTTGTCATCTCCTTCGGAAGCTTTATCGATCATTGCAGGCAATTTTATCAATATCAAAACGATAATAATAATTATAACGATGATCTTCAGAATTGTACCAACACTTATATAAAACGGTTCATCGTAGGATGCCGAGTTCATATAGCTTGGCATCCTATATCCTCTCAACGGAGCTTTCGTGCCGCTTCCCGATATCCATACCCGCCAACGTTCCCGCCCTGAACGATCTTTTTCGCATGGAATGGCTCTTGAGCTGTGCCCGAATACTCTTGCTATTGCACTTGCCGTTTCGGGCGAAAAAGACTCTTTTTCGAAAAGCTTATTGGCAGATGCACGAAAGTCTGCACTGTCTGACAAAAGTTCAAAATCGTCTTTCTGAAATATCCATAACCATTGGGTTATACTGTCTTTTCTTTCATCATCAATGAGTAGATTATGTATATTGTCAAGCATTTTTTCAAAGCGTTTTTCAATTGGCAGATCATAATCAGTGAAAATATCAACAGTGGAAAAGTCAAAATGCAGTATCTCGTTTGCGGTGTCATTTTCCACCGATCTATCAGTCGGTTTTTCTTCCGATTTTTTCTTCGCTGCAGCTTCGTTCTGACTGTCTGCGGCTTTCGCGCAAATGCAGGCACGTTTGTAGGCGGCGTAAATGCGCTGGAATTCCTCCGGGTGTTCTTCGGGATTATATTGCTTTACAAGCTTTGCATAAGCCTTTTTTATAGTTTTAAGATCGGTTGTCGGCTCTATGCCGAGAATTTCCCACATATCAGTATTCCATTCTGCCGAGAACAGCTTCAAGCTCTTCTGCGGAATCACGAATTAGTCGGTTGTTCTGCGTTTTCAGCGCACTCTGAAACCTGCTCAAAAATTCGCTGATAAGATTTCTTTCTTCGGGAAGTGCTTCTTCAAACATTCTCTCCGCACGGGCGATGAGCAGTCGATTTTCTTCCTTATCGGCAGGACTTATTTTGAGTTTTTCCATCTTTGCAAGAGCGATTTTGACATCCGGGTCACTCATAGTGCTGCTCCTGCTGAGTATGACTTTATTAAAATGTTTGCCATCTGCAATGGTATCAACGTCAACGACAAGAATACCGTTTATATCGTATGTCATTCGCACTGAACATGTTGGCTGTCCTCTTCCCGCCGCAGGGTGCGCTACCTCCAACTCTCCGAGAAAAAGATTTCTGTCAGGGATACGGCTTTCGCCCTGATAAAATTTGAACCGTCCTCTTGTCTGACCTTCATGTGCTGCGCAGTACAATTCCACACGACTTGTCGGAAGCGGTGAATTCCGTTCGATGATAAAACTCATTACCTGTTCGCCAGATTCTTCATCAAGCACATTTGTGCCAAGAGAAAAAGGACATATATCCGTCAGGATTATATCTTTCAGCTTGTCGTTTCTGTCCTTTATGCCTGCAAAAATACCTGCACCCTCCGCAATAGCAGTATCAGGGTCAATATCCGTGCAGGGTTTCTTTCCCGTTATCTTTTCAATAAAAGCCTGAACCGTTGGCATTTTGCATGAACCGCCAACAAGGATAACATCGTCTATTTAAACGACTGTCATGAAGAGCCTTTCTGATAGGCAAAGCGACCTTTTCGAATATAGCCGAAGATATTTCTATCAGTTTATTGTTGTCAAGAGTCATTGAATACTGCTTGTTTCCAATATTGGCTATCATCATTGCCACCGGTATTTGTGTAAGACTTATTTTACAGTCTTCCGCAAGCTTGTATATCTTGGCTTTGTCATCGAGGGATAAAGCATTCATTTCAAGTCCATTCACCTTGCAGAAATACTGGGCAACAGCATCATTGAAGTCCTTTCCGCCAAGGTGATTATTGCCCGCGACCGCGAGTATCTCCATAACACTGTCAAAGGAATCAACTATAGAAATATCGAGAGTTCCGCCGCCAAAATCCACTATCATATATGTACCGTCTTCAAATCCGTGACGTGCCTGATATGCAAGAGCGGCGGCAGACGGTTCATTTACAAGCCTTTCAACATTTATGCCAGAAAGCTTTGCCGCAAGCTTTGTGGCATTTCGGCAGTTATCATCAAAATATGCAGGAACGCTGATCACAGCCTCAGTTATCTCTTCACCAAGGTATCTTTCCGCATCTTCCTTTATTTTTCTCAGCACAAGCGAAGAAAGTTCTTCCGGAGAGAATATCTTTCCGCCAAGAACTATATCCTTCCTCAATCCCATTGAACGCTTAAATTCCGCAGCTGTTTTATTCGGATGCGAAATAAGACGTTCCTTGGCAATACGTCCGACCAGCACCTCTCCATTGTCATCAACGCTGACCACGGAAGGCGTATAATTATCCCCCAACGAATTTTTTATGATCTCTGTCCCGCCGTTTCTGTAACATACTGCAAGGCTGTTTGTTGTTCCAAGATCAATTCCGATGATAGCCATTTTTACCCCCAATGTTTTTGTTTTGTTTTTGTCATTTTAAGTGTATCTAATACTAATTTTTAATCAAAGTGTAGACAAAAAATCTGCGCAAAAGCCATATATTCGAGCTTTTACTTGATTTTTTGTACACTTTGAGTTTAAAAATTAGTATAAATCAATATTTCTGCTGCTTTAAAATAAGCTCTTATTAAGTATTTCCCTAATTATACCACATTTTACAACGCTATACAATATATAGATTAACAAAATTATGAAATAGAAACATATTTATTCAAAATTCGCCGCTGACTCAACTATCTCTTCCCCTAACCTCCGTTGATTTTGCTTGCAGATGTACCCCAAATGTAGTTTTTCTTTCCTTGACAAACCCCGAAACCGATGATAAAATAATAACAGCCTGAAAAAGAAAGGACGGTCGGGAACAATGTCACAGGTAACGAAACGCGCGCTTGAAGCTTCGCTGAAAAATCTGCTGCTGAAAAAACCGCTTGAAAAGATAACTATCAACGACATCACCGAGGACTGCGGTATCAACCGTATGACCTTTTATTATCATTTCAAGGATATCTATGACCTTATCGAGTGGTGCTGCGTTGAGGACGCAAAAAAGGCTCTCGAGGGCAAAAAGACCTACGACACCTGGCAGCAGGGCTTTTTGCAGATTTTTGAAGCCGTTCTTGACAACAAGCCGTTCATTCTGAATGTTTACCACTCCGTCAGCCGTGAGCAGGTCGAAATTTACCTCTACAAGCTAACCTACGATCTCCTTATCGGCGTTGTTGAAGAAAAATCCGCAGGAATGAACGTCCGTGATGAGGATAAAAAGTTCATCGCCGATTTTTACAAGTACGCCTTTGTCGGACTTATGCTCGACTGGGTGAAGCGAGGAATGAAAGACGACCCTCACGAAATGATCGACGATCTTTCCGTTGTTATGAGCGGAAATGTCACAGCTGCGCTTGAACGATTTAAGACGAACAAATAATTCTTATCAAAAAATTTTTATCAAAATTACTCAAATGATAAAAAAATAATCTGTTTTGCCCCTTTGATAAAGAACTTATCAGAGGGGCATTTCTGTTTATTGAAAAAAATTTCACTTTGAGATAATATATAGTTACCGAAAGGGAAAACTACATTTAAGACCTAACATAAAATCTTTCAGGAGGTAATCTTATGTATTATTCAAGCGGAAATTACGAAGCATTTGCAAGACCTTTGAAGCCCGAGGGCGTTGACGGAAAGTCAGCATATATCGTAGGAAGCGGTCTTGCCGCTCTGACAGCAGCCTGCTACCTTGTCCGTGACGGACAGATGAAAGGCGAACACGTTCATATCCTTGAAAAAGAGCAGATCGCAGGCGGCGCTTGCGACGGCTGGAAGTTCGAGAACGTCGGCTATGTTATGAGAGGCGGACGTGAAATGGACAACCACTTTGAGGTAATGTGGGACTTGTTCCGCTCGATACCGTCTATCGAAACAGAGGGCGTTTCCGTCCTCGATGAATACTACTGGCTCAACAAGGCTGACCCGAACTATTCACTCTGCCGTGCGACCGTGAACAGAGGCGAGGATGCTCACACAGACGGAAAATTCGACATCTCCGACAAGGGCGCAATGGAGATAATGAAGCTCTTCTTCACACCGAATGAGGAACTCCAGAACAAGCGCATCACCGATGTTTTCGATGACGAAGTCCTCAACTCGAACTTCTGGCTCTATTGGCGCACGATGTTCGCATTCGAGAACTGGCACAGCGCACTCGAAATGAAGCTTTATATCCAGCGTTTCATTCATCATATCGGCGGACTTCCCGACTTCAAGGCTCTCCGCTTCACAAAGTATAACCAGTATGAATCAATGATACTCCCTATGGTGAAGTACCTCGAAAGCTTCGGCGTTCAGTTCCACTTCGGCGTAAAGGTAGTGAACGTTGAATTCGACTGCACACCCGAACGCAAGCAGGCAACACGCATCGATGTTATCCGCGACGGTAACGAGGAGTCTATCGACCTTACCGAAAACGACCTCGTGTTCATCACCAACGGCGGCTGCGTTGAGAACTCCTCTATCGGCAGCCAGAACACACCTGCTCCTTATAATTATGAGATAAAAAAAGGCGGCGGCTGGGATATGTGGAAAAAGATCGCCGCACAGGATCCGTCATTCGGTCACCCCGATAAGTTCTGCTCCGACCCTGAACAGACAAACTGGATGAGCGCAACCGTCACAACTCTCGACCAGCGCATTATCCCTTATATCAAGAATATATGCAAGCGTGACCCGTTCTCCGGCAAGGTCGTAACGGGCGGCATCGTAACCGCTAAGGATTCATCGTGGCTCTTAAGCTGGACTATAAACCGTCAGCCGCAGTTCAGAAGCCAGCCCAAGGATCAGTGCCTTGTTTGGGTATATGCTCTCTTCTCCGATAAGATCGGCGACTATGTAAAGAAGCCGATGCGTGACTGCACAGGTAAAGAGATCTGTATGGAATGGCTCTATCATATCGGCGTTCCCGAGAATGAGATCGAAGACCTCGCCGAACACAGCGCAAACACTGTTCCGTGTATGATGCCTTATATCACAGCATTCTTTATGCCCCGTGAGTACGGCGACCGCCCCGATGTTGTTCCTCAGGGTGCAGTTAACTTCGCATTCCTCGGACAGTTCGCAGAAACAAAGCGTGATACTATCTTCACTACCGAGTATTCGATGCGTACAGGTATGGAAGCAGTTTACACTCTCCTCAATATCGACAGAGGCGTACCCGAAGTATGGGGAAGCGTTTATGATATCCGTGCATTGCTCGATGCAACCGTAAAGCTTCGTGACGGCAAAAAGATCACCGACATGGACTATAACCTTATCGAAAGATTTGCACTCAAAAAGCTCCTCGAAAAGATCAAGGGAACGGACGTTGAGAAGATACTCAAGGAATATAATGTTATCTGAAACAGATAAAATATTAAAATGCTGCCTGCAGTTCAAAACTGCAGGCAGCATTTTTTAATTTACCTTAATACCAACATCAAGCACGAACACCCCGTCTTTGCAGGAGATATTAAACTCACCGTCATACTTTTCGACTGTCCTGCGAATGTTGTAAAGTCCGATACCGTGAGCGTTTTTGTCCTCCTTGGAGGTCTGAACGGCATTGTTGACGATATTCACATTCTCCGCAGTCGGATTTGATATGGTTATGAACTGAATGTGCTTTACATAGCTGCATTTTACCGAAATTATCTTCGGCTCGCCGTCTGTAAGCTTTGCGCAGGCTTCGAGGGCATTGTCGAGAGCGTTCGCAAACATCGTGCAGACATCGACCGCAGGGATATCTTCATAAACTATGCCCTGAAAACGCAGTTCTGCGCCAATGCTCTCTGCGGCTTCGGATTTATCGGCAAGAATAGCATTTACAATAGCATTTCCCGAGGAAAATTCCCTGCCCGAAGCTGTCTGTCGGAGCGTTATAGTACGGATATAGTCCTTTGCTTCGTCATATTCTCCGCCGTCAAGCAATCCCTGAACGCAGAGCAGATGATTTTTATAGTCGTGGCGGAAGTTGCGAAGCTCGTTATTGAGCTTGTCAGCTTTTTTATAGTAATCGACTTGGATATTCACCTGCTTTTCGAGCATCGACGAAACATTTTCAAGATACACTTTAGATATGCAGTAAAAAACGAGCGAATTTATAATGAATATCAGCAGAACTATGCTTATCACCGTGAAAGCCCGGCTCAGCGTCACCTGAACGCGGATATTGGTTATCGTCAGCAGGCTTTCTATCAATCCGCCGCTGAAAAACAGCGCAAGCAGTATCAGAACATAAATATGCTTCGGTATCACATCGAACCGTCGGAACGCGTTCTGCCCTTTGTCTATCTTATGTATGGCGAGAAAAAGCAGAACACCGTTTATCAGCGAGATCACCGACTTTATATACTTGGAAGAATAATCCTCGCGGAAAATGCTCACCGCACATTCGGCGAGCGAAAGAAGAAGTGAATCCGCCGAAAGATACATCAGCACGATATAAACGGTTCGGATCACTCCGCTGCCCGATGCTCTTTTTACGCACAAAAACAGACAGATATATGTCGCCGCCAGCAGGAAAATATCGATCAGCGGCTTCATCATAGCGTTACAGATAAAAGTATATACCGCCGATAAAATAATATATATCGCAGGCAGGATATATCCGCGCTTCCCTCTGCGGTCGGTCACAAGCTCGGCAAGCCTGCACGAATTATGCACGGTCAAAAATGCCGCAGCGGTGTGCATAAAAGTCAGAAAATATATCATACCGTCAGCTCCCTTTTGCCGTGTTTGAGGAAAGCCATATATTTTTTCTGGAAATCAAAGTGCTTCGTTTTCGTAAGCAAAGCGCGCTCGCCGTTTTCAAAAACTATCTCCGTCCGCGAATAATTCTCCACATAATTCATATTCACGAGATATGAGCGGTGCGAACGGTAGAAAAAGTCTGACTTTACCGACTTTGCCAACTCGGAAAGTGTGCTTCTGTACAAATAGCAGCCATTCTCGGTGACAATTCTGCAATAGGTGTTGTCGGCTTCGGCATAAACAATGTCACATTCGGGTATGCGCTTCATACGGTCATTCTCTTCATCACAAGCAAGGATATATTCCGTGGAATTATACTTTTCCATAAACGAATCGAGCGCTTCACAAAGCTCTTCAAAGTCAAGCGGCTTGACAAGGAAACGGTGCGTCTGTACGCGCAGACTGCCAAAGACCGCATCGGGACAGCTGCTGATAAATATAACTGTGGTCTTGTCATTCCGTTTGCGAAGCCTGTCAACGGTGTCTATGCCGTTGATGCTGCTCATCTGGTAATCCATAAAAATAAGATCGAACTCGATATCGCTCGCCAGCAGCTGATCCCCCGACGAAAAATCCGAATAGGCAAAGTCAAATCCGAATTTTGCCGCGTATTTGTCCAGCTGCGCTCTCAGTTCGCCACGGAAGAACTTTTCATCATCGCAAATTGCTATCCTCATATTCACCGCCCCGTTCTGACCATAAATTTTTTCCAATAATATTATATCACAAAAACGTTAAATTTTCAATATTTTTCCGCTTCACATAAAAAAACGGGGTCTTAACTCGATTTTCGTTTAAAATTATCTCGATACGATGTATCTTATTTACAATAAATTACATTGGAGGTAAGAGATATGTGGCGTGAAATCATGGATATCCTCAACAAGATCTTTGGCTAATGCTGATTTTTGATCAAAGTACAGACAAATGTATTGATCAGCGTTTCCTTAGTATAAGGCGGTGGCAGTTTGGTAATTGAACATCAGACATTGACAGCGGAAAAAGTGCTTTCGCATTGTGCAGATGTCAGCGATGATCTCGTTCCGCAGATGTTAAGGGGGATAAAGGAGAATATCTCCGTCCTCAAGTTCGATATCTGCGGCGATATCATTGTTGCAAAGCGGAACGACGGAACAGAATTTCTTGTTCCGATCAACAGGGAGTTCCTCTCGAATGAGCATTACAGCTTCAAAGAACGTGTGATGCTCGTCAATGCAGCAAGGCTTAGGCACTACGGCAGCTTCGGAACAATACGGAAAAGCATTGCCGAACTCAATAACTATATCGAAAAAAATTCGCTCACCCCGATAACCGCACCGTACATTGTCGAACGCGATCCCTCCGACAATGCCTACGATATTTATATCGGCATAAGCGAAAATATTGTGTAACAGTATAATTAATACCCTCACTGTTCAATGCGAACGGCGAGGGTATTGTTTTTTTTCGATAAGCGCCTTGAGCGAATCATCATTGCTGTTTTGTCCGTGCTTTCACCAGCTCGCCGACCATTGCGCCGCCGATGATGAGCACCGCTCCGACCGCCTGCAAAGCCGTCATTCTTTCCCCGAGGAAAAGCGAAGCAAAAAGCACCGCCGAGAGCGGTTCAAGATATCCGCAGACAGCAACAGTCTGAACGGGCAGCTTTCCTATCGATGAAAAATAAAAATAGCAGCCTATCCCCGTGTTCACAATCCCGAGAATAAGTATCGGGACGATGCTCTCACAGAGAATATCCACCAAAAAGCCTTGCTTTATGCCGATGAACACCGCCGCCGTCAGAAAGCTCACAAAAAGCTGGAGCATCGAATTTTCCAGACCCTTTATGTCTGCCGCTTTCTTATTGAAAATGACCATAAAGGCATACATAACCGCCGACATAAATCCGCAGAAAATTCCCCACTTATTCAGCTCGCCCTCTGCATTACCGTTGACAAGAAAAATCCCTCCAAGCACGGCGGCAAAGCCTATAAGCTTCGGCGGAGTGAGCCTTTCCCCGAACAGTATCGGCGAAAGCACCATTACGATGACAGAACCGCAGTAGTATGCAAGCGAAGCCACGCTCACACCTATCTGAGCATAAGCTTCATAGAGAAATATCCAGCTTGCGCCCATCGCGATGCCCGATATCATAAGAAAGACCGACTGCTTTTTCTGCTTGTAAAAAGTAAATTTTCCACCCGTCAGCAGGAATATCGCTATGAGAAGCAGGCTGCCGATAAATGTTCGCAGCAGGACTATCTCATAGCTTGAAAGGCTGATAAAGCTTGCGACAATTCCGTTCGAGCCGAACAGCAGCAGTGCAAGAATATATTTGAAATAGCTCACACCGACCGAGCTTTTTTCGTCACCCATTTTACACCCTCACCGTTTGAAGCTTATGACCCGTGTGCGGCAGGAACTTCTTTGTGATGTCGGCTGTCTTTATCTTCATATAACCCGTCGTAGTGCCGTCGCTGCAGCCGTAGTATTCTTCTTCAAGCACGTCCTTGTCGAAGATTATATTGACGTTCTTCGCCGTATCAAGCAGAGCGCTGAACACCGTAGCCGCTCCGACTACCGTTCCGAGCATCTCCGCCATAAGCTCCTTCGGCGCAAAGGAAACACGGGAAATTTCGAGCGCGTTTCCGAAATCCTTTGAGCGGAAAGGCTTATCTCCGCAGGTGATGAAAAGGTAAAATTCCGTTTGCTGACGGTTGCACAAAAACAGCGTTTTCACCATTTTCATATTGAGCTTTTCATCGACCGCTTCGCAGTCCTCCATTGTGATAACTTCGTCCGTGTCAACACGCTCATAAGGTATCGAAAGCTCCTCCAAGGTGCGGTAGACCTTTTCCTGAAGCGGCGTTTTGAAAGCTTCGGGCGCTGTTGTTTTTATTTCGCTTACATTTATCATTTTTATCAGAACTCTCCTTGATTTTTTTACTGTAATATTGTATCATAATGTTAAGTATTTGAAAAGCGAATGTTTCTCATATTATCTATAACAAAATCAGATAGAGGGAATTCCTATGGAAATGAACATACAAAAGTATCTTTCCTTTGTAAAAACGGTCGAGTACGGCAGCTTTACAAAGGCGGCGGAGATGCTCAACTACACCCAGTCGGGCATAAGCCGAATGATAGCAGACCTTGAAAAAGAGTGGAACGTCACCCTGCTTGAACGCGGAAAATCGGGAGTGAAGCTTACCTCGGACGGAATGAAGCTCCTGCCGTATGTCAAGAGCGTGTGCGAGGAGTACGGGCGGCTTCAAGCCGAGGTCGGCGAGCTGAACGGTTTGCAGTCGGGACTTATCCGCATAGGCACATTTTCAAGCGCCGCAACGCACTGGCTGCCGAACATAATCAAAGCATTCCAGCGCGATTATCCGAATATCGACTATGAGCTTCTCCTCGGGGATTACACCGAAATAGAGGATTGGATAGCGAGCGGCAGAGTTGACTGCGGATTTCTGCGCCTGCCGAGCCGTCCCGAGTTTGAAAGCATCTTCCTCGAAAGGGACAAGCTTCTCGCGGTCATTCCCGAAAACCATAAGTATGCCGACCTTGAAAAATTCCCGATAGCCGCCCTCTGCGAAGAGCCTTTTATGCTGCTTGAAAAGGGCGCGAAAGCCGAGATATCCGCCGTCTTTGAGCGAAACGGACTTAAACCGAACGTGCGCTTCACAACATGGGACGATTACGCCGTGATGTCAATGGTCGAAAGCGGTTTGGGAAATGCGATACTTCCGCAGCTTATACTCAAACGGGTGCCGTATCATATTCTCGCAAAGGAGCTTGATGTTCCCGCATACCGTGATATCGGATTGGTGCTGAAAAGCAGAAAAAACGCCTCGGCAGCGGTGAAAAAGTTTATTGAGTATCTGAGGTTCAGGTGATATTTTTATGGGGGTATTGATATGGATATTGAGTTGTCATTATTAACTAAAGCGATGAAAAAGGTTACGGAATACCTTGAAGATATGGACATTGACAGGGTAGACGTCATTTCGGACTATTATCGGGAACTGCAAAGCGATGAGATTTTTGATATTGAAAAAAAGCTTGAGTTCGATGAAAACGGTGCGGTGAAAATACCGCAGAACGGGCTTTGCATAGGCTCGGTATGCGATGATGTCAGGGAACTCACCAAAGATGTGAACGGGGAAAATGCGGTTTCGACTGTTACGATCGACAGGCTTGCGCACATATTGGAATATTTGGTGTATTACATTAATGTTAAGGTTTTCAAAGCTTATGATGATACAGATATGGATTGAGGCTTTGTTGTTGGTCTTACTGACATATCTCATGTAATGCGTTGAAACTTCAGATCCACTCACTTCGTTCGTGGATCTTTGCTTCAAGGATGGTTCTTCGGGTAAAAGAAATGGCGCAATTCACATTTTGGGTTTGCCTTTTTTGATGTGAATTGCGCCATTTTGGCTGTTAGTGATTTCGCTATTGCGGCAATGCCTTTAACTGTTAGTTTAGGGGAATTTCGCTCTCTGCGGAGAGCGACCAAGGGCTTCCGCCCTCTGGACACCTGACGAGCTGTGCTCAGCTCGACCAGCTATTTGGCTTCGCAACGTCGAAACAAAGTTGAGCAAAGCAAAAAATTACGCATTACGAATTCCGAATTTTACTTAACGCAGGACTTCTTAGGAACAAGAACTTCCTTGCCGCCCATGTAAGGACGGAGAACTTCAGGGATAGTTACTGTGCCGTCAGCCTGAAGATGATTTTCAAGGAATGCGATGAGCATTCTCGGAGGAGCAACAACTGTGTTGTTGAGTGTGTGTGCAAAGTACTTGCCGTCCTTGCCGTTTACACGGATCTTAAGACGTCTTGCCTGAGCGTCGCCGAGGTTGGAGCAGCTGCCGACTTCAAAATACTTCTTCTGACGCGGTGACCATGCCTCAACATCGTAGGACTTAACTTTGAGGTCTGCAAGGTCGCCCGAGCAGCACTCGATAGTTCTTACGGGGATATCCATTGAACGGAAGAGATCAACTGTGTTCTGCCAAAGCTTGTCGAACCACATCGGGCTTTCTTCCGGCTTACATACAACGATCATTTCCTGCTTTTCAAACTGGTGGATTCTGTAAACGCCTCTCTCCTCGATGCCGTGAGCGCCCTTTTCCTTACGGAAGCAAGGCGAGTAGCTTGTGAGAGTGTGCGGAAGTGTGTCCTCCTGAACGATAGTGTCGATATACTTACCGATCATGGAGTGCTCGGAAGTACCGATGAGGTAGAGGTCTTCGCCCTCGATCTTGTACATCATAGCGTCCATCTCCGCAAAGCTCATAACGCCCGTAACAACGTTGCTGCGGATCATATAAGGAGGAATACAGTATGTGAATCCTCTGTCGATCATAAAATCTCTTGCATAAGCGAGAACTGCGGAATGAAGTCTTGCGATATCGCCCATAAGATAGTAGAAGCCGTTGCCTGCAACACGACCTGCGGCGTCCTTGTCGATGCCGTCAAAGCTTTCCATAATTTCGGAGTGGTAAGGGATCTCAAAATCGGGAACAACGGGTTCACCGTATCTCTTGATCTCAACGTTTTCGCTGTCGTCCTTGCCGATAGGAACGGACGGGTCGATGATGTTAGGAATTCTCATCATTCTTGCGGTGAGTTCCTTTTCTGTTTCGCTCTCTTCCTTTTCAAGTGCGGAAAGCTCGTCACCGAAAGCGGTTACTTTCTTCTTTGCTTCTTCGGCTTCGTCCTTTTTGCCCTGAGCCATAAGTGCGCCGATCTCCTTGGAGGTCTTGTTTCTTATAGCACGAAGCTCGTCGGCTCTTGTCTTTGCGGCACGAAGCTTTGCATCGAGTTCAATTACTTCATCAACGAGAGGAAGCTTGTCATCCTGAAATTTTTTCTTGATGTTTTCCTTTACAGCGTCCGGATTTTCACGGACAAATTTAATATCGAGCATAATAAACTCTCCTTAAAACATAAATATTACTTTAATTATACCATATTTGCGGCAAAAATCAACCGTATATTACAAATTTTCGGCTTAAAACCTGCTTTTCACGCAAATGAGCGCAAAATTTCCCCGCTTAAATAATTCCACGGTAGTAGAGTCCCCTTGTGATGCTGTCCGTGTCAAGCTTTCTGCGCTTTTCGTAACAATCACAGACCTGCTTTACACGCTCGGGAGCTTCGTCCGTGAATATGAGCGTTGCAAAATCGCAGTCCGCCTCGTTCAGGCGGTCGGACATAACAAGAACATCACTGTTCAGCACTTCACTTGTCGTTCCGTCGCATTTTACGGGAAAAAAGCGCCCCGTTCGGTCGGTAAGTCCTCCCGTGCAGTTTTTACAGCCGCCGACAGCCTGCTTTATCGGGCAGTTTCTCGTCAGCATGAGCGGCAAACGCCCGTATGCAATGAAGCCGTATGGGAGCATATCACCAAGCCGGTTTATCTGCGAAAGCTTCATCTCGAACGAAGCCGTTGCATCGGCAAGTCCCATTTCGGCGTATTTTTTCAGCGTGAGCGAGTTCGTCACATTCAAGCCGAAGTCGCCATGCATAACGAATTTACTGCGGCAAAGCTTTATATGCGCATAATTCGTGCAAAGCACATCGTCTATGCCGAGCAATTTAAGCTTTTCAAGCTTTTTTTCAAGCAGTTTTTCGTCCGTTACGAACCTCGGCAGAGCCGCACCAAGCCTGACCTTGCCCTTTACCGCACCCGAAAGAAGCGTATCTATCGGCAGAAATGCTATCTCAAAGCTCTCGGGAACACCCGAAAGCTGTTCGGCTCTGTAAAGCCTTGCACGGAACGACATCGGCTTTATATTCAAAAGCTTCGGGAAGTTCAGCTCAACGGGAACGAACCTCTGCGGCTTGCGCTTTGCCTTTATCCTCGCTTCGTCAAGCTTTTCAACAGCTTCGCGGCGGAGCGCATTGAGCGCCGATGCAGGAACGATAAGTCCCTCGCCAATGTCGGTTTTAAGCTCGCCGAAGCTGTAAGGCGTGTCGCCAAGCTTTGAAAGCTGTTTTTCTATCATTTCGCGGTCGGTAGGACGGTTCTGCGCTATCTGCGGAATGTCGCCGTGAACGGTCACGGTTTCGCCGTCCGCACTCATTCTGAGCGTGACCTGCTCGTCCGATCTTATCGTACATTCAAAATCAGCAGTGCAGGCTTTCGTTTCTCTGTGGTAAAGCTCCGCAAGCTTCGGAAGAACGTCCTTTGCGGCAACAACGTCCTCCTTGCGGCGCGTTCCGAACATCTCCGCACCAAGCTTTCCCGTGAGATAGCCGTCCGTGAATCCGCTTCGTGAGAACACCGCTTCGAGCGTATCGATGTCGGGTTCTTTTCCGTCAGCTTTCGCACGGCAGGCGGAAACCGCGGCGGCAACATACTCCGCGCGCTTCATTCTACCCTCTATTTTTATCGAGGTAACGCCTGCTTTTTCAAGCTCTGGGATAAAGTCGATGCCCGAAAGGTCTTTGAGCGAAAGGTCGCTTCGTTCCTGCCCTTTTATCGCGGAGAAAGGCAGTCTGCAAGCCTGCGCGCAAAGTCCTCGGTCGGCGCTTCGCGAGCCTATCATCGCACTCATATAGCACTGACCCGAAACGGACATACAAAGTGCGCCGTGGATAAAGGTTTCGACCTCGATATCGGCAGAAGCAATGTCTTTTATCGTTTCAAAGGAAAGCTCCCTCGAAAGAACAACTCTCGAAAAACCAGATTCTTTTGCAAGCAGTGCGCCCTCTTTCGTGTGAACAGACATCTGCGTTGAAGCGTTTAGCTTCATATCGGGCAAAGCCTGTTTGAGCATTTCAGCCGCACCAACGTCCTGAACGATGAAAGCGTCAATGCCCAGTTCGGCGGAAAGCTTCGCCGCTTTGAGAAAGTCGGAAAGCTCGTTGTCGAACACGAGCGTGTTTACCGCCTGATAAATTTTAACGTTGTGCAGGTGGCAGTAATCGACCGCTTTTTCCAGCTCCTCGGGAGTGAAGTTTGTAGCGTTCGCACGAGCGGAAAAACGGCTTCCGCCGACGTAAACAGCATTTGCTCCGCATCGTACGGCGGCATAGATGCTGTCAAGACTTCCCGCAGGTGCAAGTATCTCGATGCTCATTACTTTTTATTCACCGATTTGTCGATAGTTTCTTTCATCTGGGAAATCTCGAGCTGACTTTCAAGATCTTTTATCTTGAGTTTAAGCTCCTCGACCTGCTTCAAAGCTTCTTCCTTTTCGGCTCTTGCCGCGCAGGCTTCGTCAACATATTCCTTTATCTGTGTGCGGATATTGTCGATGCTCTCGTTGGCTTTCTGTGCCTCGTCAAAAGCGGAAAGAGCCGCAAGAACAGCTGCAGACTGAACGCTGATGCTGTCCGACTGTGCGACCATTCCGTCAATTTCCTTTTCTACCTTTTTTGCAAGCGCATAGAAATAGCTTGCGCTCTCCTCTGTTTTGAGCGCATATTCCTTTCCGCAAATCGTAACTCTGACTTTATTCATAGCGATGTTCCTTTCTGTGGGGAACGCCCACAATGCCGCCCCGGACATTAATACTAATTTTTAATCAAAGTGTAGACAAAAAATCGGTGCAAAAGCCATATAAAGCTGTTTTCAACAGCTACGAGCTTTTGCTTGATTTTTTGTACACTTTCAGTTTAAAAATTAGTATAACAGCAGAAATAAATTTGTGTTCGGCAAAACGCCTGACAGTACTTTTGCCAATATAAATTTATTATACAACATTTTTCGGCTTTTTTCAATAGTATGTAATACTAAAAGCCGCAGAAATTAAAAAATCGGGATTTTTTATGCAATGCGCTTTTTTGCCGCATAAAAGATCCCGATCTATCTCGTATTAATCAATATTTTGCGCAAACATCTCCGTCCACGCAGGACGATAGGCGGTCGTGCGCGCTACATTCTGCGAAGCAATGTTGCCGCTCCAAGTTCCGTAGTAGGGGATAGCGCCGTGTGCCATTACCTCGTATGTAAGCGCTTTTACGCACTCCGAGCCGATGCCAAGCCCGCGGAACTCTTTCTTTACATCAATGCCTATCTGCCAGAATCGTTCGCTGTCGCTGCTCGCGCCTGCCATTGCGATTATATCGTTCCCGTTCAGCGCGCAAACTGCGACTTTGTCGGTTCTTTTGCCCTGATTTTTATATAAAAGTGCATTGGTGAACTCTTTGTGCGGATATAGCTGCGATTTTATCTCGTTTTCCTCGAAAACTTTGAGGTTCACGCCGCTTTTTCGGTGATATTTATATGGTATATCGGGCAGATAATAGATGTTCGTGTCGCCGATCGACTTGTTGTACTCGGCAAGCTTGCAGTTCACAAGGTATTGAACTTTTCCGCTGAACATTTCCGCACCCGAATACTTTTCGCAGAGCTGCTCAAAAAACGGGATAAGCTGCTCATCTGCGGAGATGACCGCGTTCCTGCCCATTGTAGCCATACGGAAAAACGGCGTTTCGTCAAAGATAGTCCTGCTGCCAGATTTAGGCTTGTTCGGGACAACGATATTTTCTTCGGCAAAAAAATCCTGCTTATAACAGCCGTAATCGGCGGCAAGCTGCTCTGCCGCTGCGTCTGTGAACTCGCTGCGGTACAAGGTCGGTCACTACCTTTCGTTAATATATTCTTTGAGAAGAAGCTGCGCAATACTGCCGTCGCGAAGCTTGTTCACGGCGGTATGAAGCGGAAACCACTTGGCTGTTTCAACTTCGTCCGAGAGCGTGAAATCGGCTTTTTTCACCTTGCAGGCAAAGCCGAGCATAAGGTTGTCTTTCTGCGGATAAGGAAAAGTCCTGACGAAGTGCACGGACGAAACTTCCAGCCCAATCTCCTCTTTTATCTCCCTTTTGGCAGCGTCCTCGGCGGATTCGCCGTGCTTGATATAGCCTGCAACATTTACGAAGTTATGCGAGCCGTAGCTTTGGCGTATAAGAGCTATCTCCGAGCCGTTTTCGGAAAGGCATAAGCATATAACGCACGGAAAGGAAAACGGAAAAAACGGACGGCTGCAGCTTTCGCAGAACGGCACTTCGCCCTCGTCACCGCATACCTTTGCACCAAGCTTTTTTCCGCACAGCGGACAGTATTCAAACGTCATATCCTATCCCTCCAACCGAAAAAAGGCGGACAAACTATCCGCCTTTTCAATATTTTGTTACATTTGCGCAAATTTATTCAAGCGCCAAATCAAATGTGAAATTATGAATGGAATTAATAGAATTTTCCGAATTGCATATTCCATATCTATAATATAATCGTGTAAAACGGGACGGGAAACCCGTCCCCTACGGTTTGTAAAACAAATTCACGGAACAAAAAACAATTACGCATTAAGCATTACGAATTACGCATTAAAATTAATTCCGCATTCCGAATTCCTAATTCCGAATTAAATCACTGTCCGAGCTTTGCTCTTGTCTTTGCACGGAGAGAGTTGTCGAGGATTCTCTTTCTGATACGAATGCTCTTAGGTGTTACCTCGAGAAGTTCGTCATCAGCGATGAATTCAAGGCTGTCTTCGAGGGAGAGTATCTTCGGCGGAATAAGACGGAGGGCATCGTCCGAGCCGCTTGCACGGGTGTTGGTGAGGTGCTTCTTCTTGCAGACATTGATAACGAGGTCTTCTGCCTTTGGCGACTGACCTACGATCATACCCTCATAAACGGGAACACCTGCACCGATGAAGAGTGTACCTCTTTCCTGAGCATTGTAAAGACCGTAAGTGATAGATTCGCCTGTTTCAAAGCATACGAGCGAGCCTGTGTTTCTTCTCGGAATATCGCCCTTATATGGCTGATAGCTGTCGAAAACGCTGTTCATAACGCCTTCGCCCTTTGTATCGGTGAGGAACTCGGACTTGTAGCCGAAAAGTCCTCTTGCAGGGATAAGGAATTCAATTCTCATTCTGCTGCCCGATGGGTGCATTGTCTGGAGCTCTGCCTTTCTGCTGCCGAGCTTTTCCATAACTGTGCCTACGCCGTCCTCGGGAACGTCGATAACAAGGCGCTCGATAGGTTCGCACATAACGCCGTCGATCTCTTTCATAAGAACCTTAGGTGTGGAAACGGAAAGCTCGTAACCCTCACGGCGCATATTTTCGATAAGGATAGAAAGGTGCATTTCACCACGGCCTGCAACACGGAACGAGTCTGTGTTCTCGGTTTCGGTAACGCGGAGGGAAACATCGCGGAGAGTTTCCTTGAAAAGACGCTCACGGAGCTGTCTTGAAGTAACGAACTTGCCCTCACGGCCTGCGAACGGGCTATCGTTTACGGAGAATGTCATTTCAACGGTAGGTTCGGAAATTTTTACGAAAGGAAGCGGTTCAAACTTGGAGCTGTCGCAGAGAGTATCACCGATAGTGATGTCTTCGATACCCGATATCCAAACGATATCGCCGACTGTAGCTTCCTGAACGGGAACACGGTTAAGTCCCTGTATCTGATATATAGTAACGATCTTGCTGTTGTAAGGCTTGCGGTTTTCGTGGTAGTCACCGACTGTAACGGTTTCGTTTACGCGGATAGTACCTCTTTCGATTCTGCCGATGCCTGTTCTGCCGACATAATCGTTGTAGTCGATAGAGGAAATGAGCATCTGCATCGGACCGTCGGGGTCGCCCTCGGGAGCAGGAATGTAATTTACGATAGTTTCAAAGAGAGGAACAAGGTCTGTGCCTGTTTCATACTGGCTGAGTGAAGCTGTGCCTGCACGGCCCGAGCAGAAGAGTACAGGGCTTTCGAGCTGCTCTTCGCTTGCGTCAAGGTCAAGGAGAAGTTCGAGTATCTCGTCGCCGATCTCATCAAGACGGGCATCGGGACGGTCGATCTTATTAACGACAACGATGATCTTGTGACCCATTTCAAGAGCTTTCTGGAGAACGAAACGAGTCTGCGGCATACAGCCTTCTGCTGCATCGACGAGGAGGACAACGCCGTCAACCATTTTAAGAACACGCTCAACTTCGCCGCCGAAGTCAGCATGGCCAGGGGTGTCGATAATGTTGATCTTGATGCCGTTGTAATTTACTGCTGTGTTTTTTGCAAGGATAGTGATTCCGCGCTCACGCTCGATATCGTTCGAGTCCATTACACGGTCAGCGACTTCCTGATTTTCACGGAAAGCGCCGCCCTGCTTGAGCATTTCGTCAACGAGGGTAGTTTTGCCGTGGTCAACGTGAGCAATGATAGCAACGTTTCTTAAATCTTCTCTTACCATAAAAATTCCTTCCTTGTTATGTCGGTCATTCACCCCGACAGAATTACTTCCTTAAAAAAGTTGTTATTGCCTATATATTTTCAACACTACTATATATAATATATTTATTATCCACAAATATACTATAGCATAAAAAAACCTTGCAGACTTATCTGCAAGGTTTAACGTGGTGGAGGAGGGTGGATTCGAACCACCGAAGCCGAAGCAACAGATTTACAGTCTGCCCCCTTTGGCCACTCGGGAACTCCTCCAAAAAAATTTCTAAACAGTTTTGAAGCTGTTTAGAAAATGGAGCTGGTGGACGGACTCGAACCCCCGACCTGCTGATTACAAATCAGCTGCTCTACCAACTGAGCTACACCAG
>ERZ1026854.115-NODE-115-length-60645-cov-8.847136_pt1 | contig 60645 bp, 57 predicted proteins | sample MGYA00380157_ERZ1026854 | MGnify/ENA primary metagenome ERZ1026854 (study PRJEB33269, sample SAMEA4719793) | human gut metagenome | biome: human-associated habitat; feature: organic feature; material: feces | place: Cameroon | collected 2013-10 ...
GGTCTTATTTCATCTGTCGGCTTTGCCTATAGAGCGATTGAAGATTAGTATAAAAGGACTTCTTCCGAATCATATTTATCGGAAGAAGTCCTTTTTTGCAGCTGTATTATTCCTCTGCCGATTGGGGACAGATCTCAGATGTGCGGGAAGCGCCGGCATGATCACCCCCCAAGTCAAGGCAGCCGTCCCCCGTGTTCATAATATGTTCTTGATTATTATTTCATAAAATGCTATAATATATTGTGAGTAGCTATAGGTACTCGTATCCGGTCATACAGATCAGTATTACAACGAAAGATGGTATTTATTTGATAAAAAAATGGCAGATCGGCACACCCGACCCTGCGGCTGCGGACGTTCTTTCCCGTCAGGGAGGGCTGTCCGTTCTCGCCGCCAAAGCCCTTGCTTCAAGAGGCATTGATACAATAGAAAAAGCTGCCGATTTTTTCGGTCAGAATGATGATGAGCAGTATTCCGACCCGTTCCTTATCCGTGATATGGACAAGGCCTGCGACGCTGTTTCCGAAGCGGTGGAGAACGGCACGCTCATCTGCATATACGGCGATTACGACTGCGACGGAGTTACCGCCACGGCTGTATTGTCAGGCTATCTTACCGATATCGGCGGAAACGTGATGACCTACATCAACGAGCGTGAAGAGGGCTACGGAATGAACAGCGGAGCTGTCAGGAAGCTGGCAGAACAGGGCGTGGGGCTTATCGTCACCGTGGATAACGGCATTGCAGCCGTTGCCGAAGCGGAGCTTTGCAAGGAGCTTGGCATAGCCCTTGTTATAACCGACCACCATCAGCCGGGGGAGACTTTGCCCGATGCTCTGGCAGTTGTTGACCCCCACAGAGCCGACTGCCCCTCAATATATAAAGACCTTTGCGGCTGCGGTCTTGCACTGAAGCTCATTGCAGCCATGGAGGGCGGCGATATGGACTGCGCTGTCGAGCAGTTTTCCGACCTTGCCGCCGTTGCCACTGTGGCCGACGTTGTTCCTCTCACGGGGGAGAACAGGGCGCTTGTGCGGGACGGTCTCCATTACCTTGAAAACACCGAAAATATGGGACTTCGTGCCCTTATCGGCAAAGCAGGGCTGAAAGCCCCCTACACATCCACATCGGCAGCCTTCGGGCTTGCCCCAAGAATAAATGCGGCAGGCAGGATAGGCTCTCCCTCGGACGCTCTTTCGCTGCTTACGGAGGAAGACCCCGATGAGGCGGAAGCTCTGGCGGAAAAGATATGCGAGCTTAATGCAAAGCGCAAAAATTACGAAAACGCAGTCCTTGCGGATATCTACGAAAAAATAAAGGAAAATCCCGCTGTGCTGGACAAGCGTGTGCTTGTTTTCAGCGGCGTTGACTGGCACCACGGCGTTGTGGGAATAGTTGCGGCACGGTGCATGGAAAAATTCGGCAGACCCGTTTTCCTCATGTCACGCAACAGGGGAGACACGGAGGTGCGTGGCTCCGCCCGTTCATTCGGCAGCTTCAGCATCTTCAAGGCGCTGAGCTTTGCAGCCGATACCCTTACCAAATTCGGCGGACATTCGGGGGCAGGCGGCTTTTCTCTGACAGAAGAAAATATCCCGCTGTTTGATGAAAAGCTACAGGAATTTGCGCATGGCCTTGCCTGTGACGGAGTTTCATTCTCCCCTGCGGTAACGGTCTGCGGAGCGGTAACTCCCGTGGAGCTTACGACCGAAAACATTGAGGGGCTGAACGTCCTCGAACCCTTCGGAGAAGCAAATCCCCGTCCCGTTTTCCTTATTTCCGACTGTGTGATATCCGACATTATCCCCCTTACGGGCGGAGCGCACACCAAGCTCACGCTCACAGGCGGGAACACAAAATTTGCGGCGCTTATGTTCGGCACAAAAACTGCTGAATTTTCATATAAAAAGGGTGATGTGGTGAACGTCATCGCTTCCCCCGAGATAAACACCTTCGGCGGCAGAAAAAGCGTAAATCTGCGCATTGCCGATATCAGAAAAAAAGGCATAAATCAGGCAAAGCTCATTGCAGCCGAGGAAGCATATTATGCCTTTAAACGAGGTGAGCGCATCGACAGGCGGCTCATTCCCCACATAACTCCCGAAAGAGCCGACCTGGCGGCAGTGTACAAGGCTCTCGGAAAAGATACCATTTCCCCTTTCGGACTGTTCCAGAGGGTTGGCGGAGATATGAACTACTGCAAATTTCTCATCTGCCTTGACGTATTCGCCCAGTCGGGGCTTATGGCTTACGATAAGGGTGCAGACAGGATATCTGTTATTCAGGGCGCACCAAAAGCCGACACGGAGAAGGCTCCCATAATGGAAGCTCTCAGGCGGCTGGCGGCACAGTGATCACATACTTTAGGAGGCGGCGCATATGCTCAACAAATCCGAGACTGTATATACAATAGATTCGCTTATTCAGAAAATACTTGACGATGAAAAGCAGTATGACCTGAGCAAGATAATTTCCGCATATGAATTTGCGGCAAAGGCTCATGCAAACCAGGTGCGCTCATCGGGCGAGCCGTACATCACCCACCCCGTGGCAGTGGCATATATCCTGCTGGAGCTGGGTATGGATACGGATACTATCTGTGCCGCTCTTCTCCACGACGTTGTGGAGGATACGGACACCACCCTTGAAGAGCTGAGAAAGCTTTTCGGTCAGGACGTGGCAATGCTTGTTGACGGCGTTACAAAGCTGGGCAAGATACCCCTTTTCACCAAGGAGGAACAGCAGGCGGAGAACGTAAGAAAAATCCTCCTTGCCATGTCGCAGGATATCAGAGTTATCATAATAAAGCTCTGCGACCGTCTCCACAATATGAGAACGCTCCAGTTCCGTCCCGCATACAAGCAGAGGAACACGGCTCTGGAGACTATGAACATCTATGCGCCCATAGCTCACCGTCTCGGTATCAGGACTATCAAGGACGAGATCGAGGACTTGGCGTTCAGATACCTTGACCCCTACGCATATGCCGAGATAGAGCAGATGCTTAAAATACGCAGCGACGAGCGTCAGGCATTCATCAACTCCATCAAGGAACAGATTGCAAAGCGCTTTGTGGAAATGGGTCTGCCAGAGCCTCAGATGTCGGGCCGTGTAAAATCCGTTTACGGCATTTACCGAAAAGCGTTCATCAAGGGCAAGGGTCTTGATGAAGTGTATGACATTTACGCCGTGCGTATCATAGTCAACACCGTAAACGAGTGCTACAATGCGCTGGGTATAATCCACGATATGTTCAAGCCCATACCCAACCGCTTCAAGGACTACATCGCAACGCCCAAGGCAAATATGTATCAGTCCCTGCACACCACCGTTATCGGCAGAGAGGGTATCCCCTTTGAGGTGCAGATAAGAACCGTTGATATGAACTACACCGCTGAATACGGTATCGCTGCCCACTGGAAATACAAGGAGGGCATAAAGGGCAAGGATAAGCTGGAGGACAGACTGGCATGGATACGCCAGATAATCGAAGCCCAGCAGGAAACCGACGATGTTGAGGAAATTGTCCGCACCATCAAGAGCGACCTTGCTCCCGAGGATATTTTCGCATTCACTCCCAAGGGCGATATCATAACACTGCCTGCGGGCGCAACCATAATCGACTTTGCCTACGCAATCCACACCCAGGTCGGCAACAGAATGAAAGGCGCAAAGGTCGATGGAAAGCTTGTTTCCCTTGATTATCAGCTCCAGACAGGCGAGATAGTTGAGATACTTACCTCTCAGGCTCCCGACCACGGCCCCAATCGTGCATGGCTGGATATATGCAAGACCAACGAAGCCAAGTCCAAGATACGCTCATGGTTCAAGAAAGAGCGCCGTGAGGAGAATATCGCCAAGGGCAAGGAGGATCTTGAACACGAGTTCAAGCGCAACGGCATAAACGTTCCCCCCGAGGATATGGAAAAGTTCCTTGCAGACGATATGAAGCGCCACAACTGCGCAACTCTGGACGATTTCTATGCTGCTGTGGGCTACGGCGGCATCATTCTTTCAAGAATACTCCAGAGGCTCAAGGACAGCTATGCAAAGCAGTACTCCGCTCCCAACGCAGCAAAGCCCGCTCCCTTTGTTCCGAAGAAGAGCAACACGGGCATCATCGTCGGCGGCGAGAGCAACATAGACGTAAAGCTTTCCAAGTGCTGCAACCCTCTCCCAGGAGAAGATATCATCGGCTTTATCACCAAGGGTCACGGCGTTTCCGTTCACCGCAAGGACTGCTCCAAGTATATTGAGGCAATGAAGAACGGTATCGAGACCGACCGCTGGGTAGAAGTCACATGGGCAGAAAATGCAGCCAAGAACGACAATCCCATATTCAAGGCAACGCTGGACGTCGTTTCCTACGACAATATCTCTCTGCTGGCAAACGTTACCGCAGTCACAGCGGAAATGCGCATACCCGTCTCCGAGCTGACCACAAAGATGCTCAAGAACGGCAACGCAAATCTTATCATGACCTGCAGCATCGCAGGCGTTCAGCAGCTCAATATGCTTATCTCCAAGCTGAGAAAGGTGCAGGACGTTATCAGCGTGGAACGTATCGTAAACTGATACTGATAATATACCTCGGAAAGGCGGTAATAATATGAACGTGCTCAATCTTCCCCCTCTTAGCCAGTTCGGGGTAAACTCGTACCTTATCTGGGACGAGAACATGAACGGTGCTCTTATAGACGCTCCCTACGGCGGCGATTATATATTGAAGCAGATAGCCGAAAAGGGAGTAAAGCTGAAAAAAATTCTCCTCACCCACGGTCACTGCGACCACATTGCCTCTGCGGCATATGTGTCCTACAAAACAGGTGCGGAAATAGTTATCCATTCCGCCGACAGGGAAAAGCTCACAAACGGAAAGACAAATCTTACGGAATATTTCGGTCTCCCTCCCGTTGACCCCATTGGCGATGCAACGGAGATACAGGACGGGGATATCGTAACCGTAGGAGAGCTGGAGTTTGAAGTTCTCCACACTCCCGGCCACACAAGCGGCTCCGTGTGCTATATTCTGGGCGACAATATGTACTGCGGAGATACCCTTTTCAAAAACAGCATGGGCAGGACTGACATGACTGACGGCAGCGAAAAGGCAATGTATGAGTCTCTTGCCATGCTTTATGATTTTGACACCAAGACCGACTACAAGCTTTTCTCGGGTCACGGTGAAAACTCCACCATGTTTGAAGAAAGGGCGCATAACCCTTATATGAAATACGCATGGGAGCATTTTGCGGGTGAGGAATAAAAACGGAAGGAGTGCAGCATATTGAAATACTACACCATTATCGGCGGAGTAAACGGAGTTGGCAAAAGCAGTCTGACAGGCGTATTGAAAAAGCAGCGTACTGATATGGGTATGATAATCGACACGGATATGCTGAACGCCAAGTACAACGGCGACCGAATAAAAGGTGGAAAAGAAGCTGTCCGCCTTATAAACGACTGCCTTTCAAAAGGCATAGATTTCACACAGGAAACCACTCTTTCGGGAAAGAAGACCCTGAAAACAATAATTGCCGCCCGTGAAAAAGATTACTGCATACGTTTGTTTTATGTTGCTGTAAGCTCATCGGAAGAAAGCATACGGCGCATTGCAAACCGTGTTGCCAAGGGCGGGCACAATATCTCCGATGATGACGTTAAAAGGCGCTATGCCAACCGTTTTGATGACCTGCTTGCCGTTCTTCCGTACTGCAATGAAGCGCATTTCTATGACAATGAAAACGGCTTTGAAGAAGTGGGAGAATACCGCAACGGGGACATACTCTTTACAAGTGAATATCCCCCTATATGGCTTAAAGAAATAAAGCATCGGCTGACAGAATAAGCCTGCTTTCCTGCCGCTTGCAAAATAAAAAGCACTACGGGAAGCATAAAAATACTTTCCCCCATATGAAAAGTGAGATAATACAATGACCGTATATTTTGAAAACAACACATACAAATACGAGACGGAAGCGGTGCTGAAGCTCTTCTGTCCGCTGGAAAGCTTTGAGTTTGAATATGATAAGCCCGCTCCCGACCAGGGGGACAGGGTAGTTGTATCCGTATCGGATAAGCTGTACATACTCGCCTGCCTGCACGGAAAGACCTGCGAGAAGTCTCTCCCTCTGCCCGAGGAAAGCGAGTATGAGATATCCTTGTGCAGAATGCTTTACAAGGCGCTTTCAGAAATCACGGGAGTAACTCCCAAATGGGGCTGCCTTACGGGAATACGCCCCGTAAAAAAAGTGAACGCACTTATTGAAGAGGGGCTTTCCAAGGAAGAGATATTTGAAAAGCTGAAAGAAAAATATTATATCTCCCCCGAAAAATTTGAGCTTTCCTACCGCACCGCCGTGACACAGAAAAATGCGCTGGATACCCTTGACCCAAAGAGCTATTCTCTTTACGTGTCAATACCCTTCTGTCCGTCAAGATGCTCCTACTGCTCATTTGTTTCCCACTCGATACAGTCAAAGGGGGCAAAGGAGCTTATCCCCCGGTATGTGGATATGCTCTGCCGTGAGATAGAGGAAACGGGAAATATCCTCCGTGGCAAGAACACCTTCTGCGACACTGTATATATCGGCGGAGGAACGCCCACATCACTTTCCGCACAGGAAATCGAAAAAATAATGCAGGCAATAGCCAAAAACATTGACATTTCTAAAATTCGTGAATATACTGTAGAAGCAGGCCGTGCAGATACCATTACCGAAGATAAGCTTATCGCCATAAGGGATAACGGAGCAACAAGGATTTCCGTAAATCCCCAGACCATGATAGACAGTGTTCTGAAAGCTGTGGGAAGAAAGCACACAGCAGCTCAGGTGGAAAAATGCTTTGCCCTTGCAAGGAGCCTTGGCTTCAAAAACATCAATATGGACACCATTGCAGGGCTTCCTACGGACACTACCGAGGGCTTTAAGGAGACCATAGACCGCCTTACCGCCCTTGACCCCGAAAGCATCACCGTTCACACCCTTACGGTAAAGCGTTCCGCCGATCTGTTCAAAAGCTCCGACGACCTGAGGAAGAATTATCTTACGGATAACTCCATCTCGGAAATGGTGGACTTCGCCTTTGCGGAGCTGACCGAAAAAGGCTATGACCCATATTACCTTTACCGCCAGAAGAACACGGTGGGCAATCTGGAGAACGTGGGCTACGCAAAGAAAGGCTATGAGAGCCTTTACAACATCTACATCATGGAAGAGGCTCAGAACATCATTGCCTGCGGCGCAGGCGGCTCCACAAAGCTTATCGACCACTCCACAGGCAAGATAACACGGCATTTCAACTACAAGTTCCCCTACGAGTACATTTCACGCTACGAAAAAATGACGGCATACAAGCCGCAGCTGGAGGAGTTCCTTTCTCAGCTGTAACCAAGAGGAGGAAATTTTTATGAAATACGGTTTTGATGACATTGTTGCAATTTCCAAGGACGCTGTTGACAAGATAACAGGCAAGGCAAATGAGGCTGTCAACGTATCAAAAGCATATGTTGAACGTGCGCAGCTGAGGGTTAAGCTCAAAGAGCGCTACTATGAGCTGGGCAAGGTATGCTATTCCATGCACAAGGACAGCACCGACGAAACAGGCAACATGAAGCGCCTTATCAAGGAAATAAAGATGCTGGAAGCACAGCTTGAATTTGCTGAGGACGCCAGCGGCAAGCCTCACGTATGTGAGTTCTGCGGCGCAAAGAACGCTCCCGACAACACCTACTGCTGCAAGTGCGGCGAGAGATTATAAGAATATAAACTCCCAAATGGAAGGAATGAACATCACAATAAAAAAGAATGATATTATCACGCTTGAAATAACGGATATTACCGCCGAGGGCAGCGGAGTGGGGCATGAAAACGGCATGGCTGTTTTCGTGCCCTCTGCCGCAAAGGGCGATATTATCTCGTGCAGGATAGTCAAGGTGCTGAAAAATCTGTGCTACGGCATAGTTGAGGAAATAATCACTCCCTCGCCAGACAGGCAGGACAGAGGGTGCGATGTCAAGAAAGCCTGCGGCGGCTGCGTTTTCCGCCACATATCGTATGAGTCGGAGCTGGATATCAAAAACAGCATCGTAAAGAACGCCTTTATCCGTCTGGGTAAATTTGAGGACAGCGGTATATTTCTGCCTCCGCTTGGCTGCGACGAAACGGACAAGTACCGCAACAAGGCGCAGTATCCCGTTACCACGGACAAGGACGGCAGGCTCACCTGCGGATTTTATGCCCAGCGCAGCCACAGAGTAGTGCCCTGCACCGACTGCCTTCTCCAGCCCGATATCTTCGGCGAACTGCTCAGGGAGATACTGAAGCTTGCAAACGAGAGGCATATCTCCGCATATGATGAAGCCAGCGGAAAGGGCATTCTCAGGCACATATATCTTCGCAGAGGATATCACAGCGGAGAGATAATGGTCTGTTTCGTATCATCAAAGCCCGACCCGAAATTTCAGTCCATTGCAGAGATACTTATGAAAAATCACTCCGATATAAAGTCGGTGATACTTAACATAAACAGCAAGAACACAAACGTTATCATGGGCAGCAGGTGCATAACTCTCGGCGGAAGCGACACCATAACCGACATTATGTGCGGCAACAAAATCTCCCTGTCGCCGCTGTCATTTTATCAGGTGAACACCGCCCAGGCGGAAAAGCTTTACGGCATAGCTGCGGAGTTTGCGGCGCTGACAGGCAATGAGGACGTGCTTGACCTTTACTGCGGCGCAGGAACCATAGGTCTTTCCATGGCAGGAAAAGCAAAGCACATAACAGGTGCGGAGATAATCCCTCAGGCGGTGGAAAACGCCAAGCTCAACGCCCGTGAGAACGGCATAGAGAACGCCGACTTCATCTGCGCCGATGCGGGACAGGCGGCAAAGCTCCTGTGCGACAAGGGCAGGGCTCCCGATGTTATAATCACCGACCCTCCGAGAAAGGGCTGCGACGCTCTCACTCTGGACAGCATTGTGAAGATGTCTCCCAAGCGTGTTGTAATGGTCTCCTGCAATCCCGCCACTGCCGCCCGTGACTGCCGTTATCTTGCGGACAAGGGGTATGAGCTTCAAAAGGTAAGGGCTGTTGATCTGTTTCCCGGTACGGGGCATGTGGAGTGCGTAGTATTGATGTCAAGGAAAGATAAATAAGAACCAGAAAGTGGCGTATTTCCAGGCTTTTTCGGAAGTTGGGATTAGTAGCCTAACTTCTGAAAAGGCTCGGTTGTTTTATATGGAAACATATCTACTGCAAAAATGTGTGTCAGGTTGTAACCTCGGATTAGATAACGCAAATTGAGTGAGTGGACTAGATGTCGGGCATTTTTGAGTAAGAGCTGGAAACTGGCAACAAATCCGGCAATTCGATACTAAAGGCATTTTCGGACAGTGGAAAAGATGTTAAGGAGGAATGTAGCGTGGCGGATAAAACTGTTAAAGACGGATGGTCAATGTTAATGAAGTTTGGCTCAGAAGAAAACTTGAAGAAATTACAAGCGGGCCAGCTTTATATGAAAAATTTAAAATATTACGTTGATTTAGAAAAGACGACGGATGATGAGGCTGTTGGGGATAAATATGATGGCCAGATGGTATTACAAGATGTGAAAATAAATATGTATACAGTTGATACTCATGAATTTATAGCTCAATTTGATGCACCAGCTGCGTCTATGAATTTGGGATATTTGGAATGTCCTGTGTTCTGCATGTTTATGTTTGATTATAGAAATCATATTGAGGAACATTTAGATGGAGATATTCTTACAGTAAGATATCAATTTACGGAAGAACAATTAGAAAAAATGCCTACATTCGGTGATTCAGTATTAATTATTAAGAACGGAGATGAATTTATCAATCGAGTTAAAAAAGGATTATTGAATGCTGGTTATGGATTTACAAGAAACCATGTTCAGTATTATGGTTTCAATAATATAGAGCACTTAAAGCAAGTTCAGAAGGATAATTTAAGGATTGCTTTCTGGAAAAGAGAAAAATACTCATATCAGCAAGAATATAGATTACTTGTGCACGATTTTGTAGATGACCATCTTTCTGTAGATATTGGTGATATCAGTGATATAACGGATTTATTAAAGGCAGATGAACTTCTTAACACCTATTTAGAAATAACATTCAAGGTTAGACCGATGGAATAATTCGCGAAAATTACAAGGCCTAATATGAATAATTAGGAAGGAGCGGTTGTACATGGATGATGTAACACATATTTCACCGGATGACATCGAAATCGTAGATGCCTCTGAATACAGTGAAGATTTGACAGAATATTTTAGTGATATGCCGGAGGTGGCGCGTCCACTTTTGAAAAGTGCAAAAGAAGCCTTTTCAAAGATTGAACAGATGCTTTATTCAGCACCAGCGCTTATTAATTTGGTAAAGGCGAGTATACCGGAGCAGACATTTCAGGCAATACTAACGGATGACCAAAAGCAAAAAATTGCAAGTGGTGCATTAAAGTTGATGACGAAGAAGGATGGTTCGTTGATGGCCAACCTTGTAAATCCAGAAACTAATAAAATTGTATCAACGATATCTCTTCAGAGCGTTAATTTGTCACCTACAATTTCACAGGCTATGACCAGCTATGCTTCTCAGATGCAAATGGCTCAGATTGCAGAGCAAATTCAGGTAGTGCAATTAGCGATAGAAGAGGTTAGGCAGGGACAAGAATATGATAGATTAGCAATGGCTTATAGTTGTCAGCAAAAGTTGCTTCAGGCTATGGAAATGAAGAATCCGGAACTAAAGGCGATGGCGCTACTTCAAATCGCATCAGATGCGGAGGACAGTAGAAATCTTTTAATGCAAAGTCAAAATGTAAACTTGACATTCATTAAAGAACAGCCAGAGTCGTTTTTTGGAAAGCTTCTATCTGGTGCAACACCTGATAAAATTAGTCAGAGAATGAACGAAATTCGTGAAAGCTTAAGTGCAGTAAATATGGTTTCATTGGCAGAGGCAATGGCATACCAAGAAATGGGAGAAAATGCTGCAGCACGTCAAAGCTTACAGTATTATGCAAGTTACATAGAGAAAGCATATCTTAGCACCAAAGGACTGGTAGAACGTCTTGATTTAATAGACCCAGCTCCAGAAAACTATTGGACTAAAACTTTGCCAGATATAAAGAAGAAAATACAAGCATTACCTTGTATAGAAGAAATGCAATTATTGGAGGGAGATGATGAAGATGGAGAATAAAGTTTGTAAAAATAAAAACTGTTTGAAACCATTACCAGATGGATATAAGCATAAGTACTGTGAAGCATGTAGAAATCAGCAGGCACAAAAGGTAAAGGATGGATTAAAAGTGGCAGCAGGAATTGCAGGAACAGCAGCATGTTTTGCGGTTACTATTGTAACAGCAGGAAAGATTAATCCTAAGAAATAGCACGAAAGCTCTCCATCACCGGATTTGTTCCAGTGGTGAGACGCTTGGTATTACTCCTCAATATCAATTTTCAGCACGTATTAAAACTCTACCGTAAAGTGTTTTTTTTTGTAAACAGTTATTTATTTCAGCCAGAATTTTGCCAACATGCTGAGATCATGGCAAGAAAAAATCTCATGATTGACACCCCCACACGCAGGTGATATAATAGAAAGAAAAAAGAAAGCAGGCAAAAAAATGACAGGACTTGTACTTGAGGGCGGAACCTTCAGAGGAACATTCTCCGCCGGGTTCATGGACGCTCTTATTGAAGAAAACATCGAATTTCCGTACATAGTGGGAGTTTCTGCGGGAATATCCAACGCCGCCTCCTACGTGTCAAAGCAGTTCGGACGAAACCTGGAGATATTCAAAAAATACCGCAGCGACAAGCGGTATGTGGGCGCAGGGAATTATATGCGCTGCAAAAGCTATTTCGGGCTGGACTTCGTTTATGACGAGATACCCAACAAGCTTGTGCCCTTTGACTACGAGGAATATCACAAATACAAGGGCCGCTTTCTTGTGGGCGTGACCAATGCCGAGACAGGCAAGTTTGAATGCTTTGACGGCATTAAGGACACCGACAAGTGGCAGTATCTCAGAGCATCATGCGCTATCCCCGGATATTTTCCGCCCATAATGATAAACGGCAAGCCCTATTTTGACGGCGGACTTGCTTCCCCCATCTGCGTAAAGCAGGCGCTTAAAGACGGCTGCACAAAGACGGTGATAATTCTCACCCAGCCCAAGGGCTTTGTGAAAAAATGCGGCAAGGGCAATGTTTTCATGAGCCAGCTCATCAAGTCAAAATACCCCGCAATGGAGATGCCTCTCCTTGCCCGCCACAAGCTTTACAACAATCAGATACAGTTCTGCGAGGAGCTGGAAAGACGTGGCAAGGCGCTGATATTCCGCCCCTCCGAGGCGCTGGACAGCTTCCAGAAAAACACCTCCGAGCTGGAACGATACTGGAAAATGGGCTATGACCTTGCCAAGGCAAACGCCGACCGCATAAGAGATTTTATGAACTGATATATTTTACTTTCATGTGCATAATAATATTAACGCCGCACGATGTACGGCATATGCAATGAAAGGAATGTATATTATGGAAAAAAACGGACTTAACGCCCTTTTAAATTCAAACAGACAGGCAAAGACATTTTTCGGCTCGCTGCCCGACTATGTTCAGGGCGGCATAATGCTCCGCTCGGAAGAGATAACCTCCGAAGAGGAGCTTCACAAATGCGCCGACAGCATCTTTGCGGAGTTTGAATAAAGGGCACTCTGAAAGGAAAATTTAAATGCTGCCAAACGACCCCATCATGCTTATGAGCGTGGTAAACACCAAGCTCAGGGACATTTATCCCTCTCTTGAACGTCTCTGCGACGATCTTGACATCTCCGAAAAGGAGCTTACGGACAAGCTCAGTGCCGCAGGCTTCACCTATGACCCAGAGCAGAATCAGTTCAAATAACAAAAAATGGCTGTATCGAAGGTATTTCTTCGATACAGCCATTTTTATACTGATCTTTAATCGTTCTATAGGCAAAGGAGCTTGACGCAGAGTGGGATCATTTCAGCCGAGGATCGGTCTATAGACTGATTGAAGATCAGTATTATAAGCATATGGCGCTTCTTGCCTTGTTTACGATAGTCTTGTCATTTTCATAGGTGAGCATCTGGACGGCGTGACCGATATCCACCCATCTTATCTCGGCGATCTCGTCCTCCTGAGGGACGTAATCGAAGGTCTTTGCCTTGGCTATGAAATAGACCACTACCTTCTGGGTGTCCTTTCTGGGGAAATAGGTCACCGTTTCACGGAATGTTGGGTCGATGAGGACATCAAGCGATGTTTCCTCCTTTATCTCACGCAGAGCCGTTTCGACCTCTGTCTCGCCCTGCTCAACGTGCCCCTTTGGAAAAGACCAGTGACCGCTGTTAATGTGTTTTATAAGCAGTATTTCCGTGTTCCCGTGGTGCTTGCGATAGACTATTGCGCCGCAGGACTTTTCATAGGTCATATATGTAGCACATCTCCCTTTCCGAATAGAATTTTAAATTAGTATAATTATACCATAAAAAAATCGTTTTGTCTGCACTTTTTATAAAAAACATAAAAAAGTTACTTTTATTTTTTGTGACTTAATTTTTGGCGGCGTAGCAACGTGTCGTTGCAGCCACCTCGTTGGCAAGTTAAGAGATATAGATTTAATTTGTGACTCGGTAACTTTTATTTGTACAGAGATAGAATGCTGTCATTCACATCATGCCCTGCCGTTCCGTCACATATGCTCAAAGTTAATATATGCGTTAACGTATGATATTGGCATTTTATATTACCGCAAGTATAATTTCAATAATATTATACTATTATCAATCAAAGATTAAAATCAGATTACAACTTGCCGAGATACCTTGACAGGCGAAGTATCTAATATTATAATAATAGCATAGGAAATAAACGGAAAGAAGGTGCGTGATGTCAGTTGCATCCGACCTTATACGAGGTCACACGGACACAATAATACTTTCCCTGCTTATCATCGGGGACAGCTACGGATATAAGATAAACAAGGACATAATGCGTCTCACGGGGAACCGCTTTGAGTTCAAGGAAGCCACGCTTTACAGCGCTTTCAGGCGGCTGGAGCAGGCAGGTCTCATCGTCTCCTACTGGGGCGAGGAGGCTGTGGGCGCACGGCGCAAATACTACACCATCACCGATGCGGGGCGTAAGCAGTACAAGGAAAACATTTCCGACTGGGAACGCACAAGGGCGGTAGTGGACAATCTGCTTTATGCGCCCAGGAACGAGGGGAAAGAAAATGGCACTGAATAAGCAGGACCTGATAAACGGCTTTTGCAAGGCAGGGATAAACAAAGGGGAAGAGCTAGAAGTCCACAGCTCCCTGAGCAGCTTCGGATATGTTGACGGCGGAGCAGAGGCCGTTATCTCCGCTCTGAAAGAGGCTGTGGGGGATAACGGCAGCATTTTCATGCCCGCTCTGCGGCTCAGTCCCGAGCTTCCTCTGACAGAAGAGGACAAAAAAGCGGGCATTACCTCAAAGATAAAAATTCTCCCCGAAAACAGGACGCACAGTGCCATGGGCATAATTGCCGACACCTTCAGAATGATGCCCGACACTGTCACGGGCGACGGGATATTTGCAGTATCGGGCTGGGGACGAAACGCCAGTGAAGCCGCCAAGGGCGGACTTGACTATGTTATAAAGCACGGCGGAAAAGCCCTGCTGCTGGGAGTTGATATTTACAAGCTCACCGCCATGCACTACGCCGAGGATATCCTGCCCGAAAGGATACGCAAATTATTTGCACCAAGCAGCGAGATACAAAAGAAATATCCTCCCGAGGAATGGTTCATAGAAGCAGGAGAACCGCCCGTAAAGCCATGGTACGCCATTCAGGCTCAGGCATATGAAAAGGGGCTTATCCGAGAGGGATACATAGGCAGCTGCAAATATATGTGCTTTGGCATATGGGACGTTGTAGGTCTGTACAGGCAGGCACTTGAGACCGACCCGCTGGGGCTGTACGGTCTGAGATAATGAAAGGAATGAAATTCGATGAAAAATTCACTTAAAGCATATGTTGACGGATTGTTTGCGGACGCTGCTCCAAGCCCTGCGCTGGACGAGCTTCATGATGAGATACTTTCCAATCTTTCCGAGCGCTATGACGACTGCATAAAAGCGGGAATGTCTCCCCAGAGAGCATTTACCGCAGTTATCGGCACCATGGGCGACGTAAGCGGACTTATTGCACAGGTAAGCGGTTCGGGAGTGCATGAGGTGGGCATATTTGAAAAAATATCCCCCAAGAGCAGACTTTTTGAGAAATACGCATATGTATTTACAGAGGATAACCTTAAATCAATAAAGGGCGCAGTTATATCTGTGATGTGGCTGGCAATAGTCATCATCTACTTCCTTGTAAGCTTCCTCTATGGCGGCTGGACAGTCACATGGCTCATTTTTGTCGTAGGCGCTGCACTGACGGTGGCAGTGAACACCGCCTCAAAGATAATGAAATACAGCAGGGCAGGCGATGACCCCGAAAGCAGGATAAAGCTTCTTTCCACAGTTGAGGACGGCGTTACTTCCATTATGTGGCTTGCCATTGTGGTAGTATATTTTATCGGCAGCTTTGCTTCACGCAGATGGGACATTTCATGGCTCATATTCGTTGTGGGAGCTGCGGCACAGATAATCATCAGCCTTGTTTTCAAAATTCAGAAAAGCAGATTTAAAAATTAAATTTTCGGAAAGGAAATCATTATGAAAGGACTAAGGCGCAGGGATATTGCGGTAATGGTCATCGTTTTTTCGGCGGCGGTATGGCTGGCGGGAATGATGCGCTCGTTCCTGCTGAGTGAGATCGCTGAAAGGCTTCTTCCTCATGTGATATCGCAGGCAGCGGAAAGCTCCGACGGCAATGATGCACAGCTCTCGCTCAAAGCAGGTGATACAGTTCTGCGCATATACACAAGTCCCGACAACAAGCTGCACATCTCCCGACAGGACTATCAGGATCGTCAGGAATAATAAAACAGTGCAGTATAACATGAAAGGAACAAGCAATGAACACCCCCATAAAGGATTTTACCGATAATTACGCAAAGAGCGGAATGATCCGTGCCCATATGCCTGGGCACAAAGGAAAATTCCCCCTTACCGAGTTTGATATAACCGAGATAAAGGGCGCTGACAGTCTTTTCGAAGCGGACGGCATCATTGCCGAAAGCGAAAAGAACACCTCGGAGATATTTCATTCCTACAAGACGCTTTACTCCGCAGGAGGCTCTACTCTCTGCATTTTCACCATGCTTGCCATGTGCCTTATGAACGGCAAAAACCGCCGTGTGGCTGCCGTGCGCAACTGCCACAGGTCGTTTCTCAATGCCTGCGTGTTCCTTGACGCAGAGGTGGAATGGATATATCCCGAATATGAAAACACCCTTGTTTCGGGAAAAATCACTCCCGAAGCAGTGGAAAGGGCGATAGAAAAGTCCTCCCCCGCCTGCGTATATCTCACCTCTCCCGATTATCTGGGGCATATAACGGAGATAGACGGGATCGCAGATATCTGCCATAAACACGGCGTGATGCTGCTGGTGGATAACGCTCACGGGGCATATCTCAATTTCATAGGCGAGCCGCCCATGCACCCCAATTACCACGGTGCCGATATGTGCTGCGACAGCGCCCACAAAACTCTCCCTGCCCTGACGGGTGGGGCATATCTGCATATAAACAATCCCAAAGCGGAAAAGTACGAGGGCTATGCCAAGGAGATAATGTCCATGTTCGGCTCCACAAGCCCATCGTATCTTATCATGCGCTCTCTGGACGAATGTGCAGATTTTATGGACACAAGAGCCAAAAAATATTTTAACGAAATGGCGCTTGCGGCGGATAAGGTTAAATCTCTCCTTGCTCCCGTGTGGCACATTGAGGACACGGAAGCGGGCAAGCTCACTTTATTCACCCCGCCCTGCGGATATACGGGCACGGAGCTTGCGGACATTTTACGTGAGTATAAGATAGAATGTGAATATGCCGACCACACTCACATCGTGCTTATGCTGACAGGGCTTTCGGCAGATGAGATAACATACATAGGCAAGGTGATATCAAACCTCCCCCAGCCGAGGATATTTGTCCCAACGCCAAAGATAAAAAGCTTTTCGCCCCTTGAAAAAGCTATGAGCATTCGTGAAGCGGCATTTTCCGACAGCGAGGAAATATCCGTATCCGATGCGGCAGGCAGAATTTGTGCCAGAGCCGTATCCTGCTGCCCTCCCGGAATTGCGGCAGTTGTGGGCGGAGAAATTTTTTCCGAGAAAAGCATAAATATTTTGAAAAACTATAGCATTTTTAAAGTAAATGTGGTAAAATGATAATGTATAGCTGTATCATATTGCTATACTGTAAGATTTGATTTTATGCAAAGGAACTGATCCTATGAAGCTGATATTTGCGGTCATCAACAACGACGACAGCCACGAGGTCTCAACCGAGCTTACAAAGAACGGTTTTTCCGCCACAAAGCTTGCTTCCACAGGCGGATTTCTCATGTCGGGAAATACCACTTTCCTTATATGCACCGACGAACAGCGTGTCGATGAGGTAATAGACATTATCAGGAACTGCTCCAGAAGAAGGAAGCAGTTCGTTCCCACAACGCCCTCGGGCCGTGCGGAAGCTACGGCTTCCTTCCCTGCGGAGGTATCCGTAGGCGGCGCCACCGTGTTCGTAACGGACATCGAGCGCTTCGAGAAGCTCTGATATGAAGCTGTATTCAAAGGAATGTATCGAGCGGCCTGTAAGCGCCATGGCAAAAAGCGGGCGCTTCGTCCACTCGTATATCATCACAGGCGAAAAGGGCACGGGCAAAAAGGTGGCTGCAAAGTACATCGCTATGCAGCTGCTGTGCGATAATCACAATGCCTGCGGGCAGTGCCGTCAGTGCAGGCGTGTGCTGAACGGTCAGCACCCCGATTTCATCACCGTGGAAAAAAGCGGACGCATCTACACCATAAACGACGTGCGCACCAAGGTGGTAGATGACAGCTACACCGCTCCCAACGACTGCGAGAGAAAGGTGTATTTTCTCCCCGACTGCGAGGGCTGGATGGACGCCGCTCAGGACGCTCTGCTGAAAATTACGGAAGATCCCCCCGATACGGCGTATTTTATCTTCACAGCCGTTAATAAGAACAGCTTTCTGTCCACGCTCATCTCCCGATCAATGACGCTGGAGGTGCCCGAGGCCACCCGTGAAAACTGTGCGCAGGCGCTGAGGGACACAGGAAAATACACCGAGGAGCAGATAAGCGAGGCTGTAGGCTCATTCGGCGGAAACATAGGCAGGTGCATGGATTTTCTGGACGGCGACGCTGACCTGAAAAAATCCGCAGATGCTGTAAAAAAAGCAGTGGAAGCCATGATAACAGGCGACGAATATTCCCTGGCAGTTACGCTGAACAGCGCCGCATCAAGCCGTGAGGAAATGAGAAGCGTTCTTGAGATGCTCTCCCGTGTTGTCCGTGACGCCGCTGCCGCAAGGTACGGCTCAAAGACATTTCTCGGCTGCTCCGCAGGCGGTGCGATGAGAATGTCCGAAAGGATATCATCGGGCAGGCTGATAGCAATGTACGACGCCATCTGCGAGGCTTCATACAGATGTACCCGAAACTGCAACGCCCAGGTGGCTGCGGCAGTTCTCAGCGGAAAGCTTTGCAGATAAATTTGAAAGGACTGGTCATAGAAGTGACTGAAATAATAGGAGTCAGATTTAAGCGCACAGGCAAGACCTACTACTTTGCTCCCGGCAGCCCCGCTCCCGAGGTGGGAATGCAGGTCATAGTGGAAACAGCCCGAGGCGTGGAATGCGGCGAGGTGGTCATGGGCAGCCGCATGGTGGAGGACGACAAGATAATCCCCCCCTTAAAGCCCATAATCCGCATAGCAACGGAAAAAGACCTGAAAATAGTTGAGCAGAACAGGGCAAAGGAACAGACTGCCGCAAAGATATGCCAGGAAAAAATAGCAGCCCACAAGCTGGATATGAAGCTGGTAGATGTGGAATGCACCTTTGACAACAACAAGCTCCTGTTCTATTTCACAGCCGATAACCGAGTGGATTTCCGTGAGCTGGTAAAGGATCTGGCGGCGGTGTTCCGCACAAGGATAGAGCTTCGCCAGATAGGCGTAAGAGACGAGGCAAAAATGCTGGGCGGTCTGGGCATATGCGGAAGACCTTTCTGCTGCAAGACATTCCTCAGCGAGTTCCAGCCCGTTTCCATCAAAATGGCAAAGGAGCAGGGACTTTCCCTCAACCCCACAAAAATATCGGGAACCTGCGGCAGGCTTATGTGCTGCCTGAAATACGAGCAGGATTTCTACGAGGAGCAGATGAAGGTAACGCCCAAGGTCGGCGCATACGTCAAAACTCCCGATTTCAAGGGCTATGTGGAGGAGGTAAATCTTCTCACGGGAAAGCTCAGGGTAAAGCCCGAAAAATCCGACGACCCCTCCGTGGTATTTGACAAGGAGGACGTTAAGGTAATAAAAGACGGTCGGGTAAAGATCGACCGTGATGAAATAAAAGCTCTCAAACAGCTTGAAGACAAATAATTATTGGAGGTATTTATTATGGAAAAGACAAACAAGGGACTTGCTATCGCAAGAGAGATCATTCTGGGAACCACATTCTTCCTCACACTGGCAAATGTAGTTCTTATGATAGTTCAGCTGGCTCTGGCTGCAAAGCAGAACAGAGGATACATCAAGATAAAGGACAACGACGAGCTTCCTTTCTGAGGAACGCTCACGACAGGAAAGGTTTGGATAGTGTAAATGAGTGACGTTATTGACGTTAAGACAGGTTCAAAGGCAGGAAAGATAGTCGCTGCCGTTATAGTGCTGCTGATAGTCGTTATTATCGGCTGCGGCGCTTTTACCACGGTAAGGGCAGGCCACACGGGAGTTGTGGTAACATTCGGAAAGGTATCTTCGGGCGTGCTGGGAGAGGGTCTTCATCTGAAGATACCCTTTATTCAGCAGGTAGTCCAGATAGATAACCGTGTACAGAAGGCAGAGGTGGACTGCTCATCAGCGTCCAAGGACTTACAGACGGTCACAAGCACCATTGCTCTCAACTACAAGGTGAGAAATTCCGCTTCGGCTGACATCTATCAGAATGTAGGTCCCGACTTTGAGTCCATCATCGTTTCTCCCGCAATTCAGGAGTGCGTTAAGGCTGTTACCGCAAAATACACCGCAGAGCAGCTCATCACCGAGCGCCAGAGCATCGGCGACCAGATGAAAGACCTGCTGGGTGAAAAGATAAACGGCTACGGCATTGATATTGAGATATTCAATATCATCACCTTTGAATTTACCGATGAATACAACGCTGCCATTGAAGCAAAGCAGACAGCACAGCAGAATGCGCTGAAAGCCGAGCAGGATCTCCAGCGTATCAAGGTAGAGGCAGAGCAGACCGTTGCCAAGGCTCAGGCTGAGGCTGAGGCTTACCGCCTTAAATCCGAGCAGATAACCCCTCAGATGATTGCAATGGAATACATAGACAAGTGGGACGGCAAGCTCCCCGCTGTAGCAGGCGGCGACAGCAGCTCCATGCTCATTGATATTTCACAGATAATCGCTCAGATGGAGGAAACTGCGGGCAATGGCAATACTTCTCAGCCTGCTGCTCAGACCCCCGTGCAGTCCGTTCAGGACGGTCTGAACACATCTGCGGACGAAGAAGCTGCGGAATAAAACAGAATAAAATCTCGGCTCCAATATTACATGGAGCCGATTTTTTTACACAAACACGGTAGCGGATTTTACACAGCAGCGGTAAAATTATCATGGGTGATAATATGGATATAGTAAATATCATAAAAGTTTTATGGGGACTGTTTATAATATACCTTACCGTAAAGACCATAAAGGTGATAATTGCCATAAGAGAGGGCAAACAGATAACGGCAACGGTGGTGGATCACGTTGAGGAGCATGACGATGATAACATCAGCTATTATCCTATCATAGAATACACCGACGAATACGGGAATCTGCGTCGTGAAAAGCTTAATGTTTCCGACAGCCAAAAGGAATACGGCGAAAGAATATTATATCTTTACAAGGGGAAATTCTATCAGAAAAAATCCCTGATACCGGCCATTGTTATGCTGGTGCTGAACATTCTCCCTTTTATAGTTATACAGATAGAAGGTATGTATGTGATCTCAAAGCTATACAGATAGTATAACTATACCGAAAGTAATATTATTTCATCAAATTGTAAACCCCCGCATTATTGCCTTTGCCATTACTATATGCTATAATGATGAAAAACATCGGAGGGGGTATTGATACTAACCGCCAATTTTCTAATTGGTTCTTAGTATAACACGATGAAAAGACACAGCATTTTAAGCATATTATGTGCGGCAGTAATTTTAACAGGCTGTCAGCAGATATCTGAGGAATATGTTCCTGCCGAGGCTATCATAACTTCGGCTGAAACTACAGCTTCCGAAACCACAGCTGCCACTACTGAGGTCACCACCGAAACAGAGCCTGTAATCGCAGAAAAGACCGTTTCATTCACGGCTCTGGGGGATAATCTCATACACTCGTCTATCTACAAGCAGGCGGCAAGGCGTGGGTCGGAAAGCGGCAAGGACTATGATTTTGAATACGCATATGCAGGGGTCGCCGATCTGCTTGACACGGCGGACATAACCGTGCTCAATCAGGAAACGCTTATCTGCAACGATATGATAGAGCCTTCCACATATCCCTGCTTCAACAGCCCCAAGGCCCTGGGGGACTATATGGCTGAGCTGGGAGTTGATGTGTTCACCATCGCCAACAACCACACCCTTGACAAAGGTACCAGGGGACTTACATATTGTCTGGCATATTATGACGAAAACAAGCTTATGCGTGTGGGCGCTTACCGTGACCATGCGGACAGGGAAAATATACGGGTAATGGAGAAAAACGGCGTTAAGGTGTCGTTCCTTGCATATACCGAGAGCCTGAACGGTCTTTCTCTCCCTGCCGATACTCCGCTGGAGATAGGCAGGACGGACATGGACGTGATGAAGAGCGAGATAGCCGCCGCCAAGGAGATATCTGACATCTGCGTGGTCTCTCTCCACTGGGGCACGGAAAACAGCAGCGTGGTGGAGGACTATCAGCGCACGGAGGCAAGGGAACTGGCGGAAGCAGGTGCGGACGTTATCATCGGCAACCACCCTCACGTTCTCCGTGAGATAGAGATATTTGAAAACAGCGACGGCGGAGACACCATATGCGCATATTCGCTGGGCAACTTTATCTCCGCACAGTCGGTAGGCACGAACCTTATCGGCGGCGTGCTGGATTTTGATGTTTCCGTTGACGAGGGCAGAGAGCCTGAGATAAGCGGCTACACCTTTATCCCCATAGTTACCCATTATGACCATAACTACTCAAACATAAGGCTTTATAAGCTTTCCGACTACACTCCCGAGCTGGCATCTGCTCACGGTGTCAGGGTAAATTCCCGTTTTGATTATGATTATATTATAGAGTATCTTACGGGCAAGGGGCTTTATGAGGCGGAATGATCGGAGGACATAAAAAATGATAAGACAAAATGAATATGTAATATATAAGGGTATTGAATATATTTATAGAGACTGTGATGAGAATAAAAATAACGGATTAGTACGAATAGTTTCACATGATAGACGAAGTTTAGCAGATGGTTTTTTTACTAATAGAAGCGAAGAGTATATGAAAGATCATGGTTTCAGGTGCTTTAAAGATGTGCCCAGAAGTGAGATAACAGAAGCATATGATATCAGGACTCATGCAGTTTATAAGGGCGTTGGGGCATCTATAATGGGCTTTTTAAAAAATGGCTGGCTTGTTTTAGAGACAAATTGGCTGTATAATGAAGATAAAGAAGAATTTCTGAAAAAAGTCAATAATGCAGGATTTAAGTTTGTAGGAACAGAGCAAGGCGGCGTCGATGTTTACAGGATAGATGTACCTCCTGATGACCCAGACCTTAAGCTTGAAGAAATACGCAAAGAGCTTGATATTAGCAAGATGTAAATAGCTTTTTTGAAAAATTGAGGTGACATATAATGACGAAAATAAAAAACGGAGAATATGCGGTGTATCAAGACAGGGAATATGCTATAAGCTCTAAAGAAACTCCACCAGATTTTATTCGACTTATTTCATGGGAAAAAAGCGATTTGAATCGGGGCTTTATTTGTTACAATTCTGAAGAGTTTATTAAAAAGTTTGGATTTAGCTGTGAGAAAGAAGTCCCCAAAAGTGAAATAACAGAAGCATACGAAATAAGAACCCACGCAGTTTATAAGGGAGTGGGGGCATCTATAATAGGTTGCTTAAAAAAGAACTGGATCGGTTTGAGGACAACTTGCCTGTACGGTGAAGATGAAAATGAATTTCTTAAAAAGGTCAATAATGCAGGTTTCGAGTACATTGAGCGAGAACAGGGTGGCGTAGATGTTTACGGAATAGACATATCCCTTGATGACCCTGACCTTAAGCTTGAAGAAATACGCAAAGAGCTTGATATAAGCAAGCTGTGATAACCCCACAAAAAACGGCTGCCATAAAAAATGGCAGCCGTTTTACATTTAGTATATATTCCGATTATTTTACCGCAAGTTTACTCCTCTTCTGTGAAATAAACAACCTTGGAAGCAAAATCACCGTGAATGCTTACGTTGATGCCGCAGTTCATAAGAGCAGCTCCGCTGTGAACTTCGCCTGTCTCGTGATCCTTGTAGCGCTTTACAGGGTCAAGTCCCTTAAGCTTTATACGTCTGCTGCGGTAGTTGGGTCTGCCGAGAACCTGAACAAAGGTGAATACTGCCTCGCTCTTGTCCTTCGCAACAAACATCCATGCGTCCCACATATTGTCCTCGAACACGTTGCCGATGCGGTACTGGTCGCCTGTGCGGATAAGGGGATTGTACTTCTTGAACATCTCTATCTGACCGGGTATCTCGTTCCTGTCAGCCTCGGGTATTCTTGTAACATCAAGCTCGTAGCCGAAGGTTCCCACCATTGCAACGTTTCCTCTTGTGGAGAAAGGTGTGGTTCTGCCAACGGTATGGTTGGGGCAGTCGGAAACGTGTGCGCCCATTGCGGAAGCAGGGTAGCAGATAGATGTGCCGTGCTGTATCTTCAGTCTCTCGATAGCATCGGTATCGTCGGAAGTCCATATCTGGGGAGAATAGAAGAGCATACCTGCATCAAATCTTGCGCCGCCGCCTGAGCAGTTTTCAAGGAGCAGGTGAGGATAATCGGTGATAAGTCTTTCCATAACGTCATAAACGCCCAGAACATATCTGTGCCACAGCTCTCTCTGACGGTCGGAAGCAAGGGCGTTGGAGCCGACCTCGGTAAGCTGTCTGTTCATATCCCACTTGATGTACTCGATGTTTGCGCTGTCAAGTATCTTCTTCATCTGACCGTAAATGCAGTCTCTTACTTCCTTGCGGCTGTAGTCAAGAACATACTGCTGACGGCTCTGGGTCATGGGCATACCCTCTATTTGGATTGCCCAGTCGGGGTGAGCCTTGAAAAGCTCACTGTCGGGGGATATCATCTCAGGCTCGAACCAGATGCCGAACTTCATTCCCAGCTTGTTTACCTCGTCAACCAGGTGCTTGAGGCCGCCGTCTATCTTCTTTTCATATACGAACCAGTCGCCAAGAGAGCTGTTGTCGCTGTCTCTGTGACCGAACCAGCCGTCGTCCATTACCAGCATTTCAATGCCCAGCTGAGAAGCCTGCTTTGCGATGTCGATAAGCTTTTCGGTGTTGAAATTGAAGTAGGTCGCTTCCCAGTTGTTGATGAGGATAGGACGGCGCTTGTCCTTGTATTCGCCTCTGATGATGTGCTGTCTGTACAGGTCATGGAATGTGCGGGACATCTCGCCGATACCCTTGTCGGAGTAAACCATAACGACCTCGGGAGCGGTAAATTCCTGCGCAGGCTCCAGCTTCCAGGAGAAGTCAAAGTGGTTGATACCCATAACGAAGCGTGTTTTCTTGTGCTGTGTTACCTCAGCCTGGGCAAAGAAGTTGCCGCTGTAAACAAGGTTGAAGCCGTAAGCCTCGCCCATATCCTCGTCCGCATTGTGGGAAACAAGTGCGGCAAAGGGGTTGTTCTGGTGGGAGGACTCACCCTTTACGGAGTCGATGCTCTGCTTGCCGTGATGAAGTCTGCATCTTTCCATAACTCTCTCTCTTGCCCATGAGCCGTTGAGGGTGATGAAATCATACTGATCCGAATCAAAATCAACACAGGCGGAAAGGGCACGGGTAAGTCTGAAAGCCTTGTCGCCGCCGTTTATAAACTTTACGCTTCTTGTAATGGCGTTAAGGTCAGCAAAAACAGTGTAATAAAGGATAGCAGTAAGACCCGAATGAGCGTCCTTCATGGTGATAGCCAGTGTCTGAGCCTCGTCCTTAGCCGCAAAGGTAGCGGGGAGACGGACAGTGCAGTCCTCCAGCTGCTGATACAGCTCGGGCTTGCCGTCGATTATCTCGTAGGAAACAAAGCGCAGGTCAAGAGCGGTCATTCCCTTTTCGTCCATAATGGAAACAGCAGGCTCTCTGTAGTCGCCGATACCGTGGCAGGGATATTCAAAGGGAGTGGTGTCCATAAAGGTACCCATATCTCTCTCGTTTACCTTGGGAACGAAGGGATTTTCGTTCAGCCTCATAAGGTAGGAAAGATCCTCGTCATCCGCTCTCTTACCGTAGTAAATGTGTGCAAGATGACCGCTTTCCAGAGCTGCAAGAGCATATGTAACGTTCTTGCCTGTAAGGGTAAAGATAGTCATTTCCTCGGTAAAGGTCTCGTTGGCATTTATCTGCCACTTCCAGTAGGTGTATTCCTTTTTGAGCTTTTTTGCGGTGATAAGGTCCATATCAGCAATTCCTTTCAAAATCATATTACTCATTGTATATTTAAAAATAAACATACTGTCCGTATATTTATTCTCTCACAATATCATCGGATTTCTCCTCGATATAATGCTCGGTAACAGTGCCGAAGCCCCTGGTGATAAGCCCTGTGAGCCAGTAGAATATCACGCCCGAAATGTTGGTATATATCGCCTCGGGAATGAAAATGCTCCTGAACACCGCTCCCGATGGGTCATATCTCCATATCCGATAGAAAAACAGATAATGGAGCAGCGACTGTATGACGATAACGCACAGGTCGAGCCACAGAAAGTTCAGTATATGCCGCCTTAGAACGTAATGGAACAGCAATGATATAAACAAGCTTGCCCACATAAGGATAATGGCATTGAAGCCCGTCAGCGTGCCCGATGCGGAATCAAGGAGAAGTCCGCACACGCAGCCGAAAAGTGCGCTGTTGAACGGCGACTCACGGACAGCATAGCACACGGCGCAGGGGATAAGCAGCACAGGCAAAGGGCTTCCCGTATTCACCGTGGATATGAACACGTATGAAAAGGACATAAGAAGCACCTGTATAAGCTGCCTGATGATATAATTGCGCTGCTCTTTTTTCTTTTTCAGCTCAATGTTCATCGGAAGCCTCCGCAGTCTGATCTTCCCCGTTCTGCTCCGAAACAACTTCCGAAGCGTCTTCCGTAACAGTGTCCGGAACGGAAGAGGTCACCGCCTCCTCCTGACCTGTTTTTATGGCAGTTACCTCGTCCAGCTCATAGTTTATTATAACAAACACGCTTGTTATGGTGTTGGGATCCTCTGCGGGAATTACAACAGCGTACTTGGAAAGTCCGCTTGCTTCCATTTCAACAGATTCAACAGTGCCGATAAGCTGACCTGCGGGATAGTTGGTGCTTCCCGAGGTAACGATAACGTCGCCCACAGCGATATCGCTTTCCTTGCTTATGTAGCTCATGCGTATCCTGCCCCTTTTAGCCAGGTCATAGCCGCCCTCAACAATGCCCTCGGACTTTGTCCTTACGGTGTAAACTCCCACGGCGGTCTTGGGGGAATAAAGCGTCCTGACCTTGCAGGTGGAGCGGGAGACCTCATAGCACACGCCCACGATTCCGCTTTCAGTGACCACGGGATCGCCGGGCTTTATGCCGTCATTCTCGCCCTTGTCAACGGTAAAGGAAGCGTACGGGTCGTTGGTGGTTCGTGCAATAACTGTGCATGGGGGAGAAAACTCAAAATCGCTGTACTCCTCTTTAAGCCCCAGCATAACACGCAGCTCACGGTTTTCCTCCAGCACCTTGTCATAGTCGATAACATCGTTGTAAAGGCTGTTGAGCTGTTCTTTCAGCTGAATGTTCTCGTTGTAATATTTTTCCGCATTTATGAGCATATCCAGCGATGTGGATACCTTTTCGGATATCTTCGAGGACAAGCTGCGGACAGGCTCGAACACGGTCTCAAAAATATAGGAGCTGCCCGATGAGTAGCCCCCCGTTGTGACGGAATAGATCATTGCTCCCAGCAATACAGCCATAAGGGCGACTATTATTTTGAATTTTACGCTGTGAAAAAATTCTTTCAAGCCGCCTGCTCCTTTCAAGCTCCGTCAGATATTGTATCTTAATAGTATTTAGCGTCGTCGTTCAGAACATCGTGTAGCTTTTCGATATCCTCCAGCACCTTCCCTGCGCCTGTTGCAACGCAGTCAAGAGGGGACTCGGCAATGTTCACGGGCATACCCGTCTCACGGTTGATGAGCTTGTCAAGTCCCTTGATAAGCGCACCGCCGCCTGCCAGAGTTATTCCCTGGTCGATGATATCGGCTGCCAGCTCAGGGGGAGTTTTCTCCAGAGTGGTCTTGATAGCCTCAATAACATGGGTGAGAGGCTCAGCCAGAGCTTCTCTTATCTCAACGCTTGTTACGGTGATGTTCTCGGGGAGACCGTTGAGAAGATTTCTTCCCTTTATCTCCATTTCCTCTTCACCGTCCTGCCTGTCGGGAGGGAATGCGGAGCCGATGGCGATCTTCACATTTTCGGCTGTACGCTCGCCTATGAGCAGATTGTATTTTTTCTTGATGTAGTTGATGATAGCGTTGTCGAAAGCGTCTCCCGCAATTCTTACGCTGCGTGAGGTAACTATGCCGCCAAGCGAGATAACAGCCACCTCGCTGGTTCCGCCGCCGATATCGACTATCATTGAACCCGCAGGCTCGGAAACGGGCAGACCTGCGCCTATTGCCGCAGCCATAGGCTCCTCGATGATGTTTACTCTCCTTGCGCCCGCATTCTCAGCAGCTTCCTTTACGGCTCTGCGCTCAACGGCAGTAACGCCCGAGGGAATGCAGATGATAACGTTTGCTCTGGTAAAGAAAAAGCTTCCCTTGAGAGCTTTCTGTATAAATTCGTTGAGCATGGCGGAGGTTATCTCAAAATCTGCGATAACGCCGTCCTTCAAAGGTCTTACGGCGGTAATGGAGCCGGGAGTTCTTCCGATAACTTCCTTTGCCTCCTGACCAACATATTTAGGCTCCTCCGTGCGTGAATCCACAGCCACCACCGAAGGCTCCCTTATGATTATGCCCTTGCCCTTCATATACACAAGGGTGTTGGCAGTACCAAGATCTATTCCTATTTCCTTAGTAAAAAGCATTCTGATTCTCCTCGTTTATATTTGTCTGCCTCTTTTTGCCTGTGCCGCCATTTATATTTCTTCTGCGGCAGTTCTGCAAATACGGATAACTGATTTAATTATATCATATATTTTTTTTAGCTACAACACTTTTTTCTAAAATTAACCGATTTGTTATTTGTTACAGATTGTAAATTTCGTGATTAGCCCAATGCAACGTATTGCAAAAAAATATTACTTGTGGTAATATTATAGGAAGCATTGTAAGAATGATTTAACTTTTCATAAAAGTGAGGCATATTATGACAGATTTTCTTGTTAAGCACTTTGTAAAAAACTACACCGACACCGAAGATATAAAGGTGCGTGAAAATTACGGCACAATGGCGGGGATAACGGGCATTGTGTGCAATATTTTTCTGTTCGTGCTGAAATTTGCCGTGGGAACGCTTTCAGGCTCCATATCCGTGCTGTCGGACGCATTCAACAACCTGTCGGACAGCGCCAGCTGCGTGGTGACGCTTTTCGGCTGCAAAATGGCTGCAAAGCCTGCGGATAAGGATCATCCATTCGGTCACGGCAGAGCGGAATATCTCACTTCCCTTATCATAGCCGTTATCATAATTCTGGTGGGCTTTGAGCTGCTCAGGTCATCGGCAGGGAAGATAGTCTCCCCCGACGAGGTAAAGTTCAGCGCCGCAGCACTCATCTCCCTTTTTGCGTCCATAGGCGTAAAGCTGTGGATGTCCGTTTTCAACACAAAGCTGGGCAAGCGCATAAACTCCCCCGTGATGATGGCAACGGCGCAGGACAGCAGGAGCGACGTTATCGCCACATCTGCCGCTGTTATCGGTCTTACCGCCTCCCTTTTCACCACTCTCCCCATAGACGGTGCAATGGGCATAGTGGTATCAATATTCATCATCAAGGGCGGCTTCGGCATCGTCAAGGACACTGTAGATGACCTTATCGGCAAGCCCGCCGACCATGAGCTTATCAAAAAGATAGAGGATATCGTCACCGCTCCCGACAAGATAATCGGCGTGCATGACCTGGTAGTCCACGACTACGGCCCCGGAAAAAAGCTGGCAAGCTGCCATGCGGAGGTGCGCAGCGATGAGAATTTCGTTGCCGCCCACGACGTGATAGACGGCATTGAGCGTGATATTTTCAAAAAGCTTGGCATTATGATGACCATACATATGGACCCTGTTGATGTGGATAACGAGCAGACCAACGCCTGCCGCAAGGCTGTTGAGGAATATGCGGCGCAGCTTGACCCACGGCTCAGGATACACGACTTCCGCCTTGTCCCCGGCGACACCCACACAAACCTTGTTTTTGACATTGTTGTCCCCTACGACTGCAAATATTCAGAAAGCGAGCTGAAAGAGAAGCTTTCCGAACATATGAACGCCTCGGAGGACACAAGATATTACCTTGTTATAACCATCGACCGTGACTTCGGCGAGGAGTAATGCCCTTTGCATAAACAGGCCGTTTACCTACTGTAAAATCTGCACAAAATCAGTATCTAATATTTTCTTTTTTCAATCGTTTACGACCCTTGACATTATTCCCTGCCTGTGTTATAATCATACTTGCAACAAAGTAATTGATGCGGCCGGATTGAACTGCATCTTATATTGTGACAGCGCAGCAGATGATACTCAGTGTATAACTTCTTGTTTGCAGTACATTTTGTATAATGAATATTGCACCAAATTGTGCATTCATACGAAAATGTAAAAGTTGTTATATAGATATTGACTAAAGCGCATATGTGAGTTATAATATATATGATGTTAAGTTCTTATATTTCAATGTTAACATCCGTTTTGTTGTCTCCTTTCTTTTGTTCTACACATATTATTTTATGTAATCTTATCTTGGTTAAGCAGGGCTTATGCTCTGCCTTTTTTTTGCACGGCTACGAAAACGTATTCGTTATTAAACATAATGTGAACTTATTCAGAAAGCGTGCAGAATATACAATTTAACATGAAACTATATTGCGTTTTTAATGCAAATGTGATATAATGAAAAAAGAGTAATTTTTGTGAAAGGCATGGTCATGTTTATGGGTAAAAACATCATTCTTTACGGTCCTCCCGGTACAGGTAAAACTTACAACTCGGTCAACTATGCTCTGGCTATAATTTATAACATTCCTGTCGAAGCTGTTATGAAAAAAGATTACAACGCCATGCTGGACCGCTACAACGAGCTGAAAAACAATTTCGGTCAGATAGAATTCACCACCTTCCACCAGTCTATGGGATACGAGGAATTTATCGAGGGTATCAAGCCCGTTTTCCTCGAGACTATGAACGAGCGTGGTGAGCGTACACGTAAAAAGGAAATGGTCTATGTCGTTGACAAGGGTATCTTCCGTGAGTTCTGCCAGAAAGCCGCAGAGCACCCCGACGAAAGATACGTGTTCATCATAGATGAGATCAACCGTGGTAATATCTCCAAGATCTTCGGTGAGCTTATCACCGTTATCGAGCCTTCAAAGCGCCTTGGCATGCCCGAGGAAGTAAAGGTAAGGCTGGCATATTCCCAGGAGCCTTTCGGCGTTCCCAACAACGTTTATATCGTCGGAACCATGAATACCGCCGACCGCTCCATCGCCCTGCTGGATACCGCTATACGCCGTCGTTTCGACTTTGTTGAGATGCTCCCTCAGCCCGAGCTTTTCCATGACACCTATGTTGAGGGCGTAAGCATAGAGCAGCTGCTCACAGTTATCAACAAGCGTGTTGAGATACTCTGCGACAGAGAGCACACTATCGGACATGCCTACTTCATGTCACTGAAGGAAGACCCCTCTATCCAGCGTCTCGGCTCTATCTTCAAGAACTCCATCGTTCCTCTGCTCCAGGAGTATTTCTACGGCGACTATCAGAAGATACGCTGGGTTCTGGGCGACTACAACAAGGAGCCTGAGGAGCAGTTCGTAAAGGCTCTCGCCATCGACTACAAAAAGACCTTCGGCGAAAACGTTGAGCTTTTCCTTGATGTTGATGATACATACGAAATAAACGAAGCCGCTTTCTGGAACATAAACGCTTACAGCAAGCTGCTGTAATTTGGAGGGCTTCCGCAAATGGGAAAAAGAGACCGTTACAAGCTGCGTGAAACGCAGTTCTTCACCATAGAGGGCTCTTCGGAACGAGAGGGCGGTATCCCGCTGCCCGAGCATATTTTTGATATGCTTGAAGGCTTTGTGCTGGAAAAGAAAATGCCCGACCCAAGGGGCATAAACAGCTATATCCTCACCGCTGAGGGAGAGGGAAGCGAGCGTATTCTCCGTGCAGGCGGATATGTGGGTGCTATGGTCTTCAAGGACGGAACTCAGATAGAAATACTGCCCATGCTCGCCGCAAGGAACCGCAAGGGCGAATATCTTTCAAACAAAAGAGTTCTGCTCAATATGCTCAAATCAATGAGAGCCCTGCCTCTTACAAACTACAATCTTAACACCCGTGCAGCCGAAAATCTGAATATATTCGAAACTTTCATTCTTGCCTTTATTAACGAGGTCCAGGCGATAGTTCACAACGGTCTGAAGCAGTGCTATTCCCCTCACACCGAAAATGAACGCTTCCTGAAAGGAAAGGTAATATATTCCCTCCACGCCACAAAAAACTTTGCCCACAAGGACAAGTTCTACGTTCAGTACGATGTTTTCACCGTTGACCGCCCCGAAAACAGGCTTATAAAGTCAACGCTGAAATATCTGCGGAACATAACCTCCTCCGCCCGAAGCAGAAACAAGCTGGAGGCGCTTATAGCAAACTTTGACGGCGTTGAGTATTCCCAGAATTACGAAAGGGACTTTTCCGTTTCCGTAGTTGACCGCAGTATGCAGGGCTATGCAAATGCACTGCGCTGGGCGGAGATATTCCTGCTCAGCCGATATGTCACCGTGACAAAGGGCAGAAATATGGCATATGCCGTTATCTTCCCCACAGGCGAGCTTTTCGACAGCTACACTGTGTATAATCTGGGCAGAATGCTGGATAACCAGCGCTTCCGTGCCGAGATACAGAAAAAGCGCTATCCGATGCTCAACAGACCAATGCCCAAGGACAGCTCACAGGCGCTGGCTGTTATGACCTGCCGTGAGAACGGCATGAGAGTTGTTTTCGACTCAAAGTGGCAGGAGCTTAACACAGATGATGAAAACTGCGGTATTCTCCAGACTGATATTTACGATTTGTATAATCTTCTTGAAATATACAAATCGGACAGTGTCTGCTACATATACCCCCTCACAAGAGAAATGCGTGAGGACAGGCGTGAGATATGCTTCAAAAACGAGGACGGTATCCTTGGAAGAGTATGCTTTGTGGATATCGGCGACATGGAGGGCAGCCTTTCGGCAGTCCTCGAACACATCTTCGGTCAGAAGATATCCGCAGATACCGCAGTATAGATACCGCAGTATAACACAAAAAACGATCCCGATATTCCGAAACAAAGCGGAATATCGGGATTTTTTATTGATTATAAGATGATTATAATTAATACTAATCTTCAATCAACCTACAGACAAATCCTCGGCTGAAATAAGCCCATTCTTCGTCAAGCTCCCTTGCCGGGCGGCAAGCCCGCCTGCGGTCGCTTTCCTTGACTGGTCTTATTTCATCTGTCGGCTTTGCCTATAGAGCGATTGAAGATTAGTATAAACAATCATTCACAATATGATATAATACAAGCATAAGATATATATGGGGTGATGTTTTGCTTTTTTTCAACAATATCCGCTTCCAGATAGCAGCTGCCGCAGTGCTTATAATAATCATTTTCGATTACCTGCGCAACCCACACCTGAAGCTGATGTCAACAAACGCATTCCGTGCAATGCTTATATGCACTGTCTGCAACCTTATGCTTGATATCTCGACAGTTTATACAGTAACGCATCTTGATACAGTTCCCCCGCAGCTCAACAGATTTCTGCACCAGCTGTTCATCGCCAGCGTTATAATGGTGCTGTTCTTCAACTTCCTGTATGTGCTTATCCTGAACAGAAACCAGGAGAGGCTCACAAAGATACTGGCTGAATATGATATCCCGCCCGCATTCATCAATCTGGAAATAACCGAGACCGCCGCACTTGATTCAGGCGAGGCATTCGATACAAACGTGTCCGCCCTCAGGGAAAGCGGATTCAGCTTTTCAATGGACGATTTCGGCACAGGCTACTCCAATCTTTCACAGATGAACCAGATGCGCTATGACCTGGTAAAAATGGATAAGAGCATAATCTGGGACGCATTCGGCAAGGGAAATGAAAAGTCTGAGCATCTGCTTGCTTCAATTATACGACTGTTGAAAGCCATAAATGTAAAGATAGTAGCCGAGGGCGTTGAAACCAAGGAAATGACCGATTATCTCACCGAAAGGGGAGTTGATTATTTGCAGGGATATTATTTCTCGAAGCCTGTAAATGAAGATAAGTTCCTTGAAGTTATATCGGCATAAATACAAAAGCACCCTGCACTGGCTGTGCAGGGTATTTTTGTGGGCAATGCGGCAAACAAACCCTTTGCCTTGTGCTTATTTGTGCTGATTTTTTCATTTGATTCACGCCCTTTGGGACGAAAAAAGGCTGATGCGTTTGCACCAGCCTTTTCTTATATAAAGCTTATTCTTACTTGGTAAGCTTCCAGATGTTCTTTGCGTACTCGTCAACAGCACGGTCAGCGGAGAACACACCTGCACCTGCAATGTTGTAAAGGGACATATTGTTCCACTTTGCAGGATCCTTGTAGCACTCGGAAACATACTGCTGTGCGGACTGATATGCGTCAAAGTCTGCCAGAACCATGTAGGGATCCTTGTACTTGAGGGTGTTTGCAACTTCTTCAAATGCGCAGCCGTTGATGCCGCTGTACATCTTGTTAAGTGCCTTGCGGATAACCTCGTTGTTGTTTACGTACTCTTCGGGACGGTAGCCCTGTGCCTTCTTTGCAAGAACTTCCTCGGTGGTCATACCGAAGATAAAGATGTTGTTCTTGCCTACCTGCTCCTTGATCTCAACGTTTGCGCCGTCAAGTGTACCAAGGGTAAGGGCACCGTTGAGCATGAGCTTCATGTTACCTGTACCCGATGCCTCTGTACCTGCCAGAGAGATCTGCTCGGAAACCTCTGCTGCGGGCATGAGCAGCTCGGAAAGTGTTACACGGTAATCTTCAAGGAAGAATACCTGAAGCTTCTTGCTGATAACAGGGTTCTTCTTGATCTCCTCGCCCAGTGCCCAGATCATCTTGATGATCTGCTTTGCAAGATAGTAGCCGGGAGCTGCCTTAGCTGCAAATACGTAGGTCTTGGGCTGGAACTCCATGGTGGGGTTCTCCAGGAGAGCGTTGTACTCTGCAATGATATTGAGAGCGTTGAGGTTCTGTCTCTTATATTCGTGGAGACGCTTTACCTGAACGTCAAAAATAGCGTCTGTGTTAAGAACAGTACCGTAGTTCTGCTTAACGAACTTTGCAAATCTCTTCTTGTTTTCCAGCTTGATCTTAGCCAGCTGCTCAAGCACCTGCTTGTCGCCGTCGTACTTTGCAAACTTGGAAAGCTCCGCTGCGTTCTTCTTGAAGCCGGGGCCGATGGTATCTGTAAGGAGCTGGGTAAGTCCGGGGTTGGACTGGAGCAGCCATCTTCTGTATGCGATACCGTTGGTAACGTTCTGGAACTTATGAGGAGTGTAGCTGTACTCGTTCTTGAATACATCTTCCTTGATGATCTCGGAGTGAAGCTTGGAAACGCCGTTTACGCAGTGAGAAGCGCATACGCACAGGAGTGCCATGTGGATCTGGTTGTTCTGGATAATGGACATTCTGGAAACCTTGTTTCCGTCGCCAAGGCGCTCCATAAGATCTTCGCAGTAACGGCGGTTGATCTCGCAGATAATGTCGAAGATACGGGGAGTGATCTGGCGGACAAGGTTAACGTCCCACTTCTCCAGAGCCTCAGCCATAACGGTGTGGTTGGTGTAAGCGAAGGTGTTGGTAACGATGTACCAGCTCTTGTCCCAGCTGTAGCCGCAGTCATCGAGGAGCACACGCATAAGCTCGGGGATCGCAAGAGTGGGGTGAGTATCGTTGATGTGGATAGCTACCTTCTCGTGGAGGTTATCGAGAGTGCCGTAAACGCTCATGTGGCGGTTTACGATATCGCCGATGGAAGCTGCGCACATAAAGTACTGCTGACGGTATCTGAGGCTCTTGCCCTCGAGGTGGTTATCGTTGGGGTAAAGCACCTTGGAGATAGCCTGTGCAACAGTGTTCTGGCTGAGAGCCTTAGCGTAGTCGCCCTGATTGAACATAGCCATATCAAAGGAAGGAGCCTTTGCCTTCCAAAGTCTCAGAACGGAAACGCCCTCGCTGTCGTAGCCTGGAACATACATATCGTAAGGAACAGCAACAACGGTGCTGTAGTTCTTGTAGGAAACGTGGTGGTACTGCTGATCCCAGTATTCCTGAAGCTCGCCGTCAAAATGAACTTCGATGGACTTATCGGTCTTGGGAACAAGCCAGCTCTCGCCGCCGGGAAGCCAGTTATCGGGAAGCTCTGTCTGCCAGCCGTCCTCTATCTTCTGCTTGAAGATACCGTACTCGTAGCAGATGGAATAGCCCATTGCAGGATAGCCGTCGGTAGCAAGACCGTCAAGGTAGCAGGCAGCAAGTCTGCCGAGACCGCCGTTTCCGAGACCTGCATCAGGCTCGTAATCGTAGATACGGTCAATGTTAACGTCCCACTTCTTGAGGATATCCGTTACCATATCGTTTATTTCAAGGTTATAAAGGCTTGTCTTGAGAGAACGTCCCATAAGGAACTCCATGGAAAGGTAGTATATTTCCTTCTTTCCTGCAGAATGTACCTGATTGCTGAACTTTCTTCTCTTTTCTCTCAGCAGTCCTACAACGACTGCGGAAAGTGCCTTGTAGATCTGATTATCGGAAGCGTCGATAGGAGTGACATTTGCTTCATTCTGAAGCTCCTGACGGAGTCTCTCCTCAAAATCTTCCTTATTGATTATTGGCGTCATGATTTTTTCCCCTTCTTTTGAATAATTTTCAGCAGCCTTGAATGAATATCAGCTAAAGATACCGACAGCTGCCATAACCGCTCAGAAACAATGCTGCACAGAAAGAATACCCACAGATGCCTGCGCAGCCCGTATGCGTATCCACGCAAGGAAAAATAAGCAAAATATGCCTATCTAAATTATAAAATACAGATGAACTTTTTTCAATAGGTATTATATACAAATATTTCCTACCGCCGCAGCGATAACTTGATTAAACGTTTAATCTTACCGCACATGACCGAAAAAAGCCGAACAGAAGCGATATCCTGCCCGGCTTTGTAAGTTATTCCGTTACGTTTTCGACTGTGTCGGAGAGGTCGGTTTCCTCTTCATACTCGGCGTATTCATCGGGCAGAGGCTCGGGGTCGGGAACGGCTTCCAGCTCCAGACCATCTACACGGTGCTCGGAAAGGAAATTGCGCCAGAAATCAACGGCATAGTCAAAATTAGTCTGCATCTTCTCCTCGCTCATGCCCATGGTCTTCACAGGCTTTCTGAAAGAAACATACAGGTCGGTGTCGTCAACAGTATCGCAGCCCAGCAGCTCCATGAAATCGGTGCCCGCAAGGCGGTAGCCTATCTCCTCGGCATAAGGGTCATCGGGGAACAGCTCACGGCAGTCCGCAAAAACGCCGTCCAGTATGCCCAGCTCCTGATATGACTCCTTGTCGCCTATGACCATGACCATATTGCCCGACTGGAACTCGCCGATAAGCTTTGTGCGGTCGCTCTGGGCAAGATAAGCCGATGCCCTGTCATTATCCTCATAGCCTGCGGGGATATAGTACAGGCGGACAAGCTTTTCGCCGTTGCCGTTAACGTCCTGACCATACTCGCTCCACAGTGGAGTAAGCTGACCCGAATAATAGCTCATATCATAATCGGAAGCGATGTACATGGCGGATATATCGGGGCGCTCACGGGTAACAAGGTCCTGTATAAGAAACGCTGCCAGACCGATGAAAAGCGCTCCCACAATAAGATATGCCTTGTTGTGATAGACAAAGTTCGTGAACTTTTCCCATGGGGAATATTTCTTCTCGGGAACTTTTTCCTCGGGAATATCCTCCTCGGAGATAACGCCCTGTTTCAGCTTTATAAGCTCCAGCCTTTCCTTGCGGAGCTTTTCCTCATATGCCTTGCGGCGCTGTTCCTCACGCTTTGCACGTTCCTCGTTCATACGTGCTTCCTCTTCAAGCTCTTTGCGCCTTTCCTCTGCGTCTATCTCACGGACAGTCTGCATAAAGGACTTGGGCTTCTGCTTTTTGCCGCTTGCTTCTTTGCTTTCGGCTTCTGCGCCGTTCAGCTCATTTTCTTTTTTTTCGTTATCCATTTTATCACCCTGTAAATTTTATAAAAGACTTTATAAATTTTATAAAAAAGGGGACAGCAAACACACTGTCCCCTTCTGTTCTTTTATTCTATTATAAGCCTTTGCAAGAGATGTGTCAAGGGTGATTTTGTAAACAGTAATACTAATCTTCAATCGTTCTATAGGCAAAGCCGACAGATGAAATAAGACCAGTCTAGGAAAGTGACCGCAGGCGGGCTTGCCGCCCGGCAAGGGAGCTTGACGAAGAATGGGCTTATTTCAGCCGAGGATTTGTCTGTAGGTTGATTGAAGATTAGTATAATATATCAAAGTCCCTCGGGATTGTTCTTGATAAATCTCCAGCTGTCCTCGCACATTTCCTCAATGCCTCTTTCAGCTCTCCAGCCAAGCTCCTTTGCAGCCTTTTCGGGGTCTGCATAGCACTCGGCAATATCGCCTGCACGTCTGGGCTTGATAACATAAGGAATGTTTACGCCGCTTGCCTTGATGAACGCATTGACAACATCAAGAACGGAATATCCCTTGCCTGTGCCAAGGTTCCAGATGCCCACGCCTGTCATGGAACGAACCTTCCAGATAGCCTTTACATGGCCCAGAGCCAGGTCAACAACATGGATATAGTCTCTTACGCCTGTGCCGTCGTGGGTGGGATAATCGTTGCCGAATACGCCAAGCTCGGGAAGCTTGCCCACTGCCACCTGCTGGATATAGGGCATAAGGTTGTTGGGGATACCGTTGGGGTTCTCGCCAAGCTTACCGCTCTTGTGAGCGCCGATGGGGTTGAAGTATCTGAGGAGGGCTATGCTCCACTCGTTGTCGGAGGTGTAGATATCCTTTAAAATGCCCTCTATCATAAGCTTTGTGGAGCCGTAGGGGTTAGTGGTGGAAAGAGGGAAGTCCTCTCTGATAGGTACGCTCTTGGGGGAGCCGTAAACAGTTGCGGAGGAGCTGAAAACTATTCTCTTGCAGCCGTGGTTCCTCATAACATCGCAGAGGATAAGTGTGCCTGTGATGTTGTTGTGATAATATTCGATAGGCTTTCTTACGGACTCGCCTACTGCCTTGAGGCCTGCAAAATGGATAACGGAATCTATCTTGTTTTCCTCAAACACCTTTTCAACAGCAGCTCTGTCAAGAAGGTCTGCATTGTATGACTTGAAATCCTTGCCTGTAAGCTCCTTTACGATCTCAAGAGCTCTGGGCTTTGAGTTGCAGAAGTTATCGAGGACAACTATCTCCTCGCCTGCATTGAGAAGCTCCACACAGGTGTGTGAGCCGATATATCCTGCGCCGCCTGTTACCAGAATTGCCATAATAAAACTTCCTTTCTGTATTGGTGGTTTTCGCTTTTGTTATCTTGTAACCTCATTATATCATCATATGCCGCCGATTGCAATAAAAAATAATATCATTTATATGGATTATAGTATCATTTTTTCGACTGCCTGTATTCCGATGGAGATATGCCCACGGCTTTTCGGAATGCTCGTGAAAAATACATTCCGTCCTCGTACCCTGCGGAGCGTGCCACTGCGCCTATGGAAAGGTCGGTGGAGGAAAGCAGATTTTTTGCTCTGCTCATGCGGCAGCGGATAAGGTACTCCGCAGGAGTTATGCCCAGCTCCGACTTGAAGAGCCTGAAAAGGGTTATTCGGGTGATATCCGCCGCATCGGCGATATCGTCCGCAGAAATGGGCAGAGGATAATTGGTCTCGATAAACGCCTTTGCCGCCTCCAGCCTGCGCAGATCTCTGTTCTCACGCTGCTGCGCCGAAGTAGATTTTTTTATGAGCAGCGATAATAGAATATAAAGCCTGCCAGTAAGCTCCACGTTCTCAAAAAGCTCCTTTGCGGGGCAGGACAGGATATTCTCCATAGCCGCAGCCACGTCCGCACCGCAGCCGTGCATAACGGGAGACGAAGCGGAAAAGTCCGTTTTGCCAAGGATAGCATCAGCATCGGAGCCGCCGAAATTCACCCAGTAATATTCCCACGGGTCGTCATTGTCCGCAAAATATTCTATCTCGGTAAGGGGGCGGATAAGGAAAATATCGCCTGCTGAAAGGGAAAAGCTGCCCTCGGGAGTGATGTAAGTGCCCTTTCCCGAAACGATGAAATGAAGTATGAACTGCTCTCTTACGCCCCTGCCCCAACGCTGGGAGGGCTCGCATTTCTGATGTCCCGAGTATGTGACAGTCAGCGAAATGCTCTCCCCGGGAACGGCTCTCACGGTGTGCTTGAATGCCCCTGACATATTACAGCCCCTTTCCTTATTGTTAGGACTATTATAACATATGCCCATGGATTTTACAAGCACATAATACTCTGTTTTCTTGATTTGCTCCGTCTGTTATGCTATAATATCACATAGAAAGAGGTGCGGATAATGCAGAAAATGCTTGGATATATGAGAAAGACCATTCAGGAGTTTGATATGATACAGGACGGCGACAGAATTGCCGTGGGCGTTTCGGGCGGCAAGGACAGCCTTGTGCTGCTGAAAGGGCTTATCGAGCTGAGGCGGTTCATCGGCATTGATTACGATGTGGTCGCCATTACCCTTGACCCACGCTTCGGCGGCGTGGAGGGGGACTACAGCAGCGTGGCGCAGATGTGCAGCGAGGCGGGAGTTGAATACCGTCTTATCCCCACGGACATCGGGCAGATAGTTTTTGATATCCGCAAGGAGCCGAACCCCTGCAGTCTGTGCGCAAAGCTCCGCCGGGGCGCTCTCCATAACGCCGCAAAGGACGCAGGCTGCAATAAGATAGCGCTGGGTCATCACTTTGACGATGCGGTGGAGACATTTATGATGAACCTGCTGAATGAGGGCCGTATAGGCTGCTTTTCTCCCGTTACTCACCTTGCCCGCTGCGGACTGGTGCAGATACGTCCAATGGCCATGGCTCCCGAAAAGGAGATCATACGTGCGGCAAGGCGGCTTGATCTTAATGTGGTAAAGTCAAAATGTCCCGCTGACGGTCACACCTCCCGCCAGAAAACAAAGGAGCTTCTGGCAGAGCTGGAAAAGACCAACAAGGGCGTTACCGAGCGCATTTTCGGTGCCATGCGCCGTGGAAAAATTGACGGCTGGGCAGGAAAAAGCTTTGAAAATTACGAGAATAATATAAAGGATAAGGAGTGATGATATGAAAATACATTATTTTCAGCGATACCACTCAAAAGAGAATGTTGCTACTGCCAATACAATGCTTTTGCTTTCTCGACTGTACTCGTATTCCTCAGACAAATTTTTCAGCTTTTTAAAATCGCAGTATTTTTCCGACAGCTTTGAACCTGAAATCTCATTTACGCTCCAGAAGAAAAATAATGAAAGCATTCCCGATGCTATCATATCTCAGGAAAGCTTTAAAATAGTTGTGGAGACTAAAATGTCTGACTGGTTTCACACCGACCAGCTTATCCATCACCTTGGCTCATTCTCAAACGAAAAATACAAAGTGCTGCTCACCCTTGCACCTGTTCTGATGAATGATAAGACCAAAAGTGAATTTGAAACTAAGCTTGCTGAATATAACAGAGCAAACTCCTGCTGCATCATGCACATAAACACCACCTTTGAAGAACTCGCAAACGCTGTCAGCGACGTAATTGACGACAGGGATTATGATATGCAGAGCGTTCTCGAGGATTACATTGATTACTGCAACACAGACAAGCTGATAATTTCTTCCGACTCATGGAAATATGTAAGAATGCAGCTTTCCAACGCAACCTTTGAATATAATTTCGTCCACAATATGTATTGGGTCAGAAGCAGCGTAAATTTCAGGAGCACAGATTATATCGGATTATACCGAAACAAAAGTATGTGCGCAATAGGCAAAATATCTTCAATAATCATTTTCTCACCTGATGATGATGAAAAATTTGCGGTTCAAAAGGGAAAGCTCACAGAAGAACAAAAAACACTTATTTTTGATGCAGCTTCCAAATATTCTATAACCGAACCGCACCGAATTTATTTTGTTGAAAAATACTTCCAGACAGATTTCAGAAAAATTACGCAGGGCGCACCAATGGGCGGACGTGTTTTTGACCTTACACAAATACTTGGAACCACAGAACTTCCCAATACCGAGAAGATAGCGGAGCAACTCAAGAAAAAGACATGGAACTGATTTGTAAAGGAGTAAGCTAAAATGGCAAATATGTACCTCGCCACCCCCTCACAAATGAAAGCCGCCGAGGCAAATGCCGTTGCCGCAGGCGAGACCTACATCGGGCTGATGGAAAATGCAGGCGCTGCCGCCACCGAAGAACTTTGCAGATGTGTTGACATAAATGCTGACAGCCGTGTGCTCATAATATGCGGCAGAGGCAACAACGGCGGTGACGGCTTCGTTATGGCACGTCTCGTTGCCGATATGGGTGCTGATGTTTTTGTTACCCTGCCCTGCGGCGCCCCCAAAAGCGGTATTGCGCTGGAGGAATACGCAAAGATAGCCCACAGCAAAATAACATTCCTCGACACAGATGATGAACGGATATCCGACAGATATGACGCTGTTGTTGACGCTGTTTTCGGCACAGGCTTCCACGGAGCGCTTTCCGCCGATATTATCGGCCTGTTTTCAAGAATATCAAAGGACAGCTTTATCCTTGCGGCAGATATCCCCTCGGGGGCTGACAGCGTAACGGGCAAGGTGTCGGCAGGAACGCTTATGAGTGACCTTACCGTCACATTCGGCGCTCCCAAGATAGGCATGACCCTTTTGCCCGCACAAATAAACTGCGGTAAAATAATTGTCCGTGAGATAGGCATTACCGAAAGCTGCTTTGAAAATACGGGCGCTCCCGTTATGATGACCGATTCCATTGCAGAAAAATGCGTTCCCGAAAGGGGACAAAGCTGCCACAAGGGGACTTTCGGCAGGCTGCTTATAATCGCAGGCTCGGAAAATATGAGCGGTGCGGCTGCCATGAACCTTAAAGCTGCCCTCAGGAGCGGTGCGGGACTGGTAAAGCTGGCTTCCGTCCCCGCTGTTATCGACCGTGCGGCGGCAGGGATATACGAAGCCACTTTCTGCACTCTTTCGGCAAACGAAAGCGGAGCCATATCCTCTGGCGGGCTGACAAAACTATGCTCCGCTGCCGAAAATATGACCCTCATTGCCATGGGCAGCGGTCTTTCCTGCTGCGATGACACCAAAGAGCTGGTACGTGGAATGATAAGCTTCTGCGGTGAAAAAAATATTCCCCTCATTCTTGATGCCGATGGTCTAAACTGCATCGCCGACAGCATAGATATTATCAGAAATGCAAACTGCAAAGCTGTGCTTACTCCACACGTCGGCGAGCTTGCCCGCCTGCTGGGTATGACTGCTGCCGAGGTAATGGCAGACAGGCTTTCCGCCGCTGCGGCTCTCAGTGAGAAAACAGGCGCTGTGATAGTTGCCAAGGGCGTTCCCACATATATCGTCTCCCCCGAAAAGCGCTGCGCTTCCTACAGCGGCAACGGCGGACTTTCCAGAGGAGGCAGCGGAGATGTGCTCACGGGCATCATCTCGGGCATATGCTCCATGAACCGTGGTGAAAGGCTGTATGAGTGCGTGTGCGCCGCAGTGCATATTTTCGGCATTGCCGCCGATATGGCTGCCGAAAAGCTTTCCATGAGCGGAATGCTGCCCACGGACGTTATCGCACAGCTTCCTTTTGCGTTCAAGCAAATACGTCCCGAAAAAATGTGCCGATTCAGTGCCGAATACCGCAGGTAGCGATGTGTTTCATACTAAGCACCAATTAAAAACTATACAAAAAATCGAGCATAATCTTGCGTATATGGATCATGCGATGATTTTTTGTCTATAGTTTTATTGGTGATTAGGATCACGGCTCGGAAAGGGACGAAATCCAACCGTGAAAGGAATGGGTATATGAAAAAGCTCATGGGTATGATAACTGTTATGATGTGCGTTACAGCCACAGGCTGCTCGGCAGCGGAGGTGCTTTCATCGCCCCCGCAGCCACAGATAACAGGCGGATTCACCGCCGACTGCACTGTGACTGCCTACATAATCCCCCCGGGGGAGAATGCGGAAAGCGAAACGGAATTTACCTTTTCGGGGCAGACAAAGCGGCTGGGAAGCGGCTTCTGGAGCATGGAGATAACCTCGCCCGAGACCATAGCGGGGCTTACCGTATCTTCTGCGGACGATGTTCTCACCTCGCATCTGGGCGATCTTACCTTTGATGTGCAGACCTCATCTCTGCCCGATTCATCTCCCCTGACGGCTTTTTTCTCCGCCATGGACAATGCGGCGGCTCAGCTGGAGAGCACTTCTCTTTCAGCAGGGGAAGACGGCGGCTGGGTATATTCGGGTGACGGCTGCACTATCATTTTTGACAGCTGCGGAGTTCCCGTATCGCTGGCAACAGGTCAGCCCAAAATGACCGTAAGCTTCTCAAATTTCACCGCAGGAGAGATATCCGAAACTCCTTCGGAAACAACTCCCGCAACAATCGGTGAAACGGAAATTCAGACATCTGCTGAGACTACAGCCGAGACAACTGCTGTTACAACAGCTATCACAACGTCCGTATCAACAACCGCTGTTGAAAGTGTTACGGAAGCCACTGTTTCAACAGCGCATACAACTCATACCGAAGCACATGAACCTGCTGAGACTACTGTTCCCGCATCGGCGGAAACAAGCGTGAATACATAAAATTCTTTCTTGCGCTTATTTGTGCGGATTTGCCATTATACTTCACTATATAAAAAATGAGCTGCTGCATCTTTGTGCAACAGCTCATTTTGCTTATTCAATTATCTCATCATCGGGATCGGTGATAGGCTCGGGGCTTTTTTCCTCGGGCTTTTTCTTTGACTTCACAGCCACTACCGCAATAACTGCGATTATAACAACAACTGCCGCCGCAGTTCCCGCAATCAGAGGAATATTTACCTCCTGCGATACCGCAGAGCAAACTGTCTCGGCACAGGGGCTTATTTCAAAGGTTATTACGCCGTCATCGCCTACAGTTCCGCCTGTGCAGGACTTTACCTTGCCGGGGAGCTTCATTGTGAAGCCGATATTGAACATTGAGTTTGCCATTTCCTCATACTGAGCTGCGTCCTCGCCCTCTTCTGCCATTTCCTCACCAAGCAGGTTTGCAAACACGCCGTTGAAGGTATAGGTGCGCACAAAAGGATTACCGCCCTTTACAACGGAGAACTCATTGAAAATGGTGTCGCCCTGCTCGCTGGGATTGGTCATATCCTCGGCAAGCTCGCCGTATGTGGCATAATCGCTGGTATATTCATAGCCCAGGTACTCGTCGCCGTCGATGGTAAAGGTCTGTATCTCGTGCTCGGTGCCTTCAAACATCTCATCGCTGTAATAATCCTTCTGAACAGCATATCTGCCCACTGCATTTGCCGTTCCGTCAGGATTTACCGTAATGTCGATGCCGATGTGCATACAGCCTGTCATAAACAGCGCCATTGCTGCGGAGCACACTGCCGCCGCTGCTTTTTTAAATGATCTTTTCATATTTACCCCCATATTTCCCTCTTAAAAGATTGATAATCATATAACAACATTTTATCACATATTGTTACAGGTTTCAACATTTATTTCAGATTTAACATTTTGTTTATATATCTTCCAGACTGAGCGTTGCTATGGCATTAAGGCTCTCGTCCCCACGCTTGCCTGCCATATAATCGTAATAGCCCTGGCAGGATATCATTGCGCCGTTGTCGCCGCAAAGGTAAAGAGGTGGCATATAAACGGAAAATCCACGCTTTTTGCACTCCTTTTCCAGCAGTCCTCTTACGCCTGAGTTTGCGGAAACTCCGCCTGCAAGGGCAACTGTTTTATAGCCCAGCGCCTTTGCCGCTGCGATAGTCCTGCTGACAAGCATTTCGGAAGCCGTTTTCTGGAATGATGCCGCAAGGCTGTTCTTGTCAAGCTCCTCTCCCTTTTGCTCGGCGTTGTGGGCAAGGTTTATGACAGCAGTTTTAAGTCCGCTGAACGAAAAATCGAACTCGCTGCCCGTTACCCTTGGTATGGGCAGATGATATTTGTTGGGGTCGCCAAGCTGTGCTGCCTTATCCACATGAACTCCGCCGGGGTATGGATATCCCAGAACTCTTGCGCACTTGTCGAACGCCTCTCCTGCCGCATCGTCTCTTGTTCTGCCTATTACCCTGAACTTGGTATAGCTCAGCACCTCGACGATGTGGGAATGACCGCCGCTTGCCACAAGGCACAGATAGGGCGGCTCCAGCTCGGGGTGGGCGATGTAGTTTGTGGCAATATGCCCTGCAATGTGATGAACGGGGATAAGGGGCTTGTCAAGCGCCATTGCCAGTCCCTTTGCAAAGCTTGTTCCCACCAGCAGCGCTCCGATAAGTCCGGGAGCATATGTTACCGCAATGCCGTCAAGGTCATCAAGGGTGCAGTGAGCCTCGTCCAGCGCCATGCGCACCGTATCAAGGATATTTTCGCAGTGCCGCCTTGAAGCTATCTCGGGCACAACTCCGCCGAACTTTTTATGCTCCTCCACCTGTGAAGCCACGATATTTGAAAGAATAGTGCGTCCGTCCAGCGAAACGGAAGCTGCCGTTTCGTCGCATGAGGACTCTATTCCTAAGATCTTAACACTCATCCTGATCCCTCTCTATCCTGCGTATCATAACGATTCCGTTCTCCTTGGGGTCGGAGTAGAAATTCTTCCTGATACCAACGCTTTCAAAGCCGTTTTTCTCGTATATTGCAATGGCGGGGGCGTTGGACTCACGAACTTCCAGCGCTATCTCCTCCGCCGTGTCGGGCAAAGCGCATATGAACGCTTCAAGCAGACTGTCGCCGATACCCTTTCTGCGCATTTTGGGACTTACAGCAAAATTTTCGATATATCCCTGATGACCGTCGCAGTTGCCGATGATATATCCCGCAATTTTTCCGTTCTCCTCAGCGGCAAGGATTATCTCCGCCTGTGAACCGACGGAGCTTTCAAACGCCGTCTCCGACCATGGGTCGGTGAAGCATTTCTTTTCGATTTCAGCCATCTGACCGATATACTTTTTTTCAGCTCTGATAATGTTCATATTACCATTTCCTTTTTACTGCATAAAGGTATGTGAGCCGTGTGCCGATATTTTCCAAAAACAGAAATTGTTCTGCAAAAATATCAGCAAATACCTTCTGCTTTGCGAATTTCTTCAATAAGTGCTTTAAGGTCTGCAAGAGAAGCAAGACAGCCGCATCGGCTGCGATAGGAAGCCGCTCCCTTTATGCCCTTGAGATAGAAGGCACATTCCCGTCGGGCTTCCGCCATGGCAGTGTGTTCGCCCTTGAAGCTCACCGCAAGCTCCGTCTGATGATACATAGCTTCCAGACGTTCTTCCAGCGTAGGCTCGGGGGGGATAATGCCATTTTTAAAATAGCTTTCTATCTGTGAAAATATCCACGGATTGCCGTAGCTTCCCCTGCCAACCATTACAAGGTCGCAGCCTGTCCGGCGGTACATATCAGCCGCACTTTCGGCGCAGTCGATATCGCCGTTGCCGATAACGGGAATTTTTACAGCCGCCTTTACCTGCCTTATGATATCACGGTCGGCTTTGCCGTGGTACATCTGAGTTTTTGTCCTGCCGTGAACGGTAAGCCCCATTGCCCCCGCCGCTTCCATAGCCTTTGCAAACTCGGGAGCGTTTATGGAATTTTCGTCCCAGCCCGAGCGGAACTTCACCGTAACAGGCACATTGCTTGCGGCAACAACTGCCTTTGTAATGGCATATGCCCTGTCAATATCCTTCATAAGAGCGCTTCCGCTGCCGTTGCCTGCGATCTTCGGAACAGGGCAGCCCATATTGATATCAAGGATATCGGGCTTGTATTTCATAAGCATTGCCGCCGCTCTGGCGCAGAAATCAGGCTCCTCGCCGAATATCTGCAAGGCATACGGGCGCTCCCTGTCGTCAACGGTGCAAAGCTCCTCGGTCTTGCGGTCGCTGTAGCAAAGCCCCTTGGCGGATATCATTTCGGAGACCATGTATGCCGCTCCGTGCTCCTTGCACACCAGCCGATAAGCCCTGTCCGCCACCGAAGCCATAGGCGCAAGTGCGGCAGTCTGCTTTATCTCCACGTCTCCTATTTTAATGGTCTTTATTTCCATGACAAAACTCTTTCAACACAAAATCATTTATTTTCTGACATTCCTGCCTGCAAATTGCGGGCAAGGTAAGCCTTTGTCACAAGGGTCTCGTTTCCGTCGGCAAGCAAGGTTATCTGCCTGCCGTTGGAGATAAGGATACCCTCATCGCACAGGGAGTAGTCAAGCACGCCCTTTTTCAGCACGGTCTCGGTGCCGTCAGCCTCACGCTTCACAAGCACCCGGCTCAGGGGCATAAAGCCCGAAAGCTCGCCGTCCTTTGCGTCCTCAGCCTTGGCTATCTCCTTGGCTTTTATAACATTTCCGTCGATGATGATGTCCTTGGCGCTGCGTTCCTTTGTCTTTTCATTGTTCGGCAGACCCGAGCCGCCGCTTTTCAGCGGTTCGCCGCCCCATATGGTACACATAAAGTTCAGCCAGCCGAAAAGACCTTTAAGCAGCCTTACAGGGAAGAAAAGCACGTCGGTGAACTTGATTCCGTCCCTGCTTTTTTCGCCGCCGTATGGCTGACGTATGTAGTAGATGTTGCCGTATTTATCATCTTTTATCTTGTAATAATCATACTTTGGGTCGGAGAGAAACTCCTCCATCTCACGGGTAACGGTGTCAAGATATGCGCCGCTTCTGGGGGAAATGCCGCCGATAACGCCGTTTGCATCTCTGCCGTAGCCTGCGCTGGAGAAATATATCCTGCCCTTGTTAAAGCGGCTCCAGTAAGGGTCTTCCTCAATGGTGTCGCCGTCGGTGAACTCCTCATATGCGGAGGAGGGCGGCTCCATCACGCCGATATGCAGGTGCATTGAGCTGCCAATGCTCACCGCCAGCTTGCCGTCAAGGAAATCAAATGCGCCGAAGCTTATGTCGTTGCCCGAAAGTATAAGCCCCTCGTTCATATCCGTGCGGTCGATGCTGCGGCGGTAAAGGGAAGACGAGCCGTCCAGCTGAATGCCGTAGATAAGCCCTCCGTCTTTGTCGCCGCAGCAGGCAAGCCCTGTTATTCTCGCAGGCATTTCAATAGTCTCCGCTTTCATTGCCGTGCCTGTGAACATTGCACCCGAGCCTGTGGTTTTCCACTCGCTTCTCCTGCGGATACTGTCAAGGGTCTCCTTATATTTTATAACACGTCCGCAGGGAATTTCGCTCTTGTTTGAGTTTTCAAAGCTGTAAATTTTGTTTTCAGAGGTGTAGATGATATTCATATCGGTCCGCCTTTCCGCAAAAGCATTCTGTCTGATAAGCAATTATTTTACAAAGGAAGCCGCAGCCCAGCCGCCCGATTCCCTGAGCTCTGTGCGCTTGAAGCCTGCCTTTTCCATAGCAGCCATTACCTCGTCGCAGCGCTCGATGATGATTCCCGAGATGATGACGGTTCCCATGGGAACCAGGAAGTCGCCGAACAGGGGAGCCATGGCAATAAGCACGTCCGCAACGATATTTGCGGTGATAAGGTTATATCCGCCGCCTATCTTTTTGCGAAGCTCCTCATCGCCGATGATGTTGCCCGCATAGGTAACGTACTTGTCGGGAGTGATGTGGTTCTTTTCCGCATTCTGCTTTGCGATCTTCACGCTGTTCAGGTCGATATCAACAGCGCAGGCATTGTCCGCACCAAGCAGGAGAGCCGCAATGGAAAGAATACCGCTTCCGCAGCCAAGGTCAAGCACCTTGTCATTCTCGTGAAGAGTTTTTTCAAGCAGCTCAAGGCAAAGCTGAGTTGTGTTGTGCTGACCTGTTCCGAAGGAGGACTCGGGGTCTATTTCAAGAACAGTCCTGTCGGTCTCCTCCAGAGGCTCCCATGAGGGCTTTACAACAAGCTTGTCGCCCACTTTAAGGGGCTTGAAATACTGCTTCCAGTTGTTAGCCCAGTCCTCTTCACGGACGTTGGAAAGCTCACAGACAAGTCTGCCGAACTTCTTTTCGGTGTCAAGAGCGGCAAGCTCAGCCATCTCGCTCCTTACCATAGCCAGCATATCTGCACCCTGAGAATTATCCGCAAGATAGAATGTTACGCAGGTCTCACAGTTTTTCAGATCCATAAGGTCATCGTCGATATAATCCCAGTTGCCTGTTTTGTCGTTGAGGAAGTCCTCAAAATCCTTAGCGTCCTTTATAGCAAAGCCTGTAACGCCTACGCCAAGCAGTCTGCCGCAGACAGGCTCGATACCTTCGGTGGTAGTATAAACATTTACTTCTGTCCAGTTCATATTAAATTCCTCCGTGTATTTATTTACGCATTGCTCTTTTTATTATAGTACAAATCCGCCTTTTTTGCAATAGGAAGTGAAAAATAAACATATGCTATAATACAAAAGAGCTGCTGCATCTGGTGCAACAGCTCTTTCGGATATGCTGTGATCATTTATCAGCTTCTTATCTCAGCGCCCAGCTCGGAGAGCTTCTTCAGTGCCTTCTTGACAGCTGCGTCAGCCTGCTCGTCGGTAAGAGTACCGTCGTGAGAACGCATTACAATGCTGAATGCGGCGGACTTCTTGCCGTCGGCTATCTGCTTGCCCTTGTAGATATCAAAGAGCTTTACGCTTTCGAGTATCTTGCCAACGCCCTCGGAAATTGCCTTTTCAAGGTGAGCAACGGGGATATCCTCATCGCATACAACTGCAAGGTCACGGGTGGTAGCGGGGTACTTGGGCAGGGGCTTATATACCTTCTGAACGGAAGCAGCCATCATCTCGGGGAGATTGAGCTTTGCGGCATATGCCTTTACGCCGATGCCGTAGTTTTCGAGAGTTTCGGGGTGAAGCTCGCCGAAGATACCGATTGCAACGCCGTCCTTGAATACCTCTGCGCATCTGCCGGGGTGGAATGCAGGAGCTTCGCCAAAGTTCTCGGAGGTTCCCTTGCAAGGCTCATACTCAGCGCCTACGATTCCCAGTGTGTCAAGGAGCTTTTCGATAATGCCCTTCATGCTGTAGAAATCGTACTGTTCGCCGTACATACCGAAGCACATTCTTGCAGGCTCCTCAGGCAGCTCGCCGCCCTTTGGGAGATATTCGTTGCCCATTTCAAAGAGGCACACGCTTGCGTTTCTGTTATTGTAGTTGGAAGCCATTATCTCGCACATGGAGGGCAGGAGAGATGTTCTCATTACAGAGGTATCCTCGCCCAGAGGGTTGGTGATAACGACGGTATTTCTCAGCTTGCTGTCCTTGGGCAGTCTTATCTTGTCGAAATACTTGGGGGAGATAAAGGAGAATGTGGTTATCTCGTAAGCGCCCAGAGCAACGGCAGTATTCATTGCCTTTCTGGTGAACTTCTGTGCAGGGGTCAGCTCGCCGCTGGCAATACCTCTGATAATGGTCTGAGGAATATTGTTGTAGCCGTAAAGACGTGCTATCTCTTCTGCAAGGTCATTCTTGTACTCGATGTCGATTCTGTAAGCGGGAGCATATGCCCAGCCGTCCTTGACCTCGATCTCAAGCTTCTTGAGGTACTTTATCATATCCTCCTCGGAAATATCTGTGCCAAGGAAGTTGTTTATCCACTTTGCATCAAAGGGAGCCTTTTTCTGAGTGTCCTTGTGAGTATCGCAGTCGATAAGCTCGGTAACGACCTCACCGCAGCCCAGCTCTTCAACCAGCTCCAGCGCTCTCTTGATGGCAGGCATACACATTCTGGGGTCAAGACCCTTTTCAAAACGTGCGGAAGCGTCTGTTCTCATGCCCAGAGCCTTTGCGGTGGTTCTTACGCTTGCGCCGTCAAAGCACGCAGCCTCGAATACAACGTCAGTTGTGTCGTCCATGATACCGCTGTACTCGCCGCCCATAACGCCTGCAACGGCAACGGGCTTCTTGCTGTCGGCAATTACCAGCATCTTGGGGGAAAGCTCTCTCTCAACGCCGTCAAGAGTGGTTATTTTTTCGCCCTCTGCGGCATTTCTGATGTTGATGGAGCCGCCCTCGATGTAGCGGATATCAAATGCGTGCATGGGGTGACCGTATTCCAGCATTACAAAGTTTGTGATATCAACAAAGTTGTTGATGGGGCGAACGCCGCTGGCACGAAGTCTTTCTCTCATCCACAGGGGAGAGGGGCCAATCTTTACGTTCTTTACAACGCCTGCGATATAGCGTGAGCAAAGCTCGGTGTTCTCGATGTTTACTTTGAGATAATCGGCAGCAGTTCCGCCGATGCCCTTTATCTCAGGATCCTTGATGTTAAGGGGCAGGTCAAAGGTAGCGGCAGTCTCTCTTGCAAGGCCCAGAACGGACATACAGTCGGGGCGGTTCGAGGTTATCTCAAACTCAACAGTGGTATCGCCGAAGTCGATAGCCTCGTGGATATCCATGCCGGGATAAAGAGCCTTTTCGGTCTCCTGCTTTAAGATGAAAATGCCGTCAGCAATGGCATAGGGGAAGTCGTGGGTAGTAAGACCCAGCTCGCCCAGTGAGCAGAGCATACCATTGGAAGCAACGCCTCTCAGCTTGCCCTTCTTTATCTTAACGCCGCCGGGAAGTGTGGAGCCGTCCAGCGCAGCGGGAACGAAATCGCCAACGTTATTTTCTCTGATATTGGGTGCGCCTGTAACGATCTGAACAGGCTCAGCCTCGCCCACATCTACCTGGCACACAACAAGGTGGTCGGAATTTTCGTGGGGCTTAACATCCAGTATCTTTCCCACAACGACTTTGGATATCTCGCTGCCCTCAGTTTCATAGCTTTCTACCTTGGAGCCGCTCATTGTGATGCCCTGGCAGAAATCCTTTATGCTCATGTCTCCGATATCAACATAATCGGAGAGCCATTTCATTGAAAGATCCATTTATATATTTCCTCCTCGTTTTTTTCTGATAACTATAATGCTTCCTGCCTTTAAAGTATTGTAATACTCTTCCATATCCGCTTTCTGATAATTCACACGGAATTTAAGCTCCGCATCGGGGCATTTTTCTGAAAGCAGTCTGTAAAAGTCCTCGTTCATATTTCCCAGTCCAACGGGAACATATATCCTGCCGAAGCTTCTGGTTTTAAAATATATGCTCGTGGCAGTGGGTGATGCAACATAGGTGCTTGTGATGACCTCTTCTATCTCATAGTAGGGAAGTATAAGCCCCTCCTTTGAGAAGAGATATTCCGAGGTGAATGCGAAAACTCTGTACCACTCACAATGTTCAAGCTCCGCCGCAATTTTTTCGGCAGATGCTTCGGATATCGCTTCAAGCTGCCTTTTCATCGACCTGCTCTGAATGAGATTCATTATGATAAGAGCCGCAGTGGTCACTATGGAGATTATCCGCCAGACCGCGCTGTAATCCCTGCCGTCAAGGAACCTTAGCAGCGGGATAAGGATTAGCGTATAAACAATGCTCAGAACGTTCCACATTCGCTGCTTGGATTTAAAGCGCTTTTTGTACTGCCCGAGCAGGCTGTTTTTGTCGGCACTGTCCATTTTATCAGAACTGAGACAAGAATCTCATATCATTCTCGTAAAGCATTCTCATATCGTTGATATTGTATCTGCCCATGGTGATACGCTCCAGACCGATACCGAAAGCAAAGCCGCTGTAAACCTCGGGGTCGATTCCGCAGCCTCTGAGAACTTCGGGGTGGACCATGCCTGAGCCGAGAAGCTCAACATATCCCTCGCCCTTGCACATAGAGCAGCCCTTGCCGCCGCAGTTGAAGCAAACAAGGTCAACCTCTGCGGAGGGTTCTGTGTAGGGGAAGTGGTGAGGACGGAGACGTATCTTAGCGTCCTTGCCGTAAAGCTTCTTCATAAGCAGGTCAAGTGTGCCGTACAGGTCGCCGAGAGTTACACCCTTGTCGATAACAAGTCCCTCTATCTGGTGGAAAAGAGGAGAATGTGTAGCGTCAACTGCGTCGGAACGGTAAACACGGCCGGGGGAGATTATTCTGATAGGAGGCTTTCTCTGCTCCATGGTACGTATCTGTACGCTGGAGGTCTGTGTTCTGAGAACTACATTGTCGTTGATGTAGAAAGTATCCTGTGTATCTCTTGCAGGGTGATGCTTGGGCATATTGAGCGCCTCAAAGCAGTAATGGTCGGTCTCGACCTCGGGGCCGTCAACGATATCAAAGCCCATGCCAAGGAATATTTCCTTTACCTCTTCAAGCACTGCGGTGAGGGGGTGAAGTCTGCCTATTTCGGGAGTTTTGCCGGGGAGGGTAACGTCGATGGTCTCCGCAGCCATTTTCTTTGCAGCTGCCTCGGATTTGAGAGCCTCTGCCTTTTCTGTTATCTTAGCCTCGATCTCGCTTCTTACCTTGTTTGCAAGCTGACCGATAACGGGTCTTTCCTCTGCGGAAAGTCCGCCCATCTGCTTGAGTATGGCGGTAAGCTCGCCCTTTTTGCCGAGAAACTTAACTCTTAGCTCTTCCATGACCTTAAGGTCGCCGCATTCGGACAGCTCTTTCTGAGCTGATGCCAGAATCTGCTCTAACTGCTGTTTCATTCAGTTCGATCCTTTCTTTTTATATGATTTTATTGTTTTGCTGTACTTTTTTTGTTGTAAAAGCAACAAAAAATCCCGTCCTGCATTGCCGCAAAGGCTTATGACAGGACGGGATATATTATCCCAAACCACCCGTACATAATAAGGACAAGCATCCTCTCCGCCGTAACGGGGCTTTTCCGTCCGCTCCTACTGTGATTTCAGAGCAGCCACTCACGGATGAAATTCATCGGCATCAAACGCAAAGGAAGCTTTCAGCCCAAGGCTCCCATTCTCTGAAAATGCGTATGCAGACCTTGTCAAAGGCTCTGCAAGCTGCCGCTTACTGTGTCCGGTCGGCGTGTTTTGTGTACAGCTATTCAAATACATCTTTATTATACACGTATTTTTCCCAAATTGCAAGGGCTTTTTGAGATTTTTACAGTTTTATTTTTCATCATCAAAGACTGCCTTTTGCAGCTCCTTTATATGCTCAATGGGAAAGGGCGGCTCTGCAATGGGGCGCATGGCTATTGACATCAGCTTCACGGGATTGTCGTCAGCGGCAATTCGGTTGGAGCTGAGCTTTCCGCAGCGGCGGCAGCGGTGTATCAGCGCCCACTCGCCGTTTTTGCGCACCCACACTCCCACTGCGTCCATTATACCTCCGCAGTCGGAGGCTCTGTCTCCGGGCTCGTCATCGACGTGCAGGCTGGAAAGGCAGTTGGGGCAGTGGTTGCGGTGGTCGGTTCCCGCTCCCTGAGGGGAGCATATCCAGCCGCATACCTTGCAGGTAAAGGTCTCATTGCAGGCTTCGTGTCGGTAGTCATTGTGATTTTTAGAATTATGTTTCATATTTCCTCCAAAAGATTGTCCTTTGGGAGGCGTATGACGTATGCTGATATACTAATCACCAATAAAACTATAGACAAAAAATCTTCGCATAATCCATATACGCAAGATTATGCTCGATTTTTTGTATAGTTTTTAATTGGTTCTTAGTATTAAGTAACAGTTCTGAGATTTACAGTCAAGCCTCCCGGCCTGCTGCTATATCCATTGTAATATTCGTCAAACAAATTTCCTTTCTATTCGGCATAATGCCGTTTGATTTTAGTCAAGAGGATAATTCTGAAGGTTGGGCAGCTCATCAAGAGTAAGAACTCTTTCGTGGTTATATGCCTTTGTGAGCAGCTCGACTGTGGTATATTCATCGTTGATAACAACGCCCAGCTTCATGGTGAAAGGATCGCTCCATGTGCCCCAGAAAAGCCATCTTGCGTTGTCGTTGAACACCTTGTCGGGATCCATTACGCAGCCGTTTTCGGTGAGGGCGATAAGCTTGGTCTTGGTTCCGTAGTTTGTTGCCATATCGTCAAAACGTCCGCTCTGGGAAGAGTCAACGTGGTTGCCTGCGTAGATATCCCAGCCGTTGATATCAACAGTCTCATCACCGGGGTACCAAGCGGGATCCTGACCGTTCCATACCCAGATAAGGTTTGTAAGGTTATGCTCGTTGGTCATCTTGTCGTACATTACGTTCCAGAGCTTCTTGTAGCTCTCAGGCTCGCAGTTGCCCCACCAGAACCATCCGCCTGATGCCTCGTGGAGAGGTCTCCAGAGAACGGGAACACCTGCGTCACGGAGACGTGCCAGCTCGTTTGCCATGTTGTCGATATCGTCCATGAGCAGCTGATATGCAGCGTCGTCCTCGCCGTTCATTATCTTGTCAAGGTCAAGCTTGGAGCCTTCCTTGTAGAAGGAGCTGTACCAGGGCTGATCGCCTGCATTTACGGCATAGTCCTCGGGAGTGGTCCAGTGCCAGCAGAGCTGAACTATTCCGCCTGCATTCTTGTACCAGTCGTATGCGTACTCAACGGTCTTTGACTCAGCTCCGTGAGCCTTGCTGCCAAGGCTGTAGTTGCCCATGTCAAGTCCCAGAACAGCAAAGGTCTTGCCTGTCTTTGCGGTTATCTTTTCATACTCGGAGGAAGCACGTCCCTCATCGGCATACTGTCCCGCAAGGGAATACTTGCCGTAGATATCGCAGAGGAACTTGTAAAGTCTCTTTGTATTTTCATCGGCATTGGGATTTACAAGAGTGGGTTCAACCTTGTATGTATCCTCGGTAATGGGAGTTGCCGCAGCGGTAAGGATAAGGCAGTCAATATCCACATATCCCCAGCTGGGGGTAATGGTTATCTCGTGAGTGCCCTTGTCAAGATAGATGTAGCTCAGAAGCGTGTCGCCGAACTCAGCAGGGGAGTTGGTAGTGATATCGCCCACCTTCATGCCGTCAACGAGAACGTTGTTTACTCTGCCCTCGCTGCCCATGGTAAGGAAGTTCATATCATAAAATCCGCTGTACTCGATATCGGCAGTCATGGTGAGAGCATCGCCCTCAACGTTTACGCCATTGACATATGCGCCGCCCGATGCGTCGGGAAAGTCATTTGCCTTGGCATTTCCCTCCAGCCTTCCGCTCTCAGCCTCAACGGTCAGGGAGAAGTCAGCGGGAACGTCCGACTTGGTAAGAGGATAGTCGGAAAGGTCAAGGTCAGTGTTGTATTCCGTTCTTATCTCGCCGAAAACAGCCTTTATGCCATCGTCGGAAGATGCCGCATCAGAAGCAGCTGCTGCCGATGTTTCAGCCGCACTTTCGCCGTCCTCACCGTTCTGCGCATCGCCGCAGGCTGCAAGAGAGCAGCACATTGCCGCTGCGGATATGAGCGCAATAGTCCTTTTAAGCTTGGTCATATTTTATATCCTTTCAAAAACGATTTTTCCGTTTATCATAGTCATGCAAACGTTGGTCATTATCTCAAACGGGTCGTCGTCCAGCAGAATAAGGTCAGCGTCCTTGCCAACGGTAACGGAGCCTGTCCTGTCAGCAAATCCGCCAAGCTCTGCGGCGGTTATGGTCAGCCCTTTAAGAGCCTCATTTTTAGGCATACCGTACTTGCAGCAGTAAGCCGCACCTGCGGTAAGGAAGTTGATGGGCGTTTCGGGGTGATCGGTGCAGATGGCAGTCTTTACACCCGCAGCGCACAATTTTCCCGCATTTTCAAGACTTGCATGGGCAAGCTCGGGCTTACCACGGTCGCAGATGATAGGTCCTACCACAGCCTCCGCATGAGCTTCGCCCAGCAGGTCTGCTATAAGATGGCCCTCGGTGCAGTGAATGAGCAGCGGCTTTAAGCCGAACTCCTTGCATATCCTGAGAGCGGTCATGATATCGTCTGCACGGTGGCAGTGGATATGTGCCTTGACTTCTCCCTTTAATAATGGTATAAGCGCCTCGCACTTGATATCATAATCGGGCAGATCCTCAGGCTCCTCTGCACGCTCGGTAAGCACCATATATCTGCGTGCCTTTTCCAGCGCCTCACGGATAAGGGCGGCTGTTGCCATTCTTGTCTGGGGAGCGTCGTCACGCTCGGTATAATAGGACTTGGGATTCTCGCCCAGTGCAAACTTTATGCCCACTGTGCCTATGAATGCTTCATCAAGGCACCTTGCGGCAGTTTTGAGTGCAACCATATCTCCGCCTATGGGATTAAGGGAGCCAACGCCCGTTACAACGCTTGTAACGCCTGCGCTGACCGCATCGGCAAAATACCCGTCCATGAAATTAAGCCCGTCAACAGCTCTAAGCTGGGGCATAACAGGGTCGCTGCCCTCGTTTACGTCAATGCCCTCTTCCCCTGCGCCGTCACCGATAAAGCCCATATGGGTGTGGATATCAATAAATCCGGGCATAAGGAGCTTTCCCTCTGCGTCGATATCGGACTTTCTGACGTGCTGCGGCATACCCTCGCCTACTTCGGCGATCTTGCCGTTTTCCACAAGAACATATCCGCAGCCGATCTCGTCCCCGTCCATGGGGAGAATACGGGCGTTATAAATATACATACTCATCAGCTCAGTCCGCACTCGTCGTAATCCTTCCAGCGCTCGTTGTAATTCCTGTTGCTTATCATTCTGTAAGCGATGTAGCCTGCGGAAACAAGGAACAGGAACAGAGCAGCCACCACAGGAGCGGCAGTGCGTATCATTATACGGGCATTATCAAGTCTGGGATCCTTTTTCTTATCCATAATGAAGTCTCCTTATATTTATATTATAATAGTATAGCTGCGGACATATCGCCTGCAGGTATGATACTATTATATACTGTTGCGGCATTTTTTTCAAGTAAATATGCTGATTTTTTTGCTCAAAAGCCTTTACAGAGCCATATAGAGCCAAAATCGGCACATTGCACAAAAACTTATTTATCTTCTGGCGCATTTGTGCGTTTTGTTGAATATCAGTCGCATATATGGTATATAAACATACGTAAAGCGATTAACAAATGTGATATTGTTGACTAAAACACCCTTATACTTGGCGTATTATAGCCTTTTCGGAATGCAAATTCTTTGATTTATGATAAATGCCCAAAAAAACGGGCGAAATGTTCATGTTACAACAAAAGGAACTTGAAAAATCGAGGTTTATGTGAATATTTTCTACAATTATTAAGCAAACTGCACAAATCTGCGCTTTGATTTTACTTTGACACTTTCAAGAAATTACGCTATAATTACAAGTGTGATCGGTTTTGTAACCGTTTTGAAACTTTTTAAAAGTATGATATGTTTAATCAGTCGGGAAATTCCGTGCAGTCAGTCCAGCGGATAGAGAGTTTTAAACTTTCCGTAAAGTCCGGCTTGAAATCTCACAAAGGTGGTAATCTTCGGCGCCCGGCAAGCGCCAGTATTAAGGAGCTTTTTTATGAACGATAAAACTAAGATAACAGCGGAAGGGCAGACAAAGATAAGATCTTCCGTAAAGAAATATATAGCAGCAGGCATGACCGCAGCAGTATTTGCACTCTGCACCGTTATCGGCGCAGCAGGAGCAGGCGAGCCTGAGACCGTTGACCTTGAAACAGATATTATCCCCACAGAAACAGTTGCTGCTCAGACCGAAATGGCTGACGAGCCTGCTGAGGATATTGAGGTTTCCGAGACACTTACCGCTCAGGTAGCGGCTTTTCCCTCGGAAAAGAATATCGGCACCGATGAAGATGCAGTAAGCACATCGGCAGATGAATCCGCTGACGTGACTTCTGATGAAATCGCTTCTAATGAAGCCGATTCTGACATAGCAGAGACCGAGGCAGTTATCACTTCCGAAGAAACTGCTGACACAAATTCCGATGATCTCGACGAAGAGATATTTGATGATGAGGACTCGGAAGCTCCCACAGGCTCTTTTGTTTCCACAGAGGGCGCAAAGGCAAGCGTTCAGGCAGTTTCTGCAAAGTCAAGCCCCAAGTCCCATAAGGCTGACAAGTCAGAGGTAAAGATAGTAGTTCCCGAGATGTCCTCCGAAGCTCCTATCCAGCCCGAAACCGAAGCTGTTACAACAGTTTCCGAAGATATCGCAGTTACAGAGGAAGCCTTTGCAGATGCTCCCGCAGCAGTAAAGGCAGTTTCCAGATTTGAAGTTCCCGACTGGCTCACACTGGACGAAAACGGTGTTCCCACCGAGTATGTTGACACCATCAGCGGAAAGTCCTGCGCATACACCGCAGACCCAGGAGCGCTCATGTCCACAGGCAAGGCAGTTTTCCAGGGCTATGTGGCAGTTGACCCCAACATTATCCCTTACGGTTCCGAGCTTTACATAGTTGCGGACGACGGCGAGGTTTACGGCTACGCCATCGCAGCAGACACAGGCTATTCCGTAAGACAGGGTCACATAGTCGTTGACCTGTTCATGGACGAATATAACGACTGCATTCAGTGGGGCGCAAAGAACGTTACCATTTATGTTCTCAAGTAAAATACATACCGCATTCCGAAAGGTCTGCGGTATTTTTTATAGAAGATAAATATACTTATAGTATTATTTCAAGTGTATTATACTAAATTATAATTTGTATAATTAAAAGATCTTAATACAAACAGTATATTATACAAACAATTATATATTACATCTTTTATCCGATTTGTATATTAAGTTTTATCCGCATATATGGTAT
>ERZ1026854.116-NODE-116-length-60424-cov-8.260100_pt1 | contig 60424 bp, 59 predicted proteins | sample MGYA00380157_ERZ1026854 | MGnify/ENA primary metagenome ERZ1026854 (study PRJEB33269, sample SAMEA4719793) | human gut metagenome | biome: human-associated habitat; feature: organic feature; material: feces | place: Cameroon | collected 2013-10 ...
GGTCTTATTTCATCTGTCGGCTTTGCCTATAGAACGATTGAAGATTAGTATAAGAAAAAGTTTACACCCTTATACAAAAATCGGCTGCCTCATACTCACATATGAGGCAGCCGATTTATATTATAGAAGACTCTTATGGCAATATCTTATTCAGCGAAGAGAGGAGTGGAGTAGTATCTGTCGCCGCTGTCGGGGAGGAGAGCAACGATAGTCTTGCCCTTTGCCTCGGGACGCTTAGCGATCTGGATAGCTGCGTAGAGGGATGCACCGGAAGAGATTCCTACAAGGATACCTTCCTTCTTAGCAAGGAGCTTTGCGGTAGCAAATGCGTCCTCGTTGGTGATAGGCATTACCTCGTCATATACGGAGGTATCAAGAGTGTCGGGAACGAAGCCTGCGCCGATACCCTGGATCTTGTGGGAGCCTGCTCTGCCCTGGGAAAGAACGGGAGAGTCGGAAGGCTCGATAGCTGCAACCTTAACGTTGGGGTTCTTGGACTTAAGGAACTTGCCTACGCCTGTAACGGTTCCGCCTGTACCAACGCCTGCGGTGAAGTAATCAACCTGACCATCGGTATCTTCCCAGATCTCGGGACCTGTGGTCTGGAAGTGCATCTCGGGGTTAGCGGGGTTAACGAACTGACCGGGGATAAAGCTGTTGGGGATCTCCTTAGCAAGCTCATCAGCCTTTGCAATAGCACCCTTCATGCCCTTGGCGCCCTCGGTAAGAACGATCTCTGCGCCGTAAGCCTTAAGGATATTTCTGCGCTCAACGCTCATTGTCTCGGGCATTGTGAGAATGGTTCTGTAGCCCTTGGCAGCTGCGATAGCGGCAAGACCGATACCTGTGTTGCCGGAAGTAGGCTCGATGATCACAGAACCGGGCTTAAGAAGACCCTTTTCCTCAGCAACTTCGATCATGTGCTTTGCGATTCTGTCCTTAACGCTTCCTGCGGGATTGAAATATTCAAGCTTAACGAGAACCTTAGCCTCAAGGCCAAGTTCCTTTTCAATGTTTGTAACCTCAACGAGGGGAGTCTTACCGATGAGTTCAAGTGCGCTCTTATAAACCTTTGACATAATAAATTCCTCCTGAAAAATCATTTGAATTATATTTAGTATTTTTAGTTTTAAATTATTTGATTCTGAAACGGTGTGAGCTTATCAGCTTCAGCATCGTGCGATGCCGCCGTCAGCGGAAAATATATGCTTCATAACGTCGCCTCTCAATATCATACTTAATCTATATGATTAGTGTAATATTACTATACAACATAAATTCCTGTTTGTCAATAGGAATACAATTCTTTTGTAGATGTGCACATATAATTGGCTTGATGTGGTGCTATCGATGTTGATGTTGCACAAGATATGCTTCGGATACGGTATATTATATATGGTTATGGTAGAGTAAATAAAAAATTCCTTTGTTTATACTGGGAGTGCTTGGTGTTTCGGGTCATGTCCATGTTTAAGCATTTTTACAGTTGACTGCAATGCCGGTTATCACCCAAAAAACACTTTTTAATAAGCACTTGATAAATGCGTATATACGTGTTATGATATAAGCTGTAAAACTTAATATCAAGGAGATGTTTATATGAAAATGATTTATCCCGCAGTGTTCCATTTTGAAGATGACGAATACTGGGTCGAGTTTCCGGATCTTCCCGGCTGTCAGTCCGTTGGTTCTTCTCTTGCGGAAACGCTTGATAACGCAAGAGAGGCTCTTGGATTGTATGCAATAACTTTGATTGAAAACAAACAGGAAATACCGGCACCAAGCGAAATATCAAAGCTTTCCGTTGAAAAGGGATGTTTTGTTTCTCTTGTGGATATTGATCTTTCAGCATATTTCAAAAAAGCAAAGGCTGTTAAAAAGACTCTGACAATTCCTGAATGGCTAAACGATGCTGCCATTGAAAAGGGTATCAACTTTTCTCAGACCCTGCAGGAGGCCCTTATGGCCAAAATTTCTCAGTGAAAATAGAATATTTATAAAAAGAGTAAGGACTGAGGCAGCTTATGAATAAAAATTCAGAATTAAAAGCTCTTTTGGAAAAAGTATGCGACACTTATCCCGATTTCGTGCATGGAGTAATGCTCGAAGTAAGAGATGAGGGTGAAAGCGTTGCCGACAAGCTCATTAAGTTTATAAAAGCCAATCCAAAGGCTAATTCCTCTGAGATCACTGCCTACTTAGATGAAATAATCGGCATACCAAAATGGAATCAGGAAAAAGGGTGCTTTGAATAAGCTTTTGCTAATCTTTGCCCCATGATCATCATTTAATCTGAATACATGGATAAATTATATTTTGGATATTGAGCCAATATTTTAACATCTTGCCGAAAAGCAAAAGAAAACTATGCTATCGACCTTTGGAAGGAACCTAAAAAAGAATAAGCTTATCAGCCCCAATAATTTAATAGTTAATATGAAATTTTGCCGCTCAGCAATGGGCGATATATTTATACAACGACGAAAACACAGTTACTCAATAGGTCATTTACTTCAAGGAGATATCCGCATCGTTCGTGAAAATGCGGATAAACCGTAATACATAGACTATAAGCGGCGAGAGACGGAGCATACTCAGGGCGGATATGGTCAAGACAGAGCCTGTTGACAATTCTGAAAAAGATGATATAATTGATGTTAGAGGCAAATATATTCAGCTGCCCAACGGCAAAATGAACGGAAGTCTGCCAAGCGCACGGGTGAAGATGACTAAGGCAGAACGAAAAAGAGTTTCAAGTCAGTTTGCCACTGACTTTCCAAATGCCGAAAAAGGCGGGATATACTGCTATGAGAACGGGAACTACTTTTACATTATAAAAGTTTACGGATTTGGAGATTATTCATTCAGCCTTAAAGTTTTAATTGAAGGCAATGAAGAAGCAATCAATTCTGTCAGAAGGAGTATAAAGCAATGGAAGGATTAAGTGCGAAGCAGGAAAAAATATTATCGCTGATAAAGCCATATGCTATTTCAACTATAGATGACCCGAACACCGAAAATATGATTATCTGTATTATACTTGGTTCTGCGGAATATGATGTAGAAGATAAGGTCATTGACGTTCTTGAGAATTTCGATGGGCTTAGTTTTGACGGCATTGTTAAAGAAATTATTTCTGTTTTTCCACCTGTTGAAACGGTTGACGACGAGGGGGAGTGACAAGACAAAATTATGCTCAATTTATCTCATAAACAGTTGGAGTTTTTGGAAAAGGAGTTTTCGGTTACGGAAACCGATATTCAAAATATGAATATTGACAGATGGACTGAATTGCGTGAAAAATGCTTTGAAATTGAAGGCGCTGAGGCTATGGATATTCCGTCCGACACCTGCGCTTTACCTGACAGAGGCGAAATTGCCGCAAGCATTGTTGATACGACATATAAGGCTCTTTTTGGTAATTACGACAAAAAACAGAATGATCGCTGAAATATAAACCGAATATCAAAGTGGTTTTATTATACCCACACAAGCGTTTTGCAGTTGACTGCAAGGCGAATTATTATTGTCGTGCCTTTTTTAGACTTGTGAATTGTTTGTAAACTTAATCTTTCGGGGCTTGATTTTTATTTGCAGGTCTTAATGTTTTGCTCATCTCTGAGCTTGATTACATTATAATATATTCACGTGAATATATCAAGCGGCATAAATAACAATTTTTTTCACACGAATATGTTCAAAATATATATTTACGTGAATAGTTGCATATGATATAATAGCATAAAGGCGGTGATATAGTGGCTATAAGCAAGGCACAGCAAAAGGCAGTGCATAATTATGTAAGAAATAATTATGACAGAATTGAATTAACGGTTAATCCCAAAGGAAAAAAGGATCGTATAAAGCAGCACGCCTCAGAACGTGGAGAGACACTCAACGGCTTCATAAACAGAGCCATAACCGAAACTATTCAGAGGGATAATGCTCCCGCTCCCGAGAGCAGCGAAGAGGCAAAGGAGGGATAATATGAGCGTAAAGAACATAAAAAGCGTAATTCATGCCAAAGATACGGATATAGCCGTTATTTCAGCCATAGGGCAGGACGATTATATTTCCCTTACCGATATTGCACGGTATCGCAGTGATGAACCTACAGCAGTTATATCCAACTGGATGAGGTCAAAGGACACCATTGAATTTCTGGGGCTTTGGGAGCAGCTGAACAATGCTGATTTTAAACCCCTCGAATTCGAGGGGTTTAGAAACGAGGCAGGAGCAAACGCCTTTACTCTTTCCCCAAAGAAATGGATAGATGCCACAAATGCAATAGGGATAATATCAAAATCGGGACGATACGGCGGTACATATGCACATAAGGACATAGCTTTTGAGTTCGCCTCATGGGTATCTCCCGAGTTCAAGCTGTATATCATCAAGGACTATCAGCGGCTTAAATCCGATGAAGCTCACAGGCTCGCTCTGGACTGGAATGTAAAAAGGCTGTTATCCAAAGCCAATTATAAGCTTCATACGGAAGCCATAAAGCAAAATCTTATCCCTCCGGAGATAACGGCAGACAAGCAGGGCTTTATATATGCCAATGAAGCAGACGTGCTGAACGTTGCTCTGTTTGGAATGACCGCCGCCCAGTGGCGCAAAGATAACCCGGAGCTTAGCGGAAATATGAGAGATCATGCGACTATAGAGCAGCTTCTTGTGCTTGCAAACCTTGAAAATGCAAATGCAATGTACATCGAAGAGGGGAAGAGCAAAGAAGAGCGGGCTATACTGCTCAATAAGCTTGCCATATCCCAGCTCAGAACGCTTGCCGATACCGCAAGCATAGCCCATCTCACCTCATTGCAGGATAACAAAGAGCTTACAGATAAAGCCGCTCCCAAAGGCGGAGAGAAAAGAGAGTGAATATATGGATAAGATAACCGAACTGAAAAACAAGCTTTCCTCTCTGCGTCCCCTTAATGAAGGGGAGGTGAAGCGCCTGCGGGAAGAGTTCATAATAAATAACACCTATAATTCCAATGCGATAGAAGGCTCTACGCTTACCCTGCGTGAAACGGCACTTATACTTGCTGAGGGCGTGACCATCGCCGAGAAGCCCATAAAAGAGCATCTGGAAGCCATAGGACATAAGGACGCATTTGAGTATATAACCGAGCTTGCAGGCGCTGAAACGGCGCTCTCAGAGCGTGTAATAAAGGATATACATTCTCTTGTACTTATGAATGACCGTGAGAACAGGGGCGTATATCGCAGTGTTCCTGTTATGATAATGGGAGCGGAACACACACCGCCCCAGCCTTATCTTGTTCCGAAGCTCATGGAACAGCTTATAATTGATTACAATACTATGCTTACCGAAAAAAGCATTATAGAGGCTGTCTCAGAGCTTCACCTGCGCTTTGAGTGCATACACCCCTTTATTGACGGAAACGGACGTACAGGGCGGCTTATACTTAATCTGGAGCTTATGAAGGCGGGACTGCTGCCTGTGAACATCAAGTTTGCTGACAGGGCAAAGTATTACAACGCCTTTGATGAATATTCCCGCAGCGGAAGCAGTGCGGTTCTTGCTCAGATGATAAGGGATTATGAGTGCTCAGAGCTGGAGAGATATATTAGCATTATGGAAAATGTGCCTTGAACACCGCATAATACACAAAAGGAGCGTTTAGATGAAAGTTTGCTATCCTGTAATACTTAAAAAATGCGAGGATGGGAGCGGATTTCTTGTAACTATTCCCGACTTTGATAATAATACTTTCGGGAAAAACATTCCCGAAGCTATCGAAATGGCAAGAGATGCTATAAATCTTCTTTGCGTGACATATGAGGACGAAAAAGTAGCACTTCCTGTCCCCTCTGATCTTGCTGCTTTGAGCTGCAAAGGAAATGAGATCAAGACCCTTGTTGATGCAGACCCTGACGCATACCGTCGGATCCAAAGCACATAAATGTTTTGGTGTCGGGATAATAAAAAATTTCACAGTCTGCGGCATACTTCGGCGACCCTGCTTTTATACAACGGAACAGATCTGAAAACTGTGCAGGAGCGTTTGGGTCACGCCGACATTACTACAACAAATAAATATCTTCACCTTGTGGAACAGGCAGACGCTGCGGCGGTCAATTCTCTTGAAAAGCTGCTTGAACCCAAAGAGGCATAAAAAGGCTCCCGAAAACGATGTTCGGGAGCTGTAATATTATAAAATAATCAGAATGGCGCACAAAATGCGATGTTGAGCATAAGAAAAAGCCGCCTGCGAACCTCGCAAACGGCTTAAATACGTGGAGCTTGTGACGGGACTCGAACCTGCGACCTGCTCATTACGAATGAGCTGCACTACCAACTGTGCTACACAAGCATATCCAAAAGATATAACACATTATACCGCATTTTGAAAGCGATGTCAAGAGAAAATCCGATAATTTATGAAAAAGCGGACAGTATGGCAGCTGTCCGCTTCGGAGTTCCTTTTATACAATGTAATACTAAGAACCAATTAAAAACTATACAAAAAATCGAGCATAATCTTGCGTATATGGATTATGCGATGATTTTTTGTCTATAGTTTTATTGGTGATTAGTATAATATCAGTTTCTTCTTTCCCTGAGCTTCAGAGTGCCTGCCTTTACCGCACGGCAGTAGTCCATAACATCGTTGAACTTTTCGGTGGACTCAACTCCGCCGCCGAACCATCTGGTCGTGGTGCTGTGAGCGTCCGAGCCTGCAGTCACAGGGAGATCGTACCACTTGGCATACTCCGCCGCACGATGATTGAAGTCGCTGTCCTTGGGGTGGGAGGCGTTGATTATCTCCACCGCATCGGTGAAATGTGGGCAGTGGGTGGTGCAGTGAATGTAATCGCAGTCCCTGAACGGGTGAGCCTGAACCACGAAAGCTCCGCAGGAGCGGGCATATTCAAGGAAGCGCCACAGCTCCATATCCAGTATGCCCTCGTTCTTTTTCAGCCACTGCTTGTCAAGACCGTATATAAGATAGTCGGAGCCGCCGTCGCCGAACTCTATGCCGAAAAATACGTCCAGACCTATCTCGTCGCCCCTTGCCTTGGCATGCTCGTAGCCCTTGCAGTAAAGCTCCACACGTTCTTCCCACGGCTGGTCACGGGGAACGGAGCTGTTTCCGTTGAAAAAATGGTCGGTGATAATTATTCCCGTATAGCCCTCCGCCTTATACTTGTCAGCCATCTGAACGGCGGAGCTTTCGGCGCAGCCGCTTGCTTCGGAGGTGTGCATATGTGTTTCGTAGATATACATTATAACCGTTCCTTTCAGTTTTCCTCAGGGTGCAGTTTTTTGTGTTCCTTTTCAAGCTCGTCCATAAGCTCAGTAAGGGTCATCTTCTGGTTGCAGGCGGTGACAGCCGCTTTCAGCGGGATATTTCCCAGCCCCGATGCACGCATGGAATCAAGCACTTTGTTGAGCTGCTTGCCGTCTATGCAGGAGAATATGACGCATCTGCCCTCACGCACCAGCTTTTCGCCGCATGATGAAAAGCCCGAAAAGCCTGCAAGATAGCCCACCTTTTCGCAGGCGCAGTCATGGGGAAGTTCGTTTATTCCTATTTTCAGCGGCTGTGCGCAGGAGCGGAACTTGTCTGCATCCTCCGAGCCGAAGCCGTAAAGAAGTATCTGAGCCTTGGGTGCGTTCATTATCCTTGATCTCATAAGCCTTTCCTTTCATGCTCAACAGATTTTGTAACCAAAATGTAATCTTCTGTATCTTCTTTGTTACTGTATTATAGCACATTTTTTATTGACTTTACAGCGGATAAATGTTAAAATTTAAATACAAAGCGGAATGACCCTCAATGTCTGTAATACGGCGTGATTCAGGGAATCACAGCGTGTGGCGGAGGCAGGATCGTCCGCTAAAAAAACATATTTAAGGAGGAATATCTATGTCATCTGCTAAGAAGCTCAGATCAGCTGTCGCTCTTCTTCTGACACTGGTACTGACACTTACAATGTTCACCTTCCCCGCAAGCGTGTCCGCTCTGGGACTGAGCAAGACAAGCATAACGCTTACCAAGGGCTATGCGACCACCCTTACAGTTACTGGTGCAAACGGCGCATCTGTTTCATGGTCGTCCTCCGATAAGACTGTTGCAAGCGTATCAAGCGCAGGCAAGGTAATCGGAAAGAGCGCGGGCACCGCAACCATTTACGCTAATGTAAACGGAACAAAGCTTTCATGCAGCGTAAAGGTAGTAGGCGGAAAGCTTGCTGTAAGCTCCAAGAAAGTTACCCTGGACGAAGGCGAGTCCAAGTACATCACAGTAAGAGCCAAGGGTTCTCACGGTCTTAAGGTAGTTGCAGGCGATAAGAGCATCGTCGGCACAAGCTGGGTAAAGCCCTGGAAGAAAGACGATATCCGTCTCAAGCTCACAGGCAAGGCTTCCGGTTCCACAACCGTAAAGATCTATCTTACAAAGTATCCCGAGGTTTACACCACCATCAACGTTACAGTAGGCGACGGCAATGCTGTTCTTCTCACAAGCCAGTCTTCCGTTTCCACCAAGATCGATACCACAGCTTCTCTCGTTATCTACAGCGACAAGGACAAGGCTGTTAACTACACTCTGTCCGACAACACTGTTGCAAGCGTAACTGAGGGCACATGGAAGGATCACTACTGCACACTTACCATCAAGGGCCTCAAGTCAGGTACAACCACCCTTACACTTACCCGCAAGGATAACACTTCCGTAAAGAAGACTGTTACTATCACAGTTTCAGGCTCAGGCTACTACACCATTTCCACCACACAGCCTGCAAAGCTTGCTTCCACCGATACTATCTACAAGTGGACAGACCCCAACACCAAGGTAACAAAGTACATGCTCCTTCCCTACGGCTATGACGCAGCTAAGGTAAATACACTTGTTGCTCAGGACAGCGGCGTTTACTCCTACTATGTAGTATATGACGCATCTCCCAAGCAGAAGGCATACGGCGATACCGTCAAGTCTTTCAACACAACAGTTAACAGCGCTACTGCCGTAAGATACGTTCTCGTTCCCCAGAACTACGACGTTCCCTCATACAACACCGCAGTTGCAAACTACACCAAGAAGTTTGAGTACTGGACAATCTACAACACCAGCCCCGAGAACTACAAGCTCCTTTACACCGATATCGTAAAGAGCTGGACAAGAAATCTCAACGGCGTTCAGACTACCAGATACGTACTTCTCCCCATGAACTACAGCGAAGTAAGACTTAACGAGCTTATCGCTTCCGATTCCGGCTCTTCCGCTGACGGTTACTACACTGTAAGCACAACTCAGCCTGCATTCAAGGTTTCCACTGACCAGGTCATCACATTCCAGGCAATGGTAAACAACAACTACGTAACACTCTTTATCCTCGTTCCCCAGAACTACGATGAAGCAAGAGTAAACGACGCTATCGCAACCTATACAGGCAAGTTTGAGTACTGGAAGGTTTACACCATCGCTCCCACAAAGCAGCTCGCATATGATGTTATCCAGACATGGACAAAGGTAGTTGATTCTCAGACCACCACCAGATATATGCTCCTGCCCACAGGCTATGATGAGGCTCTCTTCCAGCAGTACAAGAGCCAGGATCTTTCCACCTCTTCTTCCGCATACTACACCGTTTCCACTGCATACCCCACACTTCTCGCTTCCACCGACCAGGTATGGATGTGGTACAACAAGAAGCAGAACGTTACCAAGTATATGCTTCTCCCCGCAAACTTCGATGTTCTCAAGAGAAATGAGATCATCTACAAGGATACAGGCGTATTTGATTACTACACCATTTACTCCACCGTACCCACCAAGCAGCTCGATACCGATCAGGTCCTCGTTGCAAGCTACAACGGCGGAACAGTTTATATGCTGGTTCCCCAGAACTACGATCAGGACAAGGTAAACAAGGGTCTTGCAGGTCTTTACGTTTCATAATGTATCGTTCATTATGAATTGACCAAATAATAACAGGCGCACAGTCTGAGGGCTTAGTCCCACGGACTGTGCGCTTTTTTTGCTGCTGGGCTGTTTTTCGCCCACAAAATGTGGTATAATATAACTATATGAAAGGGGGTAAGAGCTACGGACAGGACTTATATCGCAATAGACCTAAAATCATTCTATGCCAGCGTGGAATGTATCGAGCGCAGTCTCAACGCTCTTACCACAAACCTTGTTGTTGCCGATGAGAGCCGCACCGAAAAGACTATCTGCCTGGCAGTATCGCCCACTTTAAAAGCCTACGGTCTCCCCGGGCGTGCAAGGCTTTTTGAGGTAATACAGAAGATAAACGAGGTCAACCGCAAAAGGCAGCACAGCGCACCACAGTACAAATTCACAGGCAGCTCATACGACAGCACCGAGCTTGCGGCGCACCCTGAGCTGTCGGTGGATTACATCATCGCTCCGCCCAGAATGGCGCATTATATGAAGTACAGCACAAGGATATACAAGATATATCTGAAATACATCGCCCCAGAGGACATACACGTTTACTCCATTGATGAGGTTTTCATGGATGTGACCGATTATCTGGCTACCTACCATATGACCCCCAGAGAGCTTGCCATGAAGATGATACAGGATGTTCTTGACGAAACGGGCATCACAGCCACCGCAGGTATAGGCACAAACCTGTATCTTTGCAAGATAGCCATGGATATTGTGGCAAAGCATATCCCTGCCGACGAAAACGGTGTCAGAATTGCGGAGCTTGACGAGGAAAGCTACCGCCGTATGCTGTGGGATCACCGCCCACTGACGGATTTCTGGAGGGTGGGGCCTGGGTATGCCAAAAAGCTTGAAGCAAACTACATCATGACCATGGGGGATATTGCCCGTTGTTCTATTAAAAACGAGGACTTCCTCTACAGGCTCTTCGGTGTGAATGCGGAGCTGCTCATTGACCACGCATGGGGATATGAACCTTGCACCATTGACGAGATAAAGGCATATCGCCCTGCTGTCAACAGCATTTGCTCGGGTCAGGTGCTCCAGTGCGCCACGGATTTCAGGACCACACGCATCATCATCAGGGAAATGGCGGATATGCTTGCCCTTGACCTGCTGGAAAAGGGGCTTGTTACCGATCAGCTGGTGCTTACCGTGGGCTATGATAAGGAAAATCTCTCCGACCCCGAGCGCCGAAAGCATTACAATGGCGAAGTGACCGTTGACCGATACGGCAGGAAAACGCCCAAGCACGCCCACGGCACTATAAATCTGAACAGGCACACATCTTCCGCAAAGCTTCTGATAAATGCCGCAACGGAGCTTTTTGAGCGGATATCCGACGAAGCTCTGCTGTCAAGGCGGCTGAACATCACCGCAAATCATGTTATCCATGAGGGCGATGTTTCAGAGGAAAATGAGCCTGTTCAGCTGGACTTTTTCTCCGACTTTTCCGCTGATGAGGCAAAGCGTGAAGCGGAGGAAAGATCCCTTGAACGTGAAAAAAGCAGGCAGAAAGCCATACTTTCCATAAAAAGCAGATACGGCAAGAACGCCATTGTCAAGGGCATGAACCTTCAGGAGGGCGCTACCGCCATGGAGCGCAACAGGCAGATAGGCGGACATAAGGCATAAAATTTTCCTCTCCGAATATACTTATATGATCATACTCGGAGAAAGGAAGATATTATGGGACTGACCTTTTCAAGCACGGGCAAAAGCCTTGCTTCGGAAAATGATAACAGCTGCGGCGGGCTGAATATTGCTCTGGCAGGAAACCCCAACGTGGGCAAATCAACGGTTTTCAACGCCCTTACGGGAATGAACCAGCATACGGGCAACTGGACGGGCAAGACCGTTTCCACAGCTCGTGGAAAGTGCCTGCGTGGGGGAGTTGATATGACCCTCACCGACCTGCCGGGAACATATTCCCTTATGGCTCATTCTGCGGAGGAGCAGGTGGCAAGGGATTATATCTGCTTCGGCGGCACTGACGGCGTTATTGTGGTCTGCGACGCATCATGCCTTGAACGTAACCTTAATCTTGTGCTTCAGGTCATTGAGATAACGCCCCATGTTATCGTGTGCGTGAACCTGCTGGACGAGGCGGCTAAAAAGAAGATAACCGTTGATACGAAAAAGCTTGAAGAGCTGCTGGGCGTGCCTGTCTGCGGCGTTATTGCCCGAAACGACATCGGACTTGATGAAATGTTCATGCGCACGGAGGATATGCTGTCGGCAGAGGAAAAAAGTCCCCTTGTTTATTACGGCGAGGCGGCTGAAAGGGCGATAGAAATTATGAGCGGCGCTCTTGCGGGGCTGCTGGGCGGAAAAATATCCCTGAGATTTGCGGCTCTGCGTATCCTTGAGCGGTGCGACGACCTTATAACCGCCATTGACAGTATGTGCTGCGGCGAGCTGAAAAGCTCTCTCAGCGACAGCGATACCGACATCGGCAGGGCTTATGCGGAAGCGGTCAGGATACTGGAAGATGACGGCATAGACACTGCCGCCCTCCGTGATATGTCCGTCACGAGGATAGTCCTTACTGCCGAGCAGATCGCAGAGCAGGCGGTCACAAGGGAAATCCCCGATTACTACGAGCGTGACAGGCGGATAGACGCAGTGCTTACTCACAGGATATGGGGGCTGCCCGTAATGCTGCTTATGCTTATGGTCATATTCTACATAACCATTGCAGGGGCAAATTATCCCTCGCAATGGCTGTCGGAGGCTTTCGGCTCGCTGGGAGAGGTGCTCAGAAACGGACTGATATCATTGTCAGCGCCAAAATGGCTTGAAAGCGTGCTTATTGACGGTATATACTGCGTGCTTACATGGGTAACTTCCGTAATGCTGCCGCCGATGGCGATATTTTTCCCCATGTTCACTCTGCTGGAGGACGTGGGCTATCTGCCCCGTGCGGCGTTTAATCTGGATAAGTATTTCAGCCGCTCAAAGGCGTGCGGAAAGCAGGCGCTTACAATGGCAATGGGACTTGGCTGCAACGCCGCAGGCATCACAGGGTGCAGGATAATCGACTCGCCCAGAGAACGGCTCATAGCAGTGCTCACCAACAATTTTATGCCCTGCAACGGCAGATTTCCCGCACTTATCACGCTGATAGCGGTGTTTTTCGCCGCAGGCGCATCGGGAGCAGTCAGCGCCGCAATGCTTACTGGAATGATAGTCCTGGGCGCAGCGCTCACATTTTTGTGGTCACGTATCCTGTCGGGAACGGTGCTTAAAGGAATGCCCGCTTCCTTTGCGCTGGAGCTTCCGCCATACCGCCGCCCGCAGATAGGAAAGGTGCTGGTGCGCTCGCTGCTTGACCGCACAGTTTTTGTGCTGGGCAGAGCCGTAACAGTCGCCGCTCCTGCGGGGCTGGTCATATGGCTTATGGCAAACGTCCACGCAGGGGACAGCACTCTCCTTGCCATATGCGCCGATTTCCTTGACCCTGTGGGGCGGTTCTTCGGAATGGACGGCGCAATAATACTGGCGTTTATCCTGGGCTTCCCCGCAAATGAGATAGTCATACCAATTATGCTCATGATATACATGGGTCAGAGCACGCTTACCGAAGCAGGGGATACGGCAATGCTGGCGGATATTCTTGGTCGGAACGGCTGGACATGGGTAACAGCGCTGTGCGTAATGGTGTTCATGCTTTGTCATTTCCCCTGCTCCACCTCCTGCCTTACCATAAAAAAGGAAACAGGCTCATGGAAATGGACACTGGCAGCAATGGCGATACCCACGGTAACGGGACTGGCGATATGTGCGGTCATTTCGTGGTCTGCAAGGATATTTGGGATAATATAACGTAAAACGGCTTGCAATCCATCGACTGCAAGCCGTTCTTTTATTCTATATATCCAAGAAATTTCATAAGGAATATCCAGAATGTAAGTGTTACCGATGACAACAGCGTGGTAGCGGCAATAACACTTGACGTAAGCACGCCGTCGTTCTTCATGTTCTTCGCCATAATGTAGCAGGAGGGGGTGGTGGGAGAACCCAGCATTACAACCAGTGCCAGCATCGCTTCTCCGCTGAATCCTGCCTTTACTGCGGCAAATATGAACACCGCAGGGATTACGATAAGCTTTATCAGGCAGCAGACTATTGTGGGCTTTATCTTTGCGATAGCCTTTTTGCCCTCAAAGGAAGCACCTATAACGATAAGCGAAAGGGGCGTTGCCATTACCGAAAGGTTGCTGAGCGTTTTTGAGAACATAACGGGCATATAGCCATATATTCTTATCATCGAGCCTATGCAGCCTGCGATTATTCCCAGGATTATTGGGTTTGTGATAATGCCTATTGCAGCTTTTTTCAGTTTGGATTTTTTATCGGTGTCAAGCTGAGCGTCCTCTGCCTCAAAGGTGAGGACTGTAACGGCGTAGATGTTGTACAGCGGCACGCAGCCTATGATTATCATTGGCATAAGTCCTGTGCTGTTGTAGATGTTTTTCATAAATGCAAAGCCCATTACCGCAACGGAGCTTCTGTAAGCCGCCTGAACGAATGCGCCGATAATGCTCTTGTCCTTGATGAAAAGCCTTGCGCCTATCCATATTGCGGCGAACATTACCGTTGTAATGACTGCGCTGAAAAGCACCAGCTTGCCGTCAAAGGAATCGGCAATATTTGTCTGGGAAAGGTCTGCAAATATCATTACGGGCAGGCAGACCTTAAAAATGAACTTGTTTGCGGCGGATATGAATCCCTCGTTGAACATTCCCATTCTGTTGAGCACATAGCCTATGACTATGACCAGAAATACGGGAACTGTTGCGTTTAGACTGTATATCAAGCTTTCCGTAAATATCACCTCAATCCATAGTAAAACCGTTGTACAGACGGCTGTAGATGCCGCCCTGTGCCATAAGCTCATCGTGAGTGCCCTGCTCGGCGATGCCGTTTTCGGTGAGCACGAATATCACGTCCGCATTTTTTACGGTGGTGAGCCTGTGGGCGACGGTTATGGTCGTTCTGCCCTTTGCCAGGCGCTCCAGCGACTTCTGAACGATAAACTCGCTTTCGTTATCCAGTGCGGAGGTGGCTTCGTCAAGGATAAGCACGGGGGGATTTTTCAGAAACACTCGTGCAATGGAGATCCTCTGCTTCTGGCCGCCCGAAAGCTTAACGCCACGCTCTCCCACATAGGTGTCGTATCCGTCGGGGAGCGAGCTGATGAACTCGTCGGCGCCTGCCAGCTTTGCGGCTTCTATGATATTGTCCCTTGAAGCGTTCTCAGCACCGTAGGCAATGTTTTCCGCCACTGTTCCGCTGAACAGGTAAACGTCCTGTTGAACAACGCCTATGTTCTTTCGCAGGGATTTTATTGTAACATCTCTTACATCATGACCGTCAACCGTGACCTTTCCCTCGGTAACGTCATAAAAGCGGGGGATAAGGTTGCACAGCGTTGTTTTTCCGCCGCCCGACTGACCTACCAGAGCCGCATGGGAGCCAGCCTTTATTTTCAGGTCAAGCCCCGAAATAACGGCGGTGTCGCTGTCGGAATAATGAAATCCCGCATTCTCGAAAGCAATGTCGCCCTTTACGTTTGTAAGCTCAAGGGCATTTTCCTTGTCGGTGATATCAGGCTCAACGTCCATGACCTCGAAAAATCTGTCAATGCCCGTCATACCTCTCTGGAACTGCTCGGTGAACTCCACTATCCTGCGGATAGAGGCAAGGAGGGTGGAAGCGTACAGCAGATATGCCGTAAGGTCGGCGGGGGATATCTCACGCTTCATCATAAAATAGCTGCCCAGCGCCACGACTATGATGTACATTATTCCGTCGAAGGCACGGGTGGAGCAGTTGAAAGCGCCCATATACTTATAGCTCTGCTTTTTGATGTCAAGGAATTTGCCGTTGTCCTTTTCAAACTTTTCGACCTCTGTGTCCTCACGTCCGAAGGACTTTACCACACGTATTCCCAGCAGACAGTCCTCGGTGCGTGCGTTTATCTCGCCCAGCTGCGCCCTCTGCGAGCGGAACACCTTTCTCATGCTGCCGTTGAACTTGATGGAAATAACTATCATCACGGGCATTGCCGCAAACATTATCAGCGTCAGGGGAACGTTCATGGTGCAGAGTATGGCAAAGGAGGAAACTATCTTCAAGCCTGCAATGAAAAATTCCTCGGGGCAGTGGTGGGAAAATTCCGTTACATCAAACAGGTCGGAGGATATCCTCGCCATTATCTGACCTATCTTTGTGTTGCTGTAGTAGGCAAAGGAAAGCTTCTGAAGATGTGCGAACAGGTCGGAGCGCATATCTGTTTCGATCTTTGCGCCTGTGATGTGACCCACGCTGCTCATAAAATAATAGGCGGCGCAGTCGGCGGCACGCAGTACCACATACAGCAGGGTTATTTTCAGGATAATTGTAAGCGTAAGCCCCTCAATGTCGTTTATGCCCATATTGGTAAGGTAGCGGACCATAAGCGGCAGGACTATCTCGCAGATGCTTGTTATGCCTGCGCAGAAAAGGTCAAGTACGATAAGCGGCAGATATTTTTTATAATATGGCAGGAAACGCCGCAGGTTTCCTTTTTTGGCGGTTTGTGGCATATGATACTCCTTTTAAAAATCAATCTAATACTAATCTTCAATCAACCTACAGACAAATCCTCGGCTGAAATAAGCCCATTCTTCGTCAAGCTCCCTTGCCGGGCGGCAAGCCCGCCTGCGGTCGCTTTCCTTGACTGGTCTTATTTCATCTGTCGGCTTTGCCTATAGAGCGATTGAAGATTAGTATAAAAAATCAATCGACCGCCCCATAGGGAACGGCCGATGAATAGCTTTGGTAAAATGACTGAATTACAGGAAAAGTGCGGTAACTGTCAGGTCGTGGGTAACGTTGCTGAAATCGGTGTCCCAGCCGATAAAGGTCTGACCCCTGCTGTTGATCGTGGGGGAGACGGGGGCAACTGCGCTGCTTCCTGCGGAAACTGTAACGGGATATGAAACTCCGTCAACCACGAATGTAACGGTATATGTGGTGGCGCTTGTGTCGGTGGTGCTTCCGTCGGGAACGAGAATTGCGGTGATGGTGCAGTTCTCGGTAATGTTATCGGGTGAGCGGTCCCAGCCCATGAATACATATCCGGGGATATTTACCGCAGGGAGAACTGCGGAGCCGCCGTATGCTACCTGCTGAGTTGTCGCCTGACCATTTACAATAACGGTAACGGTGAACATTCTTGAATCGGAGGTTGTGGTTTCGGTGGTATCAAAGGTAACAGAGGTAGATGCGGTGGTAACGGAAGCATCGTCCTCGAATATTGCGGAAATGGTGGTCTCCTCAGTGATGTTGGTGAAGGAGCCGTCCCAGCCGACAAATCTCTTGCCCTCAATCACAGGGTCGGCAGGCTGAGTTGCATTGCCGCCGTAAGGAACTTCCTGCATTGTTATCTCATCGTCGATGATGACATAAACGGTTATCATCTTTCCGCTTGCGGTGGAAGTGGTCTGTGCGGTGGTCTGGGGTGCCTGAGTTGTGGCTGCGGTTGTAGTGGTATAGGCTGTGGTTGTCTGAGCGGGTGTGGTGGTTGTAACGGTCGTTTCCTCGGAGGGGATAGTGGTCTCTTCAGTCTCGGAGGTCTCGGGAACGGTGGTTACTGTTGTTTCCTCGGTAACGCTTTCCTCGGGAACCTCAGGCTCGTCAGCGGGAGCTTCTGTGGGAGCAGCGTCATAAGCGGTCTTTATCTCGGCAGCTGTGAACGAGAGCATTCCGTCGTGGAATGCGGATATGGTCAGCAGCTCCTTTAAAGTGTCTGCATTGTAGGCAGAAAGGTCAGTCTTGATGTTAAGATACTCAAAAGAGGGAACATCGCCGCTGCTTACTACCTTTGCGCTGAGACCCTCGCCCAGTACCTCGGGGGACTGGAGCTTCATGCCGTCTCTGTCAACAGCGTTGCCCAGTGCGTCGTACAGCTGGATCTCGGAAGCTCCGCCGAAGGAAGCCGCCAGAGTGGTTGTTGTGCCCTCGCCCAGCTCATATGCTATCCTCATGGCAGCGTCCTTTGTGGTAACGGAAGCGCTGGCGGTGCGGATAATGATATTCTTCTTGGACTTGTTGAGTGCGCTTACCATTACCGAACCTCTGTTAAGGTAAAGCTCGTCATCGGACTTGCCTGTGTATTTGCCTGTGGCAAGCACCTGAGTTGCAGGTTCAAGAACAATGTAGTTCTGGTCGTAATTGTCACGGGTGCGGTAGATAAGTGTGCATGAGCCGCCTGCGTTTACCGTCAGAGCGTCGCCTGTGGCAAGAAATGTTTCGGCGGCAGCCTGAGTTGTGCCCTCGGCGTTGCTGATAACAACATCGCCCGAAACGGAGGATATGTACAGTCCGTAGCCGCTGCTGCCCGATGTAAGAACGATCACCGTGGCTATCACAGCGACAAGAGCAAGAGCTCCTGCGATTATTGCGGTTTTAAAGCTTTTCATATATCAGTGTCCTTTCAGTCAGCGGCTGTCACGTTCAGCCGAATTTATGATCTCCCACCATGGTATTGTGGGTGTGGTTGTCTGTGTGGTTTCCGCAGTCGGTGCTGTGGTTTCGGGGACTGTCTCAGAAGAAGTCTGAGTTTCCGAAGCTGTTGTTTCTGAAAACGTTGTTTCAAAAGTCGTTGTTTCGGAAGTATTTGCTTCAGATGCCGATGTTTCGGATATTTCCGTCACTGTCTCCGATGTCGTTTCGGAAGTTTCCTCGCTTGGAGAAGTTTCGGTTTCTGATACAGTCGTTTCAGATACGGTAGTTTCCGCAATGCTTTCGGAAACAGCTTCCGATATCTCCGCTGCCGCTATATTATCATCAAGCGCCAGATATGCACCGCCAAGGCTGTTGAGAGAAAATGTCATGCTGCGCTGTGAAGCGATACGCATAAGGCTTTTCAGAGCGCTTTCGGGCAGAGCGGAAACCTCCGCCTCTTCCCGGGTGAGAGCTATTTCTCCGCCTGACGATGTGAGCCGTGCAAGACTGCCTGCCGCAAGCCTTTGCGATGTGCCGCCGCCTGAGATATCAGCCTCGCCGTCAGCACAAATGACCTCTGCCGCATTATCTGTACAGCTTACCCTGAAAACAGAGCCGCTTGCCGTAACGAGTACATTCGGCGCAGATACCTTTATATCGGCAGCTTTGTCAAGCCTTACCGCCGCTGCGCCCGACAGCACCTCAGCCTCAAAGGACTTGTCCTCCTTGCTGCGGGTAACAGTCACAGCCGAATCAGGCTCAGTATATATGTACCTGTCCCTGCCAAGCGTTATCCGTGCGGAGCCGCCTGACATCGTCTTTATGCAGTCGCCGCTTTCCAGCCGCATACCTTGCTTGGCGCTTATCTGCCCGCCGCTTCGCTCCACGATGACATTGCCATAGATCTCGTCAAGGGCTATCCTGTTCCTGCCCGAGACAATTATCCATACAGCGATAATGCTGATGATAAGCACAGCCATCAGCACGGCGTAAAGGATAACAGCCGCCGAATGCTTCGATCGTGACCGAGCATTTATATTCATTTGTTTATATTCACACTCCGATGCTAAGAGAATTGTGAGCATTATTCTACATATTATATCATACTCTGCGTGATTTGTCAAACGGCGGCAGAAATTTCATTTTGATGATTTGTACTGTTTTAAATCCTCTCACAAATTATTGCAATTTGCAGAAATATGTGTTATAATAATAAACAGTAAATTTTTCGCTTTGGGCGGTCAAGGGAGCAAGGCAGAAGATGACAATAAATATACCCGATAACATAAGTATCGTACTTGATAAACTCCATAACGCAGGCTATGAAGCCTATCTGGCGGGCGGCTGCGTCCGTGACGGACTTATGGGCAGAGAGCCGAGTGATTATGATATCACCACAAACGCTCTTCCTGAGCAGACTGCTGCCTGTTTCGAGGACTTTACCGTTATTGAAACCGGGATAAAGCACGGCACCGTAACAGTCGTCAGCGGCGGAGAAAATGTGGAGATCACCACCTACCGCATTGACGGTACATATGCCGATCACCGCAGACCCGATACCGTTTGTTTCACGCCCCGCCTGGAGGACGATCTTTCACGGCGTGATTTCACCATGAACGCCATGGCATATTCCCCCGAAAGAGGGCTGGTGGATAAGTTCGGCGGTCAGGACGATATCATCGAGCGTGTTGTCCGCTGCGTTGGCGACCCATACGAAAGATTTGAGGAGGACGCACTGCGTATCCTCCGTGCTCTCAGATTCGCTTCCGAGCTGGGTTTTGTCATTGACGCCGAAACAGCCCGTGCGATCCACGAGAAGAAACATCTGCTCAAAGAGATATCAGCCGAGCGCATAAACAGCGAGCTTACCCGATTTGTAACAGGCAAGACCCCATGCACTCTTATGATGGAATTCAGTGATGTTTTCAGCACAATTATTCCCGAGATAACTCCCTGCATTGGCTTTGACCAGAAGAGCAGGTATCATGTATATGACGTGTGGGGTCACATTGCTCACGCTGTTGAAAAATCCAAGTCCGATAAGTATGTCCGCCTGGCACTGCTGTTCCATGACATTGCAAAGCCAGCCTGCTGCCGCACAGATGATGAGGGTCACAGGCATTTCTTCGGTCACGAAAAGCAAAGCGCCGAAATGGCTGAAAAGATTATGGAAAGGCTGCATTTCAACGGCGAGACCGTGCGAAATGTGACGGAGCTTATAAAATATCACTACGTTACTCCCATTGAGAGCAAGCGTGTGGTAAAGCGCCTGGTTTCGGTAATGGGCATGGAGCAGTTCATAAGGCTCATTGAGGTCATGAAGGGCGATAACCGTGCAAAGCAGAGCTTCTGCCTTGAACGTATCCCTGTGCTTGACGGCATGAAGATAATCGCCTATGAGATAGTCCGCAGCGAGGAATGCTTCTCGCTCAGGCAGCTGGCTGTCAACGGCAATGATATTGCAGCGCTGGGCATAAGCGGCAGGCAGATAGGGGAGACCCTTGACAAGCTGCTTTCCAAGGTCATTGACGAGGAGCTGCCCAATGAAAAGGAAGCTCTTCTTGCGGCGGCGCAAAGCTTGCAGCAATAAAAAAACGGGGGATATACCCCCGTGTATCAATATAAATTTGTGGGAATAATATATAATGCGGTTTACTTATCCTTGCGAAGGTCGCTGATAAGATCAAGGAAGCAGTCAACATCGCTGAAATCCTTGTTTACCGAGGCGAAACGGACATATGCCACCTCGTCCAGCTTTTTGAGCTGTTCGAGCACCATATCGCTTATCTCGCTTGTGGATATCTGGCTGAGCATATTGTTGGCACAGTAGTTTTCTATGCTGTCGGCAATGGCGATAATGGCAGAGCCGGGGACGGGGCGCTTCTTTACGGCAAATGAAAGCCCTCTGATAAGCTTGTTCCTGTCAAAAGGCTCATAAGTGTTGTCCTTCTTATTAACAAGCAGCTCGGGCAGCTCAACGCATTCGTAGGTGGTAAAACGCCTTCCGCAGTTGGTACAGCGGCGGCGGCGGCGCTTTTTTCCGTCGATAAAACGTGAATCTATAACCTTGGTATCTTCAAATCCGCAGAACGGGCATTTCATTTTTATGGCCTCCTTGCCTGTGAGTACATAGTTTGCATACACATACTACAATTATATTATACAATTTCTGCGGTCAGATGTCAATATTTTGATAACAAAAGGATGATAATAATTGAGGAAAAGAAGAAAATATAACGGCGTAAGGATATTTGCGGTATCAACTGTAATTTTATTTGCGGCGGTGTTTTTAATGGCGCATTTTTCCAAAGGCAAAACCGATGATATCACATCTGAAAACAAGCTTCACGCTGAGACTTCGGGCGCTTCCGACACACAGCAGTCAGGCTCCGAGACCCTTCCGTCTGACGGAAATGCTCCGACTGACGAGACCGGCACTGATGGAGCAGAAACTGCGGTGCCCGATGGCGATGTTACCGATGCTTCCGAGACCGAGGCTGCGGCTGAGCCTATGCCCGATCCTGCCGATGCGGACAACGTTTGGGCTATGTTCCTGGTAAACGGCAAAAATCCCGTTTCTGCCGAATACTGCGACGGCATTGAGACTGCCAAGGTCTATGAGAGCTGGAGAGAATATTACATGGACGCAAGAATGTCCGAATATATGACCCAGATGCTCAAGGCGGCCTCCGAGGACGGACATCAGCTCATAGTTATGTCTGCCTACCGCTCTGTGGAGTATCAGCAGAAGAACTTCGACAAGAGCGTGCAGGATCGTATGGACAACAGGGGAATGACCTATGATGAGGCTTATGCCGACACTCTGAAAGAGGTTCAGCTCCCCGGCTACAGCGAGCATAACGCAGGTCTTGCGGCGGATATCATGTCCGATGAATATGTTGATATGAACGATGACGGCTTCAAGAATACCGAGGCTTACAAGTGGCTCCGGGAGCACGCAGCGGATTATGGCTTTATCCTCCGCTATCCCGAGGGCAAGGAGGACGTTACGGGCATAATCTACGAGCCTTGGCATTACCGCTTTGTGGGCGTATATTATGCAAAGCTCCTTACCGACAAGCAGGTCACCCTTGAAGAATATTTTGAGGAAATGAACTGGGTGGATAAGGACGGCGTTGCTGTCAGCCATATACCGACACTGGAGTGAGAATATGCTTGAAAATAAGCTTGGCATCACAAACTCTGCGGAGCTTGCCCGTGAAGAGGAACGGATAAGCAAAACAAAGGCTTCCGTGATGTTTGAAAGCGGCTTCCTTGACACACTTGAAGCAGGAACAGTGTCCGCTTTGTGTGAGATACACCGTTTCCTTTTCTGCGACATCTATGATTTTGCGGGAAAGCTGCGGACGGTCAATATCTCAAAGGGAAAATTCCGATTTGCTTCGGTCATGTATCTTGAAGAGGCACTGGCGGCAGTGGAAAAGATGCCCCAGAGCAGCTTTGATGAGATAATCGAAAAATATGTTGAAATGAACATTGCTCACCCATTCAGGGAGGGCAACGGGCGCAGTATGCGCATATGGCTCGACCTTATGCTGAAAGCTTCCCTTGGCAAGGTCACCGACTGGAACAGTGTTGACAAGGAAAGCTATCTTGCCGCCATGGAGCACAGCCCCGTAAGCGACAGGGACATCAAGGCGGTCATCGCTTCGGCTCTCACCGACAGGATAAGCGACCGTGATACCTTTATGAAAGGCATCGACAACAGCTATTATTACGAGGGCTACACTGCCTACAGCACAGCCAGTCTGTCGGAATTACACAATAAAGTAAACAGGGAAAGCCCCTGAAAAAAGGAGATATAAATATGAATAAGATGATGAATATGCCCGAAATACGTCTCGGAATAGTTGCGGTGAGCCGTGACTGCTTCCCCGCAAGCCTTTCCGCAGGCAGAAGAACAGCCGTATGCAAGGCCTGTTCCGCAAAGGGAATAGATGTTTATGAATGTCCCACCACCGTTGAGAGCGAAAAGGATATGCTCAAAGCGGTGGAAGAGCTGAAGGAAGCGGGAGTAAATGCACTGGTGGTATATCTGGGCAACTTCGGCCCCGAGACTGCCGAAACTCTCCTTGCCAAGAGATTTGGTCTGCCTGTAATGTTTGCGGCTGCTGCCGAGGAAACAGGCGATAACCTTGTAGGCGGCAGAGGAGACGCATACTGCGGTATGCTCAACGCAAGCTACAACCTGGGTCTGAGAGGTGTTAAGGCTTATATCCCCGAATATCCCGTAGGCACTGCCGATGAAGTTGCTGATATGATAGGCGGATTTATCCCCGTGGCAAGAGCCGTCCTCGGTCTTTCAAAGCTCAAGGTAATCTCCTTTGGCCCACGTCCCCAGGACTTCCTTGCCTGCAACGCACCTATCGCACGGATCTACGATCTGGGCGCTGAGATAGAGGAAAACTCTGAGCTTGACCTGTTCGCTGCATTCAATGCTCATGCAGGCGATGCAAGAATTGAAAAGGTCGCTGCCGAAATGGCTGAGGAGCTGGGACAGGGCAACAAGATGCCCGGCATTCTTCCCAAGCTTGCTCAGTATGAGATAACCCTCCTTGACTGGGCTGAGGAGCACAAGGGCGAAAGAGAATTTGTTATCTTTGCCAACAAGTGCTGGCCCTCTTTCCAGACACAGTTCGGCTTCGTTCCCTGCTATGTTAACAGCCGCCTTACAGGAAGAGGCATTCCCGTTTCCTGCGAGGTAGATATCTGGGGAGCTGTAAGCGAGTACATAGGACAGTGCGTTTCCGATGATGCGGTAACCCTGCTTGATATCAACAACACTGTTCCTGCGGACATTTACGAGAATGACATCAAGGGCAAGTTCCCTTATGCTCATACCGACACATTCATGGGCTTCCACTGCGGAAACACCACTGCAAAGAAGCTCACCTCCTGCGAGATGAAGTATCAGCTCATCATGCACAGAGGTCTGGAGCCTGATAAGGAGCCTGATATCACAAGAGGTACTCTCGAGGGCGATATCATTCCCTCTCAGATAACCTTCTTCCGTCTCCAGTCCACAGCTGACGCTCAGCTTGCGGCATATGTTGCAGAGGGCGAGATACTCCCTGTTGCCACACGTTCCTTCGGCGGCATCGGAATTTTTGCCATCAACGAAATGGGAAGATTTTACCGCCATGTGCTTATCGAGGGCAGATTCCCTCATCACGGCGCTGTGACCTTTGCTCACAACGGCAAGGCTCTGTTCAATGTGTTCAGATATCTTGGCGTGGCAAGCATCGGCTTCAATCAGCCCAAGGGAATGCTCTACAAGTCCGAAAATCCTTTTGCGTGATTTTCTCTTTGATTTTGAAAGGAAATGTTCAATGAAAAAATTTATCTTTGTTCTTTTTGATGTTCTGGGCTTTGCTCTGAAGCTCATTCTCCTGTTCAGCCTTGCTATCGTTGGCATGGATCTTATCAACAAGCATAACGACGAAAAGAACGCCGCAAATGCAGAAAAGTAATATGAGATTTACTGTTGATGAGATAATTGCAGGCTGGCTCAACGTGACCTTTGATATGGGCAGCGACGTTTTCTGCATTCTGGCAACAGATGTGTGGAAAACGGACAGCGCCCGTCAGCTCATAAAGGCGTGTTCCGACGCATTATCGGGGGGCGGCAGCTTTTATGCCGTCCTTGATAATGAGCCAGGGGCGTGGGCTGTTGAGATAAACGGCTCGGGACTTTTTAAGATATATCTCAGCAAGGAGGACCTTAAAGGCGCCTTTGATAAGGACAAGTGTGAGGAAGCTTTTGCGGCCCGGACTGACCTTAAACAGCTTGCGGCAGAGATATACGGTGCTTTCAAGCCCTATTCCGAGGGCGAGAGCCGCCGTGAATATGAAAATGAATGGATGCCCTTCCCCGATGATGAATTTACCGAGCTGGGCAGAAAACTGGGGGCAATATAATGTCGGGTCTGCTGGCTTCCGCTTCACCCAGACGGCAGGAGCTTCTTAAATTTGCCGTTCCCGATTTTGAAATATGCCCTGCGGATATTGACGAGACAATTCCGCCTGAAATAGCTCCCGAAAAGGCATCGGAATATCTTGCGGTGCAGAAAGCAAGAGCTGTGGCAAAGGTTCACCCCGAGGATATTGTTATCGGCTGCGATACCATAGTTCTCCTTGACGGTGAGATAATGGGCAAGCCTAAAAATGAGGAAAACGCCTTTGAAATGCTGAGCAGGCTTTCGGGGCATACCCACAAGGTCATAACAGGCGTGTGCATATGCTCAAAGAACGGCGAGAAAAGCTTTTCCCAGTGCACCGAGGTTGACTTTTATCCCCTGACCGATGAGGAGATACGTGCCTATATCGCAACGGGCGACCCTATGGACAAGGCTGGTGCTTACGGCATCCAGTCAGAGGGCTGCATACTGGTAAAGGGTATCAGAGGCGACTTTTTCAACGTTGTGGGTCTGCCTGTGGCAAGGCTCAGGCGTGAGCTTAAAAGTATTATATGATTTGAGCAATTTTAACAAAATGTGCAGTGCCAAGCGGCTTTTATTTGACAATTATAAATTTGTAATAATACAAATGCTAAATAGTGCTTGACCCTGTGTATTAAATATGGTAAAATATAAACAGTAATATTTACTGTTTATATTTTTTATGCAGTGATTATGTTTCGTGGGGCGTTATACTTATCTTTAATCGTTCTGTAGCCAAAGGCGGCAGATAAAGCACTGCCAATCTAGGAAAGCGACCGCAGCAAGGCTTGCTGCCTTGCAAGGGAGTTTGACGACGAGTGGCTGAGTTTTAGCTGGCGAATTTGACTATAGGTTGATTAAAGGTCAGTATTAATTTGTCTTTTGACAAAATTCTCAGAAGGGTGGTAATATTTGTGGAAATAGAATATCTTTCAGCGCTTAAAAAGCCCGAAGATACCATCGATCTTTACAAATCACTGGAATGGTACCGGCTTCCCGGATATACAGATGAGGATATTGCCAAGGCAAACGCCAGCTTCTACTCCATATATGCCTATGACGGCGACAAGCTCATAGGTCTGGGCAGAGTTGCTTCTGACGGACTTATTGCCGCTGTTATGAGCGGTATCTGCGTAAGGAACGATTACCGCAGGCACGGCATCGGCGCCGAGATAGTAAGGCGGCTGGTGGAATACTGCCAGACAGGTATTTACAAGCTCAATGTTCAGCTTTTCTGTGAGGACAGCCTTATAAAATGGTATGAGGGCATGGGCTTTGAAAAGCTGGCTGTTGGTATGAAGAAATCCATGCCCATGAACGAGGAGCACTGCGCTCTGCGAAAGAATTTCGGCGAGATATACGGTATCGAGCAGATAACCGACCTTTCCGAGGATTTCTACTGGTACAATTTTGACGCTTTCGGCGACTTCAGCTATTACAGCGGCATCGGCAGCGAGGGCGTAAAGGTGCCTTTTATAAGAATGACCTTTTACAGCAATGAGCCTGTAAAATTCAATGCGGAGATAATTTTTGAAAACGTCAGCGAGCTGGAGATAGGCTGCATCGGCGTGAGAACTCCGCTTTTCGGCTTTGATATAATCTGCACCGAGAAATACGGCTATGCAGACAGGAAAAGATATAAGATACGCTCTCTGGAGGACGATGATATATCGTTCTTCTGCGAGACATTCAGGGTAATGAACGTATCCGCATCGAAAAATCATGCGGTCATTGCCTGTCATAAGAAGCCTAAGACCGAGGAAGAGCCTGAGGAGCATGAAGCTCAGAATGACACTCCCGTGGCAGCTCCTGAGGACGACGGTATCCCCGTAATAACCATGGACGACCTTATCCCCGATGAGGAAAAGGCGGCAAGGACTGAAAAGACAGAGAAAAAGCGTGACCTTACCGAAGAGCTGAGGTCGCTTATGAACGCTGCCGCAGACGCTGACAGTCTGCTTAAATCCATGCGTGACGAGGGCTGAAATTAAAAAATGAGAGGAGGACGCATATTCCGTCAAAGGGGGTATGCGTCATAACTATGGAGCCGTTCAAGAAAGTCTTTTACACAAATTCCCCTGAGGAGACCATAGAGCTTGGCAGGCAGATAGGCTCCCGTCTTAAAGGCGGCGAGATAATTGCCTACAAGGGCGGACTTGGCGCAGGAAAGACCACCATCACCCGTGGCATCGCTCTGGGAATGGGGCTTCCCGACAACGTTTCATCGCCTACATTTTCCATTGTCAATGAGTATCACGGCAGCGGGCTTTCGCTGTATCATTTCGATATGTACCGCATAAGCGGCGGCGAGGATCTGGAAACTACGGGATATTTTGACTATATGTCCGACGATGCTGTCATTGCGGCTGAATGGTCGGAGAATATCGAGGACGAGCTGGACAGCTCTGTCATAACTATTGAACTTGAATCAACAGGTGGGGACGGCAGAAAAATAACCGTTACCGACCCTAATGGAGCTGATAGATTTGCTGGTAATTGGAATTGACACATCGGGAAAGACCGCTTCATGTGCGCTCTGCACCGAAGATGCTGTTCTTGCTCAGAATACGTTTGTTACAAAGCTTACCCATTCTCAGGTAATTCTTCCAATGGTGAAGAAAATGCTGGAGGATTCGGGCAAAAAGCTTGAGGAGATCGATGGCTTTGCGGCTGTGAGCGGCCCGGGATCATACACGGGTCTGAGGATCGGCATTTCCGCAGTGAAGGGGATTTGCTTTGCGCTGGATAAGCCCTGTGCGGGAGTGTCTGCGCTGGAATCGCTGGCGTATAATTTCAGCGGAACGGACACTGTTATATGCTCCGTTATGCACGCAAGGCAGAACCTGGTTTACTCTGCTTTTTTTGAGTCGGACTATTCAGGAAATGTGGAAAGACTTTCCGATGACGAGATAATCACAGTTGAGGAGCTTGCAAGCCGCCTTAATGAATGTGCCCGAAAGGGTGCGGTGGTCTGCACCGGCGATTACAGCGCCGAGGCTGTCAAGGCTGCGGACAATGAAATGGTATTCAGGGCAGCGCCTCTTCTCAACTCTCCGCTGGCGTCCAGCCTTTGCTTTGCGGCAATGAAAAAGGGCTTTTCTTCCCCCGATTGTCTTAATGCGGAATATATGCAGATAACCAAGGCGGAAAAGGACCTGATAGACAAGAATAAGGCATGAGTATTAACATCTGAACATATAAAACGGCAGCGGTCGGCAAAAAAGCTCCGCTGCCGTTTTTATTTGCTTTCGGGTTTTATTGTTGCAAAAAAAGCGGGTGCTTATTTGTGCAAAAAGTATAAAAATGGGGCGGCAGTTTAAAAAATAGTTGACTTTATTGGCACAATATGCTATGATGTAAAAAACACGGACAGTAAATCCAAACAGTATTATGCAAAATGTGCAAACGATTTCAAAATAAAGCTTTTATAAACCGAGTTTAAGGAGGATATTGAAAAATGAATTATAAGAAGCTTACAGCCGGAATACTGGCACTTTCCCTTACCGCTTCCCTTACTGCCTGCGGAGGCAGCTCTGACAGCGGCAGCGCAACAACAGGGGACACCACCACTGCCGATGTCACCACTACTGCCGCTACCGAGTGGACAGGCGACGATATCGAGGTAGATGCTCTTGATGAGACCCTTGATGTTGATATCAGCGGCAAGACCCTGAAGTGGCTTGGTATTTACGACCTTAACCCCACAAACGACTCTCCCGAGAGAAGCCCCGAGCTTGCACTTTTTGAAGATACCTATGGCGCTAAGATAGAATATATGCCCACAACAAGCGACAAGCGCTTTGATGACCTGGCAACCTCTATCCTGGGCGGTACATCTCCCGATATCTTTGCTTATGAGTGGAGAACCTTCCCCTATGATATTTCCAAGGGTCAGTATCAGGCTATCGACTCCCTTGTAAACTGGGACGACCCCAAGTGGGCTGCCGTAAAGGACACCGCTGACAGCTTTATCTGGAAGGGCGAGCACTACATCGCACCTCTGGGCTACAGCTTCAACGATACCCAGGTACTTATGTACAACAAGACCACCATGGCTGACAATGGCTTTGAAGATCCCTATGAGCTTTACCTCAACGGTGAGTGGGACTGGAACACCTTTGTTGATATGATGAAGACCTACGTTGAGAACAACGACTCCGGCTCCGAAAGATACGGCATCGGCGGCTGGTGGGCAAACGCTTTCGTTTACACCGCAGGCGAGACCATGGTAACATATGACGGAACCAAGTTCGGCAACAACCTCAGAAGCCAGAAGATCGAAAAGGCTCAGGGCGTTCTGGAGGATATCTTCAAGAATAACCTTATCAAGAGAGGCTGGATCGGCGGAGAGTCTGCTTTCGTTGATGACAGCATTCTCTTCTACTCCATGGGTACATGGGCATACAATGCAGCTGCAAAGTCCTGCCCCGATGATGTTATCCAGATAGTTCCTTTCCCCAAGGAGCCTGATTCCGACAAGTACTATGTTTCCAACAAGGTATTTGCATATATGTGGGTAAAGGGTTCTGAGAACGCTGACTGCGTAAAGGCATGGTTCGACTGCAACAGAACCGTTAACTATGATGAAAAGTATGTTGAAGCCACCAAGGAGAAGTTCCTCAAGAACAACGACGGCTGGACTTCCGAGATGTATGATATCGCTATGAACTTCTACGATCCCGACCAGTTCGTTCAGGCTTATGATTACGGCTATGGTCTCAGCACCTATATGTCCGATACTCTTATGACCGTTCTCTACGAGGGAATTGCAAACGAGCAGTTCGAGGACTGGGTACAGGCTCGTGAAGAATACTACTCTATCGTTGATGAAGAGATCAAGGTTTATAACGACGCTGAATAAGCTTTTTACTCAAATACTTCCTGTCGGTCAAACGACATGATATGCTGCACGCAGCCGTCCGAAAATGGGCGGCTGCGTTTTTACTTTGTTACGATTTTAACCAAATTGTGATTTTTTTTGATACCAAAATTATTGCATTCGTTGAAAAAATGGTGTATAATTATGCTAAAGGCAGTATGCGATGAAGCTGCCTGTTGATAAGTACAATATCCATTGGAAAGGATGGTCATAATGAAGAAACGTGTAACAAAAGTCATTGCGGCTGCGTCCATGGCGGCACTGACAGCTCTCCAGTGTACAGTAACCGTTTTTGCGGATGTCCCTGCGGGCACTGACGAAAACGTTCCTGCTGTTACTGAGGTAACTGTGCCCGACGTGACCGAACCCGACATCACCGAGCCTGACGTAACAGAGCCTGATGTAACTGAACCCGATGTAACTGAACCCGATGTAACAGAGCCAGACGTGACCGAGCCTGACGTAACTGAACCCGATGTGACAGAACCCGACGTAACCGAGCCTGATGTCACTGAACCTGATGTCACCGAACCTGAGGAGACAACAGATGATACTGTTCAGACAGGAAAGTCTGCTGAGGATATCATGGCAGAGGATTCCAACATGGTTCTCCCCGATGTTGGCGTTGAGGGTATCTACACCGACGATGACGATATGGCAGCTATCAGAGAGATGATCGACAAGGACAAGGCACTTAATGCCACCGATGCCTACAGCGAAACTCTCGACGCTACATACCGCTACAACACCAGCTATTTCTACAATCAGCTGAACTCAGCCGAGCGTACTCTGTACAACAATCTGGCAAATGCCTGCAACGCAGTGCTTTCTTCCAGCCAGACCTATACATCTCAGTACATCGACTACGTTTCCTTCGATTCCAACAGTATTTCCAGCTCACGTCTTGAGCAGATACTGTATATGTTCTACTACTCAAATCCCCAGTATTTCTTCCTTACAAACGGCTACAGATTCGGTCAGAACTTTGTTTACCCCATGATGTATTCCGATTACCAGAACGGTACCGTAAGAAGAAATGCTTACAACAGCATCAACAGCATCACCAACACATGGATGGCTGATATCAACAAGTGCACCAATGACCTTACCAAGGAGCAGGCTATTTACCAGAAGATAGCTAACGCTGTTTCCTATTCCACAGGCGCACATCATCAGTCCATCGCAGGCGCTCTTCTTGACAGACAGTGCTACGGCAGCGGATATGCCATGACAATGACATATTTCTGCAATGCGGCAGGTCTTGACTGTATCACAGTCATCACCGAAAACCACGCATGGAACAGAGTAAAGATATTCAACGACTGGTATGAGATAGATGTAAGCCTTATGGATCAGGGCAGCTACATTGACAGCAGATACTGCAATAAGAGCACCACATACTTCCAGAGCCTTGATTCACGCCACAATATCAACTACACCGTGATGAACAAGTATTACACCAACATCACTCTCCCCAGCTGCGTGAAGAACGACCCTGCTTCTCCCAATGCTCTCAACCTGAAGGTAACTTCCGCTATAAACGGAACAGCTTCCCTCCAGTGGAGCAAGATCCCCGGCGCATCACAGTATAACGTTTATACCTATATGAACGGCGTTATCACATATGTAGGCGCAACCACAGGCAATACCTACACCGTAACAGGACTTACAAATAACGTCCGCTACGGATTCTTGGTACGTTACTATATCAACGGCAACCTCAGCTCCTATACCGCAAATGACGTGGTATATGCAACTCCCACCTATTCTCCCAAGCCCGTTATCACAAAGGTAACTCCCGGCAGCGGTCAGGCTTATCTTACATGGACAGCTGTAAGCGGCGCTACCAATTATGCGGTTTATACCAAGAATAACAATCAGTGGGTGCTCAGAGGCTACACCACAGCTACCAGCATGACCGTTACAGGTCTTACAGGCGGTCTGAAGTACGGCTTCGCAGTAAAGGCACTGGTAAACGGTGTATGGTCTTCCGTTTCCAGCTCCGATATCGTTTATGCAACTCCCACAGCTGCAAACAAGCCCAAGATCACAAAGGCAACTCCCGATAACGGTCAGGTAACACTTTCATGGTCGGGCGTAAGCGGCGCTACCAATTATGCAGTATATTCCGTTATCAACGGTCAGTGGCAGAACCACGGATACACCAGAAACGGATACATGACAGTAACAGGCCTTGCAAACGGCATCAGATACGGCTTTGCGGTAAAGGCTTATGTAAACGGCGCATGGACTTCCGTTACATCTTCCGATATCGTTTATGCAACTCCCGCTGCAAGCACAAAGCCTAAGATCACAAAGGCTTCTCCCGATAACGGCCAGGTAACACTTACATGGACTTCTGTAAACGGAGCTACCAGATATGCGGTTTACTCCGTTATCAACGGTCAGTGGACCAACAGAGGCAGCACCACAGCAACCTCTATGACAGTTAAGAACCTTGCAAACGGCATCAAGTACGGCTTTGCAGTAAAGGCTTATGTAAACGGCGCATGGAGCACCGTAACCTCTTCCGATATCGTTTATGCAACACCCGCAGTAAGCACAAGGCCAAAGATCACAAAGGCAGCAGCCGGTAACGGTCAGGTAACACTTACATGGTCGGGCATAAGCGGAGCTTCCAAGTATGCGGTTTACTCTTATCTGAACGGTCAGTGGACTAACAGAGGAACCACCACAGCAACATCTATGACAGTAAAGAACCTTGTTAACGGAACCAAGTACGGCTTTGCGGTAAAGGCTTACGTTAACGGCGCATGGTCTGCTGTTACATCTTCCGATATCGTTTATGCAACCCCCACAGCTCCTTCTTCACCCAAGATAACCAGCGCAACCGCAGGCGTTGAGAGCGTATCTCTCAAATGGACAGCTGTAACAGGCGCTTCCAGATATGCTATCTACACCTATATCAACGGCTCCATGAATCAGGTAGCCACCGTAACAGGCACAAGCTACAATGTTCAGGGTCTTGTAGGCGGCATCAGATACGGCTTCCTGGTAAGAGCATATGTTGGCAGCGCATGGACAAGCTACACAGGCTCCGACATAGTTTACTGCACACCGCTTACTTACTCCTCCACTCCTAAGATCACCAGTGCGGCAGCAGGCAACGGATATGTTTCCCTCCAGTGGACAGCAGTAAACGGCGCCGACAGATACATGGTATATACCTACATCAACGGCGATTATAACAGTGTTGCAACAGTTTACTCCACTTCCTACACAGTTTCGGGACTGGTAAACGGCATCAACTACGGCTTTGCAGTACGTGCCTGCGTAAACGGCAACTGGACAAACCTCAGCAGCTCCGATGTTGTATATGCAACTCCCAGAGCATAATGACAATATGAACACATAAAAATAGCGGTATCGTCCGAAAGGGCGGTACCGCTTTTGTGTTATTTGATTGAGAATATTATACTAATCACCAATAAAACTATAGACAAAAAATCATCGCATAATCCATATACGCAAGATTATGCTCGATTTTTTGTATAGTTTTTAATTGGCGCTTAGTATAAAATACAATGGCATTTTATCCTGCAATAAGTCCGTATATAAAAGGGATTATTATGGCAGGCAGCATATTGCCCACCTTGAATTTCTTGCCGAAGGAAAGGTTCACGCCCACGCAGAAGATGAGCATTGAGCCGATGAACGAGATGTTTGCAATAATGCTGTCATTCATTATGGGGGCGATAAAGCCTGCGCATATGGTTACGGTGCCCTGGAGAATTGCAACGGGAATGGCTGAGAATGCCACGCCCTTGCCGTAGGTGGCGGCAAATACCATTACGATAACAAGGTCAAGAGCTGCCTTGGCAAAGAGCGTGTCGTGATTGCCCGAGATGCCGTCCTCAATGGAACCGACTATTGCCATTGCTCCTATGCAGACTGTCAGAGAAGCAGTCACAAAGCCCTCAACGAACCCGGTGTCTCCGCTGCTTTTTGCCTTGTCCTTGAGCCATTCGCCGAAGCGCTCCATCTGAGCCTCGATGTTTATAAGCTCGCCCACCAGCGCTCCTATGGTAAGGGAGGCTATCATAAGCATAGTGCCGCCCGTTTCAAGGGAGCCGTCCTTTACGGTGAATATCCCTCTCAGAGCGCCTGACGCTCCTATGAACATTACCGCCAGACCCATTACCTGCATTATAATGTCCTGAAAGCGCTTGCTTATCTTTGACTTGAATATCATTCCTATAAGGCTGCCTGCCACAATGGCGGCGGCGTTTACTATCGTACCAAGACCGTGCATAACATACCCCTCAAAAAAATTGCTACGGAAAACCGCAGCAATTTATATTATTACTTGTTCATTATGTCAATGTAGCTCTCGATGATCTTGATACATCTGTCAAAGCCAAGCTGGCTGGTGTTAAGGCACAGGTCGTAGTTTCTCACGTCTGTCCACTCGTTGCCTGTGTGAGCCTTATAATAAGCGCTGCGCTCACGGTTTATCTTCTCAACCTGCTTTTCGGCTTCCTTGCGGTCATAGCCGCAGAACTTCATGGAATTGTTGATGCAGGCTTCCTTGTCAGCCCAGATGTAAATTCTCAGCACATTGGGTCTGTCAGCAAGGATAAAATCCGCACATCTTCCGATGATGATGCAGGGAGCCTTTTCATCTGCCAGGTTCTTTATGACCTTTGCCTGGAAGTTGAAAAGATTTTCCTGAGAGGTAAAATCGGAGCTTTCGGGAGTGATAACATCACCGTCATAGACCTTTACTTTCTTGAAAAGTCCCGACTTTGCCTTTTCGTCAGCCAGACCGAAAAGAGCCTCGTTTATGCCGCTGTCCTCGGAGGCAAGCTTTATAAGATCCTTGTCATAATAGGGAATGGAAAGCTTTTCGCTGAGCGTCTTGCCGATGGAGCGTCCGCCGCTGCCGAATTCTCTTGCTATTGTAATTACAAGGTTGTCCATGATCCTTATCCTTTCTTTATAGGGTGTCCCCATATTATTCGCCAAGATATGCTTTCTTTACGGAGTCGTTGTTCATAAGCTCGTGAGCATCGCCGGAAAGAACTATCTTTCCTGTTTCAAGAACATATGCTCTGTTTGCGATAGAAAGCGCCTTTTTAGCGTTCTGCTCAACCAGAAGAACTGTCGTGCCCGATTCGTTTACCGAGCGGATAATATCAAATATTTCTGTTACATAAAGAGGGGAGAGACCCATTGAAGGCTCGTCCATAAGGATTATCTTAGGGTGTGACATAAGCGCTCTGCCCATTGCAAGCATCTGCTGCTCGCCGCCGGAAAGGGTTCCTGCGATCTGTGTGCGGCGCTCTTTAAGACGGGGGAAGCGCTCATAGACCATTTCCAGAGTGTCGGCGATCTCTTTCTTGTCCTTTCGGGTGTAAGCGCCCAGCTTCAGGTTCTCGAAAACTGTGAGCTGCTGGAAAATGCGTCGTCCCTCGGGAACGTGGGCAATGCCCATGCTTACGATCTTGTGTGCGGGAGTTTTGAGCAGATCCTTGTCCTCAAACTTTATGGAGCCTGATTTTGCGGGAACAAGTCCTGTGATGGTGTTAAGGATAGTTGTTTTTCCTGCGCCGTTTGCGCCGATGAGTGCGATTATCTCGCCCTCGTTTACTTCAAAGGAAATGCCCTTGATAGCATTGATAACGCCGTAAAATACTTCAAGATTTTCGATAGTGAGCAATGACATTTTATGAGCCTCCTTATTATTCGCCAAGATATGCGGTGATAACTCTGGGATCTTTGAGAACGTCAGAGGTCTTGCCGTGAGCAAGCTCCTGACCGAAGTTCAGTACAGTGACCTCTTCGCAGATTCCCGAAACAAGCTTCATATCATGCTCGATAAGCAGGATAGTCATATCAAAATTTTCACGTACAAAGCGGATAGTGTCCATCAGCTCGGCAGTCTCGTTGGGGTTCATGCCTGCCGCAGGCTCGTCCAGAAGCAGGAGCTTGGGGTCGGTGGCAAGAGCACGGGCGATCTCCAGCTTACGCTGCTTTCCGTAGGGGAGGTTTGAAGCGATAACGTCTCTTTCCTCCTCAAGACCCATGACTTTCAGAAGCTCCAGCGCTCTTTCCTCTATCTCCTTTTCTACCTTGAAGTATTTGGGGAGACGGAACACGCCCTCAAATGTGCTGTAGGAATGGTGATTGTGGAGACCTACCTTAACGTTGTCGATAACCGAAAGCTCCTTGAAAAGACGGATATTCTGGAAGGTTCTTGCGATACCCGCACGGTTTGCCTCAATGGTGTTCATATTTGTGATGTTTGTGCCGTCAAGGATAATGGAGCCGGTGTCTGCCTTGTAAACGCCTGTCAGCATATTGAACACGGTAGTCTTTCCTGCGCCGTTGGGGCCGATAAGACCGTAAAGCTGACCCTTTTTGATAGTAAGATTAAATTCGCTTACGGCTTTAAGACCGCCGAAGGAAATGCTCAGATTTGATACCTCTAACATATTCATTTCGCAGCTTCCTCCTTATTCTTACCGAATTTGCTCTTGAATTTATAGGCGATCATCTGCTTGTATTCCTGTGCCTTGGGAGCCCAGTTCATAAGCATTACGATGATAAGCACGATTGCATATACCAGCATTCTGTAGTCACCGATGAAGCGGAGCTTTTCGGGGAGGATATACAGAACGATGGCTGCGATAACGGAGCCTCTGATATTTCCGATTCCGCCGAGTACCACGTAAACCAGTATCATGATAGATGCGTTGTAGTTGAACTTGTCGCCTGCGGGGGTAAGTGTTGCGTAGTTGTGGGAGTAGAGCGCACCTGCTGCGCCTGCGAGAGAAGCGGAGATAGTGAATACCATGAGCTTGTACTTTGTGATGTTGATGCCCACGGATTCGGCAGCGATGCGGTTATCTCTTATTGCCATGATAGCACGGCCGTCTCTGGACTTGATAAGGTTCTGAACGATGAACAGTGTAAGGAGAACGAGGATAACGCCCACGGTGAAGTTTGCGTCCTTAGGTGTGCCCGAGATACCCTGAGCGCCCTTGATGATGACGTTTCCGTCAGCCTCAAGACCAAGCTCCATGGTACTCTTGGTGGAGAAATGCCAGCCGTTGGAGTCAACGCCAAAGTTGATGATGTTTACCACGTTCTTGATTATCTCGCCGAATGCCAGTGTTACGATAGCGAGATAGTCGCCTTTAAGACGGAGAACGGGGATACCGATAAGTATCCCGAAGACAGCTGCAAAAAATGCACCTACAAGAATTGCAAGAGTAAATCTCAGGGGAGCTGCTGTAATGGTGGATTCTGTAAGCTTTGAGAAAATTGCGCTGGTGTAGGCACCCACGCACATAAAGCCTGCGTGGCCAAGGCTCAGCTCGCCAAGGATTCCGACAACCAGATTAAGGGAAACTGCCATTATAACATAGATACAAACGGGAACGAGAAAGCCCTTCATGGAGCTTGAAAGATTGCCTGTTGCCTGCATTATCATCATTATTATGTAGAGCACGATAACGATGCCGTAGTTTATCAGGCTGTCCGTTGTGGACTTTGTAAGCTTTTTAGCAGGTTTTGTTTTAACGTTACTCATCATCAGCCCTCCTTATACCTTTTCCTGAATGTTCTTGCCGAGGATACCCGTAGGCTTTACCAGAAGAACGATAACGAGGATAGCGAACACGATAGCATCAGTGATCTGAGAGGAGATGTAAGCCTTGCCGATTATCTCGATAACGCCGATAAGCAGACCGCCGATCATAGCGCCGGGGATAGAGCCGATTCCGCCGAATACCGCTGCAACGAATGCCTTGATACCGGGCATTGTGCCTGAATAAGGAGTAAGGTTGGGGTATGCGGAGCACATAAGAGCGCCTGCAACTGCGGCAAGAGCGGAGCCGATAGCAAATGTAAGGGTTATTGTGGCATTTACGTTGATGCCCATGAGCTGAGCCGCACCCTTGTCCTCGGAAACCGCCTGCATTGCCTTTCCTGCCTTTGTCTTGTTGACAAAGAGGGTAAGGCCAACCATGATAACGATACAGGTGATGATAGTTACCACAGCTTCTCCCGTGATAGATACCTGACCGTCAAAAAGCTTTATGGGCTTGAGTGAAACTACCGATGTGAAGGACTTTGCGTCTGCGCCGAATATGAGCAGTGCAAGGTTCTGGAGCAGGTAGCTGACACCGATGGCTGTGATAAGCACCGCCAGCGAGGAGCTTACGTTTCTGAGAGGCTTATATGCCACCTTTTCGATAACAACGCCCAGGATCGTGCAGGCTATCATTGCGATAATGATGCTGACAATAGGGCTAAGGCCTGCGTTCTTCATGCAGAGGAACACCACATATGCACCTACCATGATAATGTCGCCGTGAGCGAAGTTCAGCATTTTTGCGATACCGTAAACCATTGTGTAACCAAGAGCAATGATCGCATAAACGCTTCCCAGGCTGAGGCCGTTGATCAAGTAATTCAGAAAGCTCATTTTCTCAATCCCCATTCTTATGTTTATTTTGTTTTGAGTTTTCGTTGAATCTTAAGCTTAAAAAACTCAAAAGCGGAAGGAAATATTCGGATTTCCTTCTGCTTTTCGGTTTTTTAAAGCTGAAAATACAAGTCCTTATAACCACATAAACCGCCGGTATCAAAATATAGACACCGACGGTAATATTATGCGGATAAAACTATCAGACTTTATAAGTCAGATCACATTGCCTTGTAGGAACCAGTGCCGTCCTCAGCAATGTCGATTACTACAGCCTTAGGAGCCTTGGAGGGCTCGCCGTCTGCGCTCCATGTCATGCCTGTACCGGTAAGGCCGTCATAACTGATCTCAGTCATAGCAGTCTTCATAGCGTCACAGATATCGGAAACGGACATATCGGGTGTTACGTTAGCCTTTTCAGCAGCAGCCTTGATGATGTACATTGCATCATATGTATCAGCAGCGAACTGGTTGGGAACTTCGCCGTACTTTTCCTGATAGGAGGTTACGAACTTCTGAGTAAGATCGTCCTGAGCGTCAGCTGCGAAAGGAGTAAGGAGCATTACGCCCTTAGCAAGGTTGAGGTCGAAGTTTTCAACTGCAAGGATACCGTCAAGACCGTCGCAGCCGAAGAACTTGGGAGAATAATCCATAGCAGATACCTGCTGGAGGATAAGAGATGCTTCCTGATAGTAGATAGGAAGGAAGATAAGGTCAGCGCCTGCGTCCTTAGCCTTCTGGAGCTGAACGGTGAAGTCAGTCTTGGAGTCATCGGTGAATGCTTCTGCAGCAACTACCTCGAAGGGCTGATTTGCAGCTTCTGCAGCGAACTTCTCGTAGATACCGGAAGAGTAAACATCGGAGCTGTTGTAGATAACCGCTACCTTTTCAGCAAGACCGTTCTGACCGATGTACTGAGCTGCGCCGACACCCTGGTTAGGATCGGAGAAGCAAACTCTGAATGCGTTGTCATACTTGATGCTCTCGATTGCGGAGCCGGAAGGAGTGAGCTGGAACATATTGTCGTTGTGGGACTCCTCAACTACTGCCTGGCAGGGAGTAGAAGTAACGGTACCCATGAGCATCTGCATGCCCCAGTCCTTAAGGGTGTTGTAAGCGTTTACGGACTTCTCTGCATCGTGAACATCGTCCTCGAACTTGAAGTCGATCTGGTAGCCGTTGATACCGCCTGCTGCGTTGATCTCCTCAACAGCCATCTCAGCTGCGTTCTTTACAGCCTGACCGTAAACAGCAGCGCCGCCTGTGATAGGACCGATACCGCCGATCTTGAAGGAAGCGCCTGTGGAAGCTGCTGCGCCGTTGTCAGCTGCTGCAGCGTCGGTGGAAGCAGCATCGCCGCTTGTGGAATTATCGCCGCAGGCTGTAAAGAAAGGTACAGTCATGCAGGCAGCAAGACTAAGTGCAAGAATTTTCTTTGAAGTTTTCATTGTAAACCCCTTGTTTCTCCGTCGGTGGGATTTTTTACCGCATAGCATTACGACGGTTCATGCCAGCGGGGTAATCTTGTACGCAAAATCATGGATCGGAGCTGTAAAATACAGCACAGACTGCACAGATTTTACATATACAACTTTAATTACACCTATATTTTACAATTTTTTGCCTTAAAAGTCAATGTTAAAAAAATGGTATTTTAAACTATATAAACGGCTGTATTGGTCAGTTTACACATATAATTAACGATATGTTAACCCTGTTTGGCTATACTTTTGCCGTTTATCTGACTGGATATGACCTGAGATGATGATACAAAGTCATTATGAATATTTGCATTTTAAATTATGCAAAAACAAATCTTATGAGCAGCATATAGCATATGGTTCCCGCCGCAATGGAGAGGAACATATTTTTCTTCCGGAAGTGAAGCCCTGCTGTAAGTCCTCCTGCGATAAATTCGGGCAGTCCGAAAGGGTATGATGTGACCGAAACGGACTTGTAGCAGTATATTACCAGAAGCCCTGTAACGGCGCAGGGAAGCACCTTTCCCAGATATTTTATGTAGTTCGGCGTTTCCTTTCCCGCAGGGAAGATGATGAACGGCAGGAACCTTGTGCAGAGTGTTCCGAGAGTAACAGCGGCTATTGTGATTATCTGCTGTGCAATAGTCATTTCCTTATCCTCCGTTTACGATCTGTCGGGCTTTTTCAGCATTTCCTCGGGCAGGTCGAGCTTCTTCCTGAAAAGTGTCAGGGAGAGCAGAATTGCTATCATTGAGGGAATGATGAAGTTATCACTGCCGAAGATCACCAGACACAGCGCCGTAAGTCCCAGTCCCAGCAGTGCGGGGAGATGGACACGGCGTGTCATGAAGCGGTCGGTGAAGATGACTATGAAAAGGGCTGTCATAACGAAATCAAGTCCCTTTGTATCAAAGGTGATAAGGTTTCCCAGCAGTCCGCCGAGGGTGGCGCCGAATACCCAGTATGCCTGATTGAACAGGGTCACAAAGAACATGAACCAGCCCTTGTCAACACCCTCGGGAGCGTCAACGGAGCAGTTTATTGAAAAGGATTCATCGCACATTCCGTAGATAAGGTATATTTTCCGAAAGCCCTTGACGTTGTACTTTTCCAGCATGGAAATGCCGTAGAAAAGATGACGGGCGTTTACCATAAGCGTTGTGACAAAGGCCGCCAGAGGGTCAAATTTGCTCAGCAGCATGGTCGCTGCCACAAATTCCATAGAGCCTGCAAATATCGTTACGCTCATTATCATCGGATAAACGAATGAGAACCCCAGACTGTTCATATAAACGCCGTAGGCAATGCCCAGAAACAGGAAGCCTGTAAGTATGGGAAGAGTGTATGGGAAAGCCACTTTTGCAGCTTTTATTTTAACGCCTTGCATAATGGGGAAGATCCTTTCTTGCCGTAAAAATAAAAAAAGACACCTACAGATGTGGTGTCACTTTTTTGCGCCGCTTTAAAATGCTATTTAAATATAGCACATATGGGGAATAATGTCAAGATACATCTGAAAAACAGGCTTTTTGCCGCAATTCTTAACGGTCTGATAGCGGTTATACGCCGCCGCACGCTTGACAATTTCTTCCGAATGGGTATAATATACTTATATATAATATATAAAGTAAATAGTAAGGATGATATTTCCAGATGATGACCCCCGAAGAGAAAAGACATGATATGCTCCACTCTCCCGTTGAGCTGCTTGTCTGCAAAATGGCAGTGCCTACGATAATAACCATGCTTATCACAGCGCTTTACAACATGGCTGACACTTATTTTGTGGGCAGGCTCGACACGGTTTCCACGGCTGCTGTGGGACTGGCTCTGCCGCTGATGAACGTTATACAGGCAATAGGCTTTTTCTTCGGCCACGGTTCGGGAAACTATATGGCACGAAAGCTGGGCGAGGGCGACGTAAAGGCTTCCGCACAGATGGCTGACACGGCGGCGGTGCTGTCCCTTATGATGGGTGTTATACTTTCGCTGTTTGGCTACATATATATCCGTCCGCTGTCGCTGCTTCTGGGAGCAACGCCTTTGCTTATGGAAAGCACGGTGGAATACGTATCGGTGCTGCTTATCGGTATTCCATTTGTAATGGCATCATTTACCATGAACAACCAGCTGAGATTTCAGGGCAACGCTTTCTATGGCATGATAGGCATGGCAAGCGGAGCGGTGCTGAACGTTATCCTTGATCCCGTTTTCATTTTCATTTTGGGTATGAAAGTTCGTGGGGCGGCTCTGGCTACTGTTGCAAGCCAGATGATCTCCTTTATCGTGCTGCTTGTAATGAGCGGACGTATCCCTTTCCGCAAGCTTGATTTCTCACTGAACGGCGAGATAGTTTCGGCAATATTCCGCTTCGGCACGCCCTCGCTTTTCAGGCAGTCCATTATGAGCGTGTCCTTTATCTGCCTGAACCACGCAGCGGGAAACTTCGGCGAGGCTGTTATTGCGGCGGTGTCGGTTGTCAACAAGATAGTTATGATAGGCGCTTCCGTGGTCATAGGCTTCGGTCAGGGCTTCCAGCCCGTGTGCGGCTTCAACAACGGCGCAAAGCGGTATGACAGGATAAAGCGTATGTATCTTTTCTGCATAAAGGCATCGACACTGTTTATGCTTGTATTCGGCGCAATAGTGTTTGTGTTTTCCCCTCAGTTGGTGGCATTCTTCCGTGATGACCCCGACGTTATCAGCGCAGGCACGCCGCTTCTCAGGTTCCAGTGCGTAACGGGATTTTTGCAGGGCATCATCATTATGACGAACATGATAGTCCAGAACATGGGAAAAACACTGCTTGCAAGCTTTCTTGCCATTGCAAGGCAGGGCGTTTTCTTTATTCCGCTGGTGCTCATACTGCCGCAGTTTTTCGGACTTACGGGACTTCAGATGACACAGTCCGCCGCAGATGTGCTTACGGCGGCATTCACGGCTATATTTACCGTAAAGACACTCAGGAGCCTTGACAAACTCATAGAGGAAAATCAGAACAAAGGGGAAGTTATATGAATATTCTGGTCACACTTAACCGAGGTTATCTTTACCAGCTCTGCGTAATGCTTTCATCGCTCATAAAGTCAAATCCCGACACGGAATTTGATGTTTATGTTATGAACGCTTCTCTTACCGATTCGGATTTTGAGGCTGTCCGTCAGCGTATCCCTGCCGATAAATGCAGGCTCATTGACATAAAGACAGGGAAGAATGAATTTGCGGACGCTCCCATTACCGACAGATATCCCCGTGAGATGTACTTTCGGATATTTGCCGCAAAGTATCTTCCCGAAAGCCTTGACAGGATATTGTATCTTGACCCCGATATCGTGGTGCTGGGTTCCGTAAAGGAGCTTTACGAGACCAAGCTTGACGGCTATTATTATGCTGCGGCTTCCCACGTAAAGGAAGTCATGCGTATGATAAACAAAATACGCCTTGGCATGGACGATGAAGGGCCTTATATAAATTCGGGCGTAATGCTTATGAATTTGGAGCTTCTCCGCAGCAGGCAGAGCGAGGAAGAGGTATATAACTACATCAGCGAGAACGAAAAGCTGCTTATCCTGCCAGATCAGGATGTTCTCAGCGGGCTTTATTCCGATAAGATATATCCCCTTGAACCGCTCAGATACAATATGACCGAGCGGCTTATGATGTATCATATGATGACCCCCGAAAATGTGCGGAACATTTCTGCCATAGTCCATTACATCGGCAGGAACAAGCCGTGGAAGGATTCCTACATCGGCAAGCTTGGCGTGTTCTATGAGGAAGCGTCCAAGGATATTCCGCCTATTGAATAAGGAGCTTTGCATGGGATATTTTGAGCTGTTTGGGGAGTGCTACCCCGAACTTCAATTAAACAGGGAGATGTTCGGTCAGCTGCTCGATATCGGCGGCTGCACTGTTTTTGAGCATAAGGAAAACGGCGATATCGTTGGCTTTGCGGCTGTTAAGGATAACAGTCTGCGGCTGATATGCGTTTCGGAAAATTACCGCCGACGGGGCATAGGCTCGGAGCTTTTGGCTCAGGCGGAGGAGCATATCGGCAAAGGACACAGCGAAGTCATTCTCGGCGGAGCTTCGGGACTTTTCATCGGAGCGCCCGTTTCAAAGGGGGATTTCGACAAGCGGAGCTTTCCGTTCTTTGAAAAGCGTGGATATGCTTTTGATGACGGCTGCGCTGAAATGGAGCTTCTGCTTGATGACTTTTCCGCATCTGAGCATGATCTGCCCGTGGCTGAGAACGTTACCTTCGGATATATTGACGGCACATCGGAAGCACTGAAAAAAGCCGTGGAGGAGACTGTTCCCGACTGGGTGCAGTATTTCGGCGGCTCAAAGGTGTTCTGCGGCTTCTGCGGCGGGGAGATAGCCTCTTTCTGCATAACAGAAGAGTGGGAGCCTTCCGTTGTTTCCGACGGAGTGCATCGGACAGGTGCTGTGGGCTGTGTTGGCACTGTTCCACGGTTCAGGCGGCAGGGGATAGGGCTTAAAATGGTCGCCCTTGCGGCGGAAGAGCTTAAAAAGCAGGGCTTCGGCAAATGCTTTATCCATCACACAGTCGTGTATGACTGGTATGCGAAAATAGGCTGCCGCACTGTGCTTTGGGAGCTTTTCGGCAAAAAAGTATTATCATGACTTGAAAGGAAGCATAAGTATATATGAATATTATCATTGTGGGCTGCGGAAAGGTAGGACAGGCGCTTGCCGAACAGCTCAATGAGGAAGGCAACAACATCACGGTCATTGACCTTGACCCCAAAAAGGTGAACTCAGTCTCCGCAAGGCTGGATATAATGGGAGTTGTGGGAAACGGTGCTACCCATATGACCCAGCAGGAGGCAGGCATCAAGCACGCAGACCTGCTCATTGCGGTAACTGCGTCAGATGAGCTGAATCTGCTGTGCTGCCTTATCGCAAAAAAAGCAGGTAACTGCCAGACCATAGCCCGTGTAAGAAGCCCCGAATACAGCACCGAGGCGCCTTATCTTAAAGAAGAGCTTGGACTTGCAATGGTCATCAATCCCGAATATGCTGCGGCTCAGGAGATAGCCAGAGTTCTGCGCTTCCCCTCCGCCATAAAGATAGACACCTTTGCAAAGGGCAGGGTGGAGCTGCTTAAATTCAGGCTCCCCGAAAACAGCCGCCTTGCGGGCTGCTCCGTAAAGGAGATAGTTGCAAAGCTCCACTGCGATGTACTTGTTTGCACCATCGAGCGTGGGGACGACGCATTCATCGCAAATGCGGACTTCGTTTTTCAGGAAAAGGACGTTATCTCAATAGTCGCTTCCCCCAGAAATGCCAATGAGTTCTTCCGCAAGATTGACTACAAGATAAATTCCGTCAAGGACGTTATGATAGTCGGCGGCGGCGAGATAACCCATTATCTCTGCGATATCCTCCAGCGCTCGGGCATTGCCATCAAGATAATAGAAAAGAATGCGGAAAAGTGCGAGGAGCTTTGCACCACATGGCCCGATGTTTCCGTAATAAACGGGGACGCTGTGGATCAGGAGATACTTCTTGAAGAGGGATTGGCAAACTGCGGCGCATTTGCGGCTCTTACCAATCTTGACGAGGAAAATATCCTGCTTTCGCTTTTTGCAAAGAGCGCAGGCAAGGGAAAGCTCGTCACCAAGATAAACCGTATCGACTTTGACACGGTAATCAAGAAGCTTGACCTTGATTCCATAATCTACCCCAAGAACATCACCTCCGATATGATAGTGCGGTATGTCCGTGCAATGAAAAATACCATCGGCAGCAACGTTGAGACGCTTTACAATATCATCAAGGGTAAGATAGAGGCGGCGGAGTTTATCGTCAAGGAAAACTCGCCTATTGCTGGCGTTCCTCTTGCGGAGCTTAAATTCAAGGATAACGTGCTTATCGCAGCCGTTCTCCGTGAGCGCAAGGTCATAATCCCGAGAGGTCACGATATCATTCAGCCCGGGGACGCAGTTGTTGTTGTCTCCAACCTTATGCAGCTCCATGATATAGCGGATATTTTAAGATAAGGAAGGAGTTTTGCTTTTGCTCTTGCAAAGGCAGCCACACATATGAATTTTAAAATGATTCTAAATATCCTGGGCTGGATACTTATTTTTGAAGCGCTGTTTTTTTTAGTGCCTATTATAACGGCTGTGGTTTACGGCGAGGCGGTGCTGGCGGATTTTCTTATACCCGCAGGACTTTGCCTTATATGCGGCGGATTGCTTATAATGAAAAAGCCCGAAAACAAGGCGCTTTATTCCCGTGAGGGTTATGTTATAGTGTCCCTCAGCTGGATAGTTCTCAGTCTTTTCGGCGCACTGCCATTTTATATTTCGGGCGTGATACCCAATTTCGTTGACGCACTGTTCGAGACGGTCTCAGGCTTCACCACAACGGGAGCAACAGTTCTCGGAGAGGTGGAGACGCTTCCCAGAGCCATACTTATCTGGCGAAGCTTTACCCACTGGGTAGGCGGCATGGGCGTGCTGGTCTTTATAATGGCGTTCGTTCCCCTCAGCGGCGGACAGAATATGCACATCATGAAAGCGGAAAGCCCAGGCCCCTCGGTAAGCAAGCTTGTTCCCAGAGTAAAGACCACCGCAATGATACTTTATTCCATATACTTTGTGCTGACCTTTGCTGAGTTTATTGCTCTGCTCATAGGCGGAATGAGAGTGTTTGATGCGCTGAACACCGCATTTTCCACAGCAGGCACAGGCGGCTTCGGCTTCAGGAACGACAGCTTTGCAAGCTTTTCTCCCGCACTGCAAATTATCGTTACGGTATTTATGCTCATATTCTCCATAAATTTCAGCTCCTATTATCTGCTGATAACAGGCAAGCTGAAAGAGGCGTTCAACAGCGAGCTGAAAGTGTTTGCGCTTATCGTCATTTCCGCCATAACCGTCATAACCCTGAACATCAGACACCTTTTCCCCAGTGTGGGCGACGCTCTGAGAAATGCTTCATTTACCGTGGCTTCAATAGTTTCCACAACGGGATTTTCCACAGCGGACTTTGACCTGTGGCCTGAGCTTTCCAGAACTATCATCGTGCTGATAATGTTCATCGGCGCCTGCGCAGGAAGTACGGGCGGCGGCATAAAGGTATCAAGAATAATCATTCTTTTCAAGAGCATGGCAAAAGAACTCAGCGTTATGATACACCCCAAGCAGGTGCGCAAGATAACCGTTGACTCCCACGCCATCGACCACGAGACCGTGCGCTCGGTAAATGTGTATATGGTCTGCTATATTATGGTTTTCGTTATCTCCATGGGCGTTATGTCCTTCGATAACTATGACCTGATAACGAACTTCACCGCTGTAGCCGCAACGCTCAATAACGTTGGCCCCGGTCTTGAACTGGTCGGCCCCACTCAGAATTTCGGCTTTATGTCCTCGCCTGCGAAGATAATACTTATCTTTGATATGCTGGCAGGCAGACTGGAGCTTTTCCCCATGCTGCTCCTGTTTGCTCCCGCAACATGGAAAAAATAATATCCGAACACCTCCGTGTTTTCATCATAATATGAAATACGGAGGTGTTTTTATGGATATAGCTTATGAGACCGCTGTTATTTTCATATTTTCGGCTGTAATTATGTGCCTGTCGGCAGTGTCGGCTCTGCGGGGAGCGGAAAAGACCTTCGGGCAGAGGATACTTATATTTGCCGACGACAAAGCAGATAATATAGAGCTTTTGCTCCGCCGCCTTGCCACAGCCCAATGTGATATAATCGTCTGCTGTGCCGATGAAAACAGCGAAACGGCCGAGATATGCCGTCGCTTTGCCTGTGACAACGGTATCCCAAAGCTGTGTACCGTCTGCGATACATCGGGAATTACCGAGCCGCAAATGAAATAGTCCCCATTTATTAAGGGACGGGTGGAGGCGGCGACACGCCGTCCTGCATTTCAGATGATATCCACAAATAACAGTTACCGAGCCACAAATGAAATAGTCCCAACTTAAATAACCCACGGGTGGCTGCAGCGACACGCTGCCTTTTTACTTTTTTACTATTGACAGAGGGGAGACAATTTGTTATAATAATATAGTAATGCGGAAAATCCGCTTCCTGAAAATATTTCATTCAAGAAATGAGGAATTTTAAATGTCTGCTAATATCGTAATCGGTACCCAGTGGGGCGACGAAGGCAAGGGAAAGGTAATTGATATACTGGCTTCCCGTGCAGATGTTGTTGTACGTTCCCAGGGCGGCAACAATGCGGGTCACACTGTTGCAAGCAACGGCGAGACCTATAAGCTTCACCTTATCCCCTCAGGTATTCTCTATAAAAACACCCTCTGCCTTATCGGCGCAGGCGTAGTTCTTGACCCTAAGGATCTTCTCGGCGAGATCGACGACCTCTCCAAGAGAGGGATCTCCTTCGATAACCTTAAGATCGACCCCAGAGCGCACATCATTATGCCCTGGCATATCGCTCTTGACGGTCTTTCCGAAAAGTTCAGAGGCAATAAGGACATCGGAACCACTCACCGTGGAATCGGCCCTACCTATATGGATAAGTACGAGAGAAGCGGTCTGAGATTTTATGACCTGGTTCACCCCGACATCTTCCGTGAAAAGGCTAAGAGCGTGGGCGAGCTGAAGAACGCTATCATCACAAAGGTTTACGGCGGCGAGGCTATCGACCTTGACGCAGTTATCGAGGAATATATCGGTTACGGTCAGCGCCTTGCTAAGTACATGGACGACGTTTCCGTTCTTACCTATGAGGCTAAGAAGGCAGGCAAGACTATCCTCTTCGAGGGCGCACAGGCTACTCTCCTTGATATCGACTTCGGTACATATCCTTACGTTACAAGCTCTCACCCCCTGTCTGCAGGCGTTTGCACAGGTACAGGCGTAGGCCCCATGACCATTGACGCTATCTACGGCGTTGCAAAGGCATACACCACAAGAGTCGGCAAGGGTCCTTTCCCCACAGAGCTTAACGACGAAACAGGCGATTATATCCGCAACAAGGGCGGCGAGTTCGGTACCATCACAGGCAGACCCAGAAGAACAGGCTGGTTCGATTCTGTTATCGTTCGTCACGCAGTTCGTGTAAACGGTCTTTCTTCCCTGGTCATCAACAAGCTTGATACACTTGCAGGTCTTGACACACTCAAGGTTTGCGTAGCATATAAGAAGCCCGACGGCACTATCATCAAGGACTTCCCCCCCACACTTGAGGGACTTGAGGGCTGCGAGCCTGTTTATGAGGAGTTTAAGGGCTTTACCGAGGATCTCTCCGCTTGCAGAAAGTTTGAAGAGCTTCCCGAGGTTTGCCGCAAGTACATCTCCCGTCTTGAAGAGCTTTGCGAGTGCCCCATCAGCATGGTAGGCGTTGGCCCCGACAGAGCACAGGTAATCGAGAGATAATCACAGCTTATAAGCCATATGGCATGAAAAAACTGAGAAGGAGTATTCCTTCTCAGTTTTTTGTTTTTCTGACCGTTATAAGTATTTTTTTACTTTTTTCTTAAACATTGTTCTGCCTTTACCTGCTTTTAGATCTTCCCAACTTGCCCTGCCGTATTCTTCACCATAGTATTCATTCCAAAGCTGGTCTGAATTTTCTGCCCACAATCCATCAAAATACCAGTTAACAAAAAATCTCCCGTCTTCTGAAATGTATATATCTATATTTCCGTGGTCTATTGCTCCTACTCTCAATATTTTTTGGTGAAATAATTCATCAACCATTTCTTCAAGCTTTAAATCTCTTGGGCAGCAGCAATATGCAACATCAATCAAGCTCCTGTTAATAACTATAAAATGGTCACCGTTCTCATATGTGGCTGTAGAAATATATTTATCCTGTATATCTAAATCGCCATATTCTTCAAGAAATTTTCTTGCGGCAGGAAACATTTCACAGCCAATTTTTGCATATGCCTCTTCATATTTGGAAAGATCAATTTTTCTTCCCTCATACCAGCCCGCTTTTCTGAGCTGCTGTTTTGCTATGTCTATTAGCATGTTACTTCTCTCCTTTTTCATTTATTAGTTCTGCAAACGTTTTTTGCAATTATGGCAGGGCTTCAAATACTATAAGTATTTTTCTATTTCTTTCTTAAACATAGTCCTGCCCTTTCCGGCTTTTAAATCATTCCAAGTTGCCCTGCCGTATTCTTCACCATAGTATTCATTCCAAAGCTGGTCTGAATTTTCCGCCCACAATCCATCAAAATACCAGTTAACAAAAAATCTCCCGTCTTCCGAAATATAGATATATATTTCACAATACTCCAAAGCACCAACCCTAAGTATTTTTTGACCATATAATTCATCAACACGTTTTTCAAGCTCTAAATCTCTACGCCCTACGCATATCGGCCATTGAGTTGAACTTTCATTATATGAAACGCCTTCTTTAATATAAGGAAATTCAATCTTATCGCATATCTTCAAATCGCCAAATTCTTCAAGAAATTTTCTTGCGGCAGGAAACATTTCACAGCCAATTTTTGCATATGCCTCTTCATATTTGGTAAGATCAATTTTTCTTCCCTCATACCAGCCTGCTTTTCTGAGCTGCTGTTTTGCTATGTCTATTAGCATATCATCATTCTCCTATAATATATTTTTTTACGTACCGTTTCCTTTTGACTCTTTTTTCTCCAGCCATAATTTTACTCCACGTTAATACAAATACCCCATTTTCGGTATATAATGAATCCCACAATTCATCACTATTTTCGTAAAGCAAGCCAACATCTCTGTAAAACTTTCCACTTTCAGAAATATAAATATATACTTCATCACATTCCAGCAATACAGGAATTGTCATTTCACCGACAAGTATATCCAGGTCAAATTTTTTGTTATTATAAAATAAATCCTTTAAACAAGTGGTATGATGTTCATAGAATAGCTTTTTATTTTGTCCGATATATTTATCTGTTATGTCAAGTTCACCATATTCCTCCATGAATTTTTTGGCAGAATCAAAAACTGAATATCCTAATTCTTCAAGATATCTAACATTTTCTGTTATGTTTATTTTTCTACCCTCATACCAGCCTGCTGAAGTTAAATGTTTTGCAGATATTTCACTTATCATTATGTCCTCCCATAAATATAACGTCTTACCTTATTATACAAAGTCTTAATAAGTTTGTCAACAAAAATATCCCGACAGCGGTAAAACTGTCGGGATATTCACGTTTACAATATGTTTATGCACACAGCTTATTCAGCCATAAGTGCGCATATCTTGTTGGAAAATTCAACAGGGTCTTCGATCTGCATACCCTCGATGAGCAGTGCCTGATCGTAGAGGATAGATGCGTAATCCTTGAACTTTTCCTTGTCCTCGCCGTAAAGCTTCTGCATTGCGGCAAATATCTTGTGGTTGGGGTTGATCTCCAGGACCTTTTCGGACTTGACTTTCTCGTTCTGAGGATTCTGGTTGAGTATCTTCTCCATTTCAAGGGAGATCTGACCGGAGCTGGAGATGCAGACAGGGTGAGATTTCAGCTTGTCGGATATCTTTGTTTCCTTTACCTTGCCGTCAAGGGCTGCGGTGATGAATGAAAGCATATCCTTGTTTTCCTCGGCAAGCTTCTTGGTCTCTTCCTTTTCAGCCTCGGTGTCAATGCCAAGGTCGCCCTCGGAAACGTTCCTGAACTCCTTGTCGCCGTGGCGCATGAGCACCTTGACAGCAAACTCGTCCACGTTATCGGTGAGGTAAAGTATCTCATAGCCCTTGTCACGAAGCAGCTCGGTCTGGGGGAGAGCCTGTATCTTCTCAACGCTGTCGCCTGCGGCATAGTAGATGTACTTCTGCTCTTCCTTCATTCTGGAAACATACTCATCAAGGGTGGTGAGCTTGTTCTCGTGGGAGGAGGTGAACATCAGCAGATCCTCAACAGCGTCCTTGTCTCTGCCGTAATTGTCGTAAACGCCGAACTTTATCTGGATACCGAAAGTCTTCCAGAACTGCTCGTACTTTTCACGCTCGTTGTTGAGCATCTTTTTCAGCTCACTCTTGATAGTCTTTTCAATGGATTTCGCAATGGTCTTGAGCTGGTGGTCGTGCTGGAGCATCTCACGGGAGATATTCAGCGACAGGTCTGCGGAATCTACCAGACCTCTTACAAATGAGAAGTAGTCGGGGAGCAGGTCAGCGCACTTGTCGGAGATGAGCACGCCGCTGGAATAAAGCTGCAGACCCTTTTCGTAGTCCTTGGAGTAGAAGTTGAAAGGTGCTCTTGCGGGAATGAACAGCAGGGAATCATATGTAACGGTACCCTCGATCTTGGAGTGGATATATTTAAGAGGATCGGTGTAGTCAAAGAACTTTTCCTTGTAGAAGTTGTTGTAATCCTCGGGTTTAAGCTCGTTCTTGTTCTTTCTCCAGAGGGGGACCATGCTGTTGAGGGTCTCGTTCTCGATAACGGTCTCGTAAGCGTCGTCGGAATAATCGTCCTCCTTGGCGTCAGCCTTTCTCTTGGTCTTTTCCACGTCCATCTTGATGGGGAAGCGGATATAGTCGGAGTATTTCTTTACAAGCTCCTTGATTGTGGAGGCTTCAAGATACTCGTCATAGCACTCGGTCTCGGTGTCGTCCTTGAGGGTCAGGCGAATTTCTGTACCAACGCTGTCCTTGTCGCACTCTTCAATGGTGTAGCCGTCAGCGCCGCCGGACTTCCACATATAAGCCTTGTCGGAACCGTATGCCTTGGAACGAACCTCAACTTCCTTTGCTACCATGAAAGCGGAGTAGAAGCCTACGCCGAACTGACCGATGATATCAACATCGTCTGTCTTTTCGTTCTCATTCTTGAACTTGAATGAGCCGCTGTTTGCAATAATACCCAGGTTATTTTCCAGCTCATCGGCGGTCATACCGATACCGTTATCGGAGATAGTGAGCACCTTGTTTTCCTTGTCGGCGGTTATCTCGATCTTGAAATCGTCCTTGTTCATGCCAACCTTGTCATCGGTAAGGGACTTGAAATACAGCTTGTCGATAGCATCGCTGGCGTTGGAGATAAGCTCACGGAGGAATATTTCCTTGTGAGTATAAATGGAGTTGATCATCATATCAAGCAGACGCCTGGATTCTGCTTTGAACTGTTTTGTTTCAGCCATAATAACACATCCTTTTATGTAAATGTACTGATTCCGAACGGAAGCAGTAAATTTTAGCACTTTCATCTTGCAAGTGTTAGCACTCTTTCTTTTTGAGTGCTAATATCAGTATATACCTTTCCTTTGGCAAAATCAAGAGTAGAATGCTAAATTTTACATTTTGTTCATATTTAGCATATCAGCGGCGCATTGCTGTTTATAATTATCCGTTGAATTATTCCCTGCGATATGCTATAATTATTCGGAAACTTTTTTGAAGAGAGGATCTCAGATGATAAAATTTATCGCCGCCGATCTTGACGGCACACTTCTGAACAGCAGTCATGCTCTTCCCGACGGCTTTATGGAGCTGGTGGAAAAGCTTTATGATATTGGCATCACCTTTGCCGCCGCTTCGGGCAGGCAGTATTACGGCGTGGAAAAGCTTTTTATGCCCGTGCGTGACAAGATGATGTTCATTGCCGAAAACGGCGGCGTGGCATATGAAAAGGGTCAGCTCATCTACTCCCTGCCCATGCCCGACGAAGATGTTCTTGCAATGGTGCATGAGGCGGAGAAGCTTTATGACAAGGGCGTGCGTATCCTGCTTTCTGGGGAGAACTGCGCATATGTGGCTGACAGCGACAAGGATTTTTCCGACAGCTGCAACACCTACTGCGCCCGCCTGAAAACGGTGAATGACTTCAGCGTTATCCCCGACGGCGACAGGATAATCAAGATAGCACTTTTTGACAAGAACGCCGAAGCAGGGGTCTATCCTGCCATGAAGCGCTTTTCAGATGACTTCAACGTTATCCTTTCAAACACCTGCTGGGTGGATATCGTGGGGAAAACGGTCAACAAGGGCACTGCCGTAACAAAGCTTATGGAAAGGCTTGGCGCAGGCTATGACGAGGCAATGGTTTTCGGCGATTATCTCAACGACTATGAGATGATGAGCTGCTGCAAATACAGCTTTGCCATGGAAAATGCTCACCCGCAGCTTAAAAGTGCGGCGCATTATATTGCCCCCTCAAATGATGATAACGGCGTTGTCCGTGAGGTAAAAGCTCATATCCCCGAGCTGAAAATATGACATGGAATATTACAAAAGGAACTAATAATGGAACTTAAAGAAAAAATTCAGAAGCAGCTGCTTAAAGTAAAATCCCCCTCAAGATATATCGGCGGAGAGTTCAACAGCGTTGTAAAGGACAAAAGCAAGGTAGATGTGCGCTTTGCTTTCTGCTTCCCCGACGCATACGACGTGGGAATGTCCCACATCGGCATGAAGATACTCTACTCCCTGAAAAATGCCCGTGAGAACTGGTGGTGCGAGCGTGTTTTTGCGCCGTGGCCCGATTACGAGGCGCTTATGCGTGAAAATGACATTCCCCTTTACGGTCTGGAGAGCCTTGACCCCATAAAGGAGTTTGATTTCATCGGCTTTACCATTCAGTACGAGCTTTGCTACACAAATATCCTGAATATGCTTGACCTGGCAGGTCTGCCTGTGCCGGCGGCTGAGCGCAGTGAAGATGACCCCATTGTAATTGCAGGTGGTCCATGCGTTTGCAATCCTGAACCCCTGTGCGATTTTATAGACCTGTTCGTTATCGGCGAGGGCGAGGAAGCCAACATTGAGCTGATGGAGCTTTACGAGCAGATGAAAAAGTCGGGTGAATACACAAAGCAGGGCTTCCTTGAAAGGGCTGCGCAGATAGGCGGCATATATGTTCCGTCCTTCTATGACGTTTCATACAAGGAGGACGGCAGGATAGAAAGCGTTGTGCCCAACCGTGCAGGTGTGCCCGAAAAGGTGACAAAGCGCATCATTGCCGACTTTGATAAGGTGTTCTATCCCGAAAAGTTCGTTATTCCCTTTTCCGAGATAGTTCATGACCGTTCCGTGGTAGAGGTGCTGAGAGGCTGCATACGTGGATGCCGTTTCTGTCAGGCGGGCTTTATCTATCGTCCGTTCAGAGAGAAAAGGGCGGATACTATATTAAAAGAAGCAAAATGTCTTTGCAGCTCATCGGGCTATGAGGAGCTGTCACTTGCATCGCTGAGCACCAGCGACCATTACGACATCGAGGGCGTGCTTTCCAAAATGACGGGCTACACCGAGGGCGAGAGGATAAATCTTGCGCTGCCCTCCATGCGTATCGACCGCTTCAACAAGGAGCTTATGGAGCAGCTTTCCAAGGTGAGAAAAAGCGGACTTACCTTTGCACCCGAAGCAGGAACGGCACGTCTCCGTGATGTTATCAACAAAAATCTCACGGAAGATGAGATAATGTCTGCCTGCCGCACGGCTTTCGAGGGCGGATATGCGGGAGTAAAGCTTTATTTCATGCTGGGACTTCCCACCGAAACGGACGAGGACATCATCGGCATAGCCGACCTTGCCAAGCGCATAGCCGACCTGTACTTTAATATGAAGGACAGACCGAGAGGTCAGAAGCTGAGCATTTCCATCAGCTGCGCCACCTTTGTGCCAAAGCCCTTTACACCTTTCCAGTTTGAGCCGCAGATATCCGTTGACGAGATAAACCGCCGCCAGAAGCTGCTGCTTGACAGCGTAAAGGGCAAGCGATACATCAACGTAAGCTACCATAATTACAAGATAAGCGTTCTTGAAGCGGCTCTTGCCAAGGGCGACAGGCGGCAGGGTGCGGTCATAAAGCGTGCGTGGGAGCTGGGCTGCAAGTTTGACGGCTGGGACGAGCTTTATAACTTTGATGCGTGGATGCAGGCGTTTGCCGATACAAATACCGACATTGAGTTCTATTCCCACCGTGGCGCCGCATATGATGAGCAGATGCCCTGGGAGCATCTTGACTATATGGTCACAAAGGAGTTCCTTATCCGTGAGAACAAAAAGGCTCACGAGGGCATTGCGACGAAAAACTGCCGTGAGGGCTGCTCGGGCTGCGGCGTGAACAAGGCTGCGGGAAAAGAATGCTTTGCCGATGAAAAGAGCGGCGCTCTCACAAGCTCTGTGCCTGATCAGGCGACAGTAGAAGTGCCCCACGGTGAGCTGCTTGCAAACAAGAAGCCTGTCCGTGTGTTCTTTGAGAAAAAGGGGAGAGCGGTATATATCTCTCACCTTGACCTGCTCAGAGCAATGCAGAGGGCGCTTAAAAGATCGGAGCTGCCTGTGTGGTATTCCGAGGGCTTTAATCCAAGGATATATCTGAACTTCCCACTTGCACTGTCGCTGGGCGTTGAGGGCACAAGGGAGCCGATGGACTTTTACATCGTGGAGGATATTTCCTTTGAGGAGATAGTCAGCAGGCTGAACAGCGAGCTTCCCGAGGGGCTTTGCGCTGTGGGAGCGGCTGCGCCCGTTCACCTCAACAAGGAGATAGGCTTTGCGGAATATACCCTGACCTACAGCGGCAGCATGGCTGATGTAAAGGCTGCCCTTGACAGCTTTATGGCGCAGGAAAAGATAGAAGTGGAAAAGCGCTCCAAGAAAAAGGGCATGATAACCGTTGATATCAAGCCGTATGTGGAGATAACGGGCGTTTCGGAGGGTGATAGCGTGTATGTTGACATAAGGCTGCCTGCGGGACTGGAGCTTAACCTTAATGCGGCTATCTTTACCGACGCATTTGCTGCTTACTGTGCCGAAAATAACGTTGAAATAGAGCTTATATGTGCAAAACGCACAAATATATTGTGCGCAGATGGCGCTGCGTTTGAATAATCGGACGAAATTTTATTTGTGAGCAAAAACACTTGAAATCTAAGAATAAATGTGTTAAAATAAATAAGCATTTAAAATCCGCCGAAGTATGCCCTCGGGAGGAAAAGGCGAGATTAGTGCTGCGGTTTTCCGCAACATTAAAAGGACAGTCCGCTGCTCTGTCCCGCCGTGCGCCATTGGCGGGGGCAACAAACGGGGTAAGAATGTCTTGAAGATTTAGGAGGATATTAAAATGGACGCATTAAAGCTTATCAGCGAATCCAGCATGAAGAGCGAAATTCCCGCTTTTGAAGTGGGAGACACCGTAAAGGTACACGTAAGAATCAAGGAAGGCCAGAAGTACAGAATCCAGGTTTTCGAAGGCACCGTTATCGCTAAGAGACACGGCGGCATCCAGGAGACCTTTACCGTTAGACGTGTAGCTCACGGCTGCGGCATTGAGAGAGTTTTCCCTGTACATTCTCCCGTTGTTGACAAGGTTGAGGTCGTTAGACACGGTAAGGTTAGAAGAAGCAAGCTTTACTACCTCAGAGACAGAGTCGGCAAGGCTGCCAAGGTCAAGGAGAACATTCAGTAATCCTGCTGCGCAGTATCTTTATATGATGAAAGGAATAAGACTCCTTTCAATTAACCTGAAAAAGCAGTGCAGAGTGGGCTTGTTTGAGCTTGCCCGCTCTGTATAATATGCTTTTATCGGTTGTTTGGGGGCTTATTGCAAGTCCCTTTTTTGCTGTTTGGGAATGTACACGTCTGAGGATATCAACGAAAGGAATGAGCAGCTATGGCTAAGTATCAGATAAATTACGAAGCGCTGGACGCAGACAAAAACAAGGAAAACGGTACTCCCTACGAGGAATTCCTCGAGTGGGTCGAGACCATAATTTTCGCATTCTTTGCGGTTATCCTTATCTTTACGTTCCTGCTCAGACAGGCAAACGTTGACGGCGAATCTATGGTGCCTACTCTTCAGAACGGAGAGAAGCTCATAGTTCACCATCTTTTCTATACACCCGAAAAGGGCGATATCGTTATAGTTGACAGCTCCAACCTCGGCAAGCCTATCGTAAAGAGAGTTATTGCAGAGGGCGGCGATACTATTGATATCAACTTTGATACAGGCGCTGTTACCGTAAACGGTGAAGTTCTTGATGAACCCTACATCAACGACCTTACCAAGCGTGATGAGGACGGTCAGGTTTATCCTTTGACTATCCCCGACGGCTACTATTTTGTAATGGGCGACAACAGAATGAACTCCCTTGACAGCCGAAGCGCTGCCGTGGGTCTTGTTCCTGAGGACGAGATCATGGGCAAGGTAGTGTTCAGGATCTGGCCCTTTGACAGAATAGGTACGGTCAGCTGAGTGTACTTATAAAGATTTTGGAGGAAAGTCAGACGGAAAGACAATCGCCTTTCATCTGCTTTCCTCTTTTAGTTTAAAACGGTTTTAAGGAGTGAGGCAGATGAACGAGATACCGTCAATACAGTGGTTCCCCGGTCACATGACCAAAACAAAGCGCATGATGGAAAAGTGTCTGCCTTTGGTTGACGCAGTGGTCGAGGTCATTGACGCACGAGTTCCCATGTCAAGCCGAAACCCCGATATAAATGTCCTTACCGCAGGCAAGCCCAGGATCATCGTGATGAACAAATGCGATGCTGCCGATGACAGGGTAACTTCCCAGTGGATAGACTATTTCCGCAGGCAGGGTGTTATGGCAATAGCTGCCGACTGCCGCACTGGAAAGGGTCTTAACAGATTTGTCCCCGCAGTGCGTGAAGTTCTGGCTGACCTTATTGCAAAGAATACCGCAAAGGGCATGGCGGGCAAGGTGCTGCACCTGATGGTGGTGGGTATCCCCAACGTGGGAAAATCCTCGTTCATCAACCGCATGGCAGGGCAGAAAAAAGCCAGGGTGGAGGATCGCCCAGGCGTTACCCGTGAAAAGCAGTGGGTAATGCTGGATAACGATATCGAGCTGCTTGATATGCCCGGCGTTCTCTGGCCAAAGTTTGAGGATATGTCCGTAGGCGAAAAGCTGGCGTTCACAGGCGCTGTCAAGGACGATGTTGTGGATACCGAGCTGCTGGCGTGCAGACTTCTGATAAAGCTCAGGGAGATAGCTCCCGACAGCCTGACGGAGCGCTACAAAATAAAGCTTGACACTCCCGAAGAGGACGAAATGGTCGAAAGCGGAGAGGCTATGGGCTGTATAAACGGCTACGAGCTTCTTATGAGAGTCGGCAAGGCAAGAGGAATGCTCATCTCAGGCGGCGAGATAAACACCGAGAGAGCCGCAGCTGCCGTTCTGGACGAGTTCAGAGGCGGAAAGCTGGGACGCATCACCCTCGAGACCCCTGCGGATTTTGGTGACTGATATGGAAACTCAGCAGTTATTTGAATATGACAAGGAGATAAGAACTCTCCACCCCGTATTCTGCGGGCTTGATGAAGCAGGCAGAGGGCCTCTTGCGGGAGATGTTTATGCGGCGGCTGTGGTTTTTGATGACGGCGTGTGCATAGAAGGTCTCAACGACAGCAAGAAGCTTACGGAGAAAAAGCGTGAGCTGCTCTTTGACGAGATAATCAACAAGGCAAAGGCATTCTGCATTGCTACCGCCTCTGTGGAGGAGATAGAGGAGCTGAATATCCTGAATGCTGCCATGCTTGCCATGAAAAGGGCATATGAGGGGCTTGACATAAAGCCGGATTACGCTCTGGCTGACGGCAACAAGTTCCCGCCCCTGGGCATTGCGGGGGAGGCTGTGGTAAAGGGAGACGGAACGTCTGCCAGCATTGCTGCCGCTTCCGTTCTTGCAAAAACTGCCCGTGACAGGTACATGAAGGATATCGCCGAGCAGTACCCTCAGTGGCAGTTTGAACGCCACAAGGGCTACGGCACAAAGCTACATTATGAAATGCTGGACAAATACGGTCCATCTCCCGTGCACCGTATGTCTTTCCTGAAAAAATACTATGCAGCAAAGCAGAAGTGAGATAGGAAAGCTGGGGGAGGAGCTTACAGCCTATTATCTGAAAAGGTCGGGCTATGAAATTCTCCGCAGGAACTTCCGAATAAAGGGCGGGGAGATAGATATCATCGCCTCAAAGGACGGCATTATCGCTTTCGTTGAGGTAAAGACCCGTGACATCAGCGCATTTGAGCATGGCGCTCAGGCGGTGAATGTGAGGAAGCGGAGCCTTATTATCCGTGCCGCTCAGGAGTATTCCTACAGATATCCCCACGAAATGCAGCCCAGATTTGACGTTGCCGAGGTGACTGTCAGGGAGGGCAGGGCAGTGGGTCTTAAATATTTCGACAATGCTTTCTGTGCCGAAAGCGATTCTTCTCTTTAATACTAATCTTCAATCGTTCTATAGGCAAAGCCGACAGATGAAATAAGACC
>ERZ1026854.117-NODE-117-length-60389-cov-7.916366_pt1 | contig 60389 bp, 48 predicted proteins | sample MGYA00380157_ERZ1026854 | MGnify/ENA primary metagenome ERZ1026854 (study PRJEB33269, sample SAMEA4719793) | human gut metagenome | biome: human-associated habitat; feature: organic feature; material: feces | place: Cameroon | collected 2013-10 ...
TCCGCCCTCTGGACTCCCGCCACCTTTGAAAAGGTGGACTAAACTTTTTGCCTTGCTCTCATTTGTGCGTCCCGTTATTCCTGACCGCCTATCTGTAAAAAAAGCGAAACAACGCCCCCGCTTCAGCCGAAACGGGGGCGTTATTATCATATCAGTTTCCGTAAACCTCTTTTGCTGCGTCAACAGTTGCCTTTGCGTCCCTTGCATAATAATCTGCGCCGATCTTCTCGGCATATTCGGGAGTAAGGACTGCTCCGCCTACGACTATCTTGCAGTCGGGTCTTTCCTTTTTAACAAGCTCAATGGTATCTGCCATTGATTTGAGCGTGGTTGTCATAAGCGCCGAAAGTCCCACAAGCTTTACGCCGTCGATCTTTGCGGCATCGACCACTGCCTGATACTCCACGTCTCTTCCAAGGTCGATGACCTCGTAGCCGTAGTTTTCAAGCAGCACCTTTACGATGTTCTTGCCGATATCGTGGATATCGCCCTTTACAGTCGCAAGTACGACCTTTCCCTTTGATACGCTGCTGTCGCCTGTGCTTATCTTTGACTTTATCACCTCAAACGCTGCCTGTGCAACGCCTGCGGACAATATGAGCTGGGGAAGGAATATCTTTCCGCTCTCGAAATCCGCTCCCGCCTTGTCAAGGGCTGGGATAAGCATATCGTCAACTATTATCATGGGGTCGGTGGTCTCAAGGAGCTTTTCGGTGATAGCCGCTCCCTCACTTTTAAGTCCGTTCTGTACTGCAAAAAGCAGCCCCTCGGCAGTGGCATTTTCCGTCCTTGCGTTTCCTGCATTTGCGGCAGGGGCAGGGGCGGCGTTATTATATGCGGCAATGAACTCCATGGAATCCTTGTCGATATTTGCAAGGAGCTTGTATGCTCTTACGGCGCCCGTCATAGCCGCCACATTGGGGTTGATGATAGGCAGGTCAAGTCCGCTTACGAGGCATATCTGCAAAAAGTTGCTGTTGATAAGCTCACGGTTTGGCAGACCGAAAGAGATGTTCGATACACCGAGAACTGTTTTAAGTCCCAGCTCGGTCTTTACCCTATGGAGTGCCTTTACGGTCTCCATAACGCCCTCCTGCTGAGCCGATGCGGTAAGGGTAAGGCAGTCGATGAAAACATCACGCTTGGGGATACCCATTGCAACCGCTCTGTTCATTATCTTCTCCGCAATGGCAAAGCGCTGTTCCGACTTGGGAGGGATACCGTTCTCGTCAAGGGCAAGTCCTACAACGGCGGCGCCGTACTTCTTTACGATGGGAAGTATGCGTTCAAGTGACTTTTCCTCGCCGTTTACCGAGTTTACTATTGCCTTGCCGTTATACACACGCAAAGCCGCTTCCAGCACCTCGGGTATAGTGGAATCCACCTGCAGAGGCAGGTCGGTAACGCTCTGGAGAGCCTTTACCGTCCTTACCATCATAGCCTTTTCGTCAATATCGGGGAGACCCACGTTTACGTCAAGGATATCCGCACCTGCGCCTGCCTGCTCGATAGCCTGACCGAGAATATAGTCGATATCGCCGCTTTTCAGCGCTTCCTTAAAGCGCTTCTTGCCTGTGGGGTTGATGCGCTCGCCGATAATTCTGGGCTGGTCGATAACAGCCGTGTTGGAATATGAGCATACTGCCGCAGGAATGCTTGCGCCCTTTGTGCAGACAGATTCTCTTTCGGTATATTTCTCCTTTGAAAGACGTGCGGTCAGTGCCGAGATATAGTCGGGACTTGTTCCGCAGCAGCCGCCGAATATCTTTACGCCCATAGCTGCAAATTCGGAAGCAGCCTCCGCAAATTCATCGGGAAGCACGTCATAAAGGTTGGTGTTGGGGTCGGGCAGACCTGCGTTGGGCTTTACAGCCACAGGCAGAGTTGTCCATTTGCAGATCTCGCTTACAACGGGCATAAGGTCCTTGGGGCCGAGAGAGCAGTTTACGCCGATAGCGTCCGCTCCCAGTCCTTCAAGGGTAAGCGCCATGGCTGAGCATGAGCAGCCTGTAAAGGTTCGTCCGTTTCTCTCAAAGGTCATGGTGCAGATAACGGGCTTGTCGGTGTTTTCCTTTGCTGCAAGGAGAGCTGCCTTGACCTCGTAAAGGTCGGTCATGGTCTCGAGGACGATAATGTCAGCGTCCTTTCCTGCCAGCATCTGCTCCTTGAAAATATCGTATGCTTCCTCAAAGGCAAGGCTGCCCGTAGGCTCCAGCAACTGACCGATAGGCCCGATATCAAGAGCCGCATATGCTTCTTTTCCGCTTTCGGCGCACGCCTTTTTTGCAATGGCGATGCCTGCGCCTATTACCTCATCAACGGAATGACCGCAGCCCTCCAGCTTGTAGCGGTTTGCGCCGAAGGTGTTGGCATACACTATCTGAGAGCCTGCGTCGATATACATTCTGTGGATATTTTTTATCATATCCGGGTGAGAAAGATTGAGCAGCTCGGGGATCTCCCCTGCTTCAAGCCCGCTTTTCTGGAGCATGGTTCCCATGGCTCCGTCAAGAAATATAAATTCATTCTGTGACAACAGCTTTTTAAAATCCACAGTGTGTACCTCTCTTTCTGAAACGGCAAACGTCACGCATATTGCAGGTGACGCAGCCCCTCTTCTTTGAGGGAAGAGGCTTATCGGAAACGCCCATTATAGCAGTAACGGACTTTACGGGCGTAAGCATACTGCTGCCCGATGCGCACAGACCTATCTTTCTGGGGGCATCAAGCACATCAAGCAGCTGCTTCTGCATATTTATGGGGAAATCGCCGTACCCGGGCGAATACCGCCAGGTAAAATATTTCCCGTCAAATTCTTTTTTTATGATCTCTTCCGCCTTAGCGCAGACCTGCTCAACGGCAGCCCCCGCAAATGCGTCGGCAATGACAGCCTTTGCCATGTCCTCCACCTGAAGCTGACGGATAAGCCTGTCCGCACCGCCGCCCACAGTGGCGCACATAATTATGACCCCCGAGCAGCCTTCAAGATGAGCCGCAATGTCGCTGCCGTTAAGCGCCAGCGTACAGCCGCTTATTACAGGCACGCCGTCCTTGAAGCTCAGGGGAAAATATCTGTAAAGGAACTTGGGCGAGATCACACCCAGGAGCCTGCTCTCGCACTCGTCCAGGTACTTTCCTGCCGTCTCGCCGATGTTGTTCTCATCGTGGCAGCAAAGGTATCTGAGCGCCTCGTCCCTGTCTATCTCCGTTATTTTAACCATTACAGCAGTCCCGAAACGGCAGAGGATATCTTTTCAGCCACGTAAGGATTGTTCATGGTGTAAAGGTGGATACCGTCCGCACCGCTTGAAATAAGGTCAACTATCTGGTCAATGGCATATGCGATGCCCGCATCTCTCAGAGCCTCGGGATTGTTCTCGTATCTTGCCATCATTCTTGTAAACTTCACGGGAAGGCTTGCGCCGCACATGGATACCATGCGCTCTATCTGCTTCTTGTTGACAACGGGCATGATGCCTGCCTCGATAGGCACGTTTATGCCTGCTATCCTTGCCTTTTCAAGGAAGTTGTAGAAATGGCTGTTATCAAAGAAAAGCTGGGACATAAGGTGCTCTGCGCCTGCATCTACCTTTTCCTTGAGATATCTGATATCGGTTATCATATCGGGCGCTTCCACATGGCACTCGGGGTAGCAGGCAGCGGAAATATGGAAATCTCCCTTAGATTTAATATATCTGATAAGGTCGCTTGCATAGCGGAAATCATTCTTGGGAGGGCGCTCGGGGTTGATATCGCCTCTGAGGGCAAGGATATTCTCGATGCCGTCAGCTTTAAGTCCTTCAAGGATAATATCGATATCCTGCTTTGTGTTGCTGACGCAGGTAAGGTGAGCCGCAGACTCAATGCCAAGGTCATTTTTGATATGTGCAGCTATCTTTCCTGTAATGTTATCTCCGTCAGAGCCGCCTGCGCCGTATGTAACGCTTATGAAAGCGGGGTCAAGCTTTTTAAGGCTGTCAAGTGTGCTGTAAATAGTGTCGCAGGGCATATTTTTCTTGGGAGGGAACACCTCAAAGGAAAAAACGCACTTGCCCTTGCCGAATAATTCTGAGATCCTCATATTTAAACAAACTCCTTTGTTATACTCATTATTCTTATTATAATATTATACCACACTTTAGCACGGCATTATGGTATATTTTGTGTCTGTTTTTTTTCGGGTTTGTATGATGTATCAGTTCAGGCACCCTTTCATGCACTTTTTGTAGATGCGCATAAAGTATATTATCTCCGCCACTGCGGTTATTGACCATGAAAAGCTATACAGCAGGTAAAGGGAGGTTATGGTCTGGAAGTGCGCAAAAATGGTATATACCCATATTACCCTGAATACACAGGAGCCCATAATGACGATGATAGTGGGCACAACGCTTTTGCCCAGTCCTCTTGAAGCGGCAATGGTGCAGTCCATAAATGCGCTGATGGCATATGACCAGCCCATTATCGTCAGTCTTTCCATGCCAGCCTCCGCAACGGCAGGCTCGTTGGTAAACAGGGACAAAAACTCTCTGCCGAATAAAAGCAGCGCTCCGCCGAAGATACCGCCTGCCGCAAAGGAATAGAACAGACTGATAAAATAGCTTTTTAGTATGCGGTCATTCTTACCCTCACCGTGATTTCGGCTGATAAAGCTTGCGCAGGCGGTATAGATCGCCGCCATAACGTTGAAGATAAGTGTATCCGCATTCTGTGCTGCCGAATTGCCCGAAACCATAACTGCGTCAAAATGGTTTACGCCTGTCTGCACAAAAAGGTTCGCCACGGCAAATATGGCGTTCTGCATTCCCGTGGGTATGCCTATCATCAGCACTCCCCCGCAGGCGCTTTTGTCAAAATATTTGTTTGACAGCCGCAGCTTACAGCTGTCCTTTCGCCTCAGCAGGTGACACATTATCATTGAAGCGGAAAGATACTGGGCGATAACGCTGGCGATAGCAACTCCGTCCGCCGCCTTTTTGCACACGACCACAAAGAAAATGTTCAGGATAACATTCAGCACGCCCGCTATAGAAAGATATACCAACGGCTTTTTTGTCTCTCCGCAGGCGCTGAGAACGCCGTTGCCGAAGTTATACACCGCCATGGCAGGCATTCCCAGTGCGTATATTTTAAGGTAAAGCACAGCGCTTTCGATAAGCTCGTCCTTGGTTTTCAGGGTCTCAAGCATGGGGCGGGCAAAAATATTGCACACAAGGCAGAGGATAATTCCGATAATAAGGCAGACGATAAGCCCCGAATACACTGTCCTTGCCACAGTCTCGCTGCTGCCCGAAGTCTTTTCCGCTCCCAGCCGGTGAGCCGTTCTTACATTAACTCCTGCGCCCATACCGATAAGTATGCCCGTAAAAAGCGACACCAGCAGTGCCGTGGAGCCTACCGCTCCCAGAGCGATATAGTCCGCATATTTTCCCGCAATGGCAACATCGCTGAGGTTAAAAAGCACCTCCAGCATCTGGGTCATCATAAGGGGAAGGCTGAACACAAGGATATTTTTCCAGAGGGAGCCGCCTGTCATATCTATAGCATTTTTACCTTTTCCGCTCATTCATCAGACCTCCAACAATCCAACTAAAATATGATGATATCACTTTTGTCGGATTATGTCAATGAACTATCTGTTTGAAATATATAGCTGAAATGTACGGAGATATAATGCGCTTATGAAAATATGCCGAATTTTCCAAAAGCCCTTGACAAATAAAATAAATGGACTATAATAATAAGTAATCGGATAGTTTACAAATGCGCTGACGGGGACGGAATGTCCGCAGGGAAGCCCTCAGAGAGCCTGCACACGGTGAAAGCAGGCGGCTTTTCGGATATGCTCCTATCACCCCTGAGCTTTGCTGCCCAACAGCTTGTCCAAGTAAGCAGCAGCGGGATTCTCCCGTTACAGAGAGTTTCCGTTGATTGACGGGAAAACGAGCGGCGTTGTGTATTTACTGTGTAAGTACATTCGCAACAAGAGTGGTAACGTGGGTACATTTGTCCTCACCTCTTGAAAAAGGGGTGAGGTTTTTTATTTTTTCCGAAAAATATCATTTTAAAGGAGAATATTTTATGCTGACACTTGATATGGTTTACAGCGCATCTTACAAGCTCAAAGAGGTTATCCGCAGAACTGACCTTATCCCCTCAAATAAAATTTCTGACAAATGCAACGTGTTCCTTAAAACCGAGAACCTCCAGGTAACAGGTTCATTCAAGGTTCGTGGCGCATATTACAAAATATCCCAGCTTTCCGACGAGGAAAAGGCAAGGGGCGTTATCGCCTGCAGCGCAGGAAACCACGCTCAGGGCGTTGCTCTGGCAGCTGCAAAGAACGGCATCAAGTCCCTTATCTGCCTGCCCGACTCCGCTCCTATCTCCAAGATAGAGGCAACACGTTCCTACGGTGCGGACATCTGCCTGGTTGACGGCGTTTACGATGACGCTTACGCAAAGGCAATAAGCCTCCGTGACGAAAAGGGCTACACTTTCATTCACCCCTTTGATGACGAGTACGTTATCGCAGGTCAGGGAACTATCGGTCTGGAGCTTCTGGAGCAGCTTCCTCAGGTAGATGCTGTTGTTGTTCCCATAGGCGGCGGCGGACTTATCTCAGGCGTTGCGTTCACCCTTAAAAAGCTCAAGCCCGAAATAAAGGTTTACGGCGTTCAGGCAGCAGGCGCACCCAGCATGGTTCAGTCTCTGGCTGACGGCAAGGTCGAAAAGCTCCACTCCGTTTCCACCATTGCAGACGGCATCAAGGTAATGGAGCCGGGCGAGCACACATTCCAGCTCTGCAAGGAGTATGTTGACGGCGTTGTCACAGTTACCGATGACGAGATATCCTCTGCTATCCTCACCCTTATCGAGCAGCACAAGCTCATCGCCGAGGGCGCAGGCGCAGTTCCCGTTGCAGCAGTTATGTTTGATAAGATACCCGACCTTGAGGGCAAGAACGTTGTATGCTTAGTATCAGGCGGTAATATCGACGTTACTATCCTCAGCCGTGTTATTGAAAGAGGTCTCCAGAAGTCGGGAAGGACTTGCCTGCTGAACATCGAGCTTATCGACAAGCCGGGTCAGCTGAAGGGTGTTTCCGATATCATCGCAGCTCTGGGCGGAAATGTTATCTCCGTTCATCATGAGCGTGCAAACGAGGGCAGCGACATCAACGGCTGCTACCTGAGAATTACCCTTGAAACAAGAAATCACGCACACATTGAGGAAATAAAGAACGCACTCACAAAAGCAGGCTTCAAGCTTTATGATAAAAACTAAATCAGATCAGGAGGAATTTATTATGTCAGAAAAAATCTACACCAAAAACGCACCCGATGCAATAGGCCCCTATTCTCAGGCAGTAAAGAGCGGCAATCTGCTTTTTACCTCGGGTCAGATAGCTATCAACCCCGCAACAGGCAATGTTGACGCTCAGGGCATCGAGGCTCAGACCCGTCAGATCTGCGAGAATCTTAAAGCAGTTCTGGCAGAGGCAGGCTGCACTCTTGACAATGTTATCAAGACCACCTGCTTCCTTGACAACATGAACGATTTTGCCGCATTCAACGCAGTTTACGGCGAATATTTCACCAACAAGCCCGCACGCTCCTGCGTAGAAGTTGCAAAGCTTCCCAAGGGCGTTCTTGCTGAGGTCGAGGTAATTGCTGAGCTGTAAGGCTTGATGATGATACGAAAACTCCCGAACATTTCGTTGTGAAATGCCCGGGAGTTTTTTGTATGGAGTATTTTATATCTTTCCGTCATGCTTGTTCCTGCTCATTTTCTTTCGCCATTTTCTTTACAAGCTCCTCCCTCTCACGGAATATTCTCGGGAAACTTGTAAATATGACTGCCGACGTAATTATCCCCGCTGTCAGGTCAGCAATGCCCTCCGACAGATATACCCCCTTGAAGCCCATGAAATGCGTCAGCACAAAACACAGCGGGATAAGTATGATTACCTTTCGTGTCACTGCAAGCATAAGCGCCGACTTTGCCTGTCCCAGAGCCACATTCACGTTCTGGAGAGTCATCTGCACAAAGAACATTATTGAACCCATCAGGAAGAACGGTGTATATTCCCTGACTATGTATGTAACGTTATCGCTGGCGGAGAATATCTGCGCATATATCTCCGGCACTGCCATTGAGACTGACCATATCGACACGGCAAATATAAACGCTATTATCGTAACATATTTTATTCCCTTTTTGAGCCGTTCTGCGTTGCCCTTGCCGTAGTTATAGCTTACAAAGGGCTGCATTCCGTTGCCAAGTCCGTTAAGGGGCAGGGATATGAGCTGCAATGCGCTGAGCATAACGGTCAGTGCGGCGGTATAGTCCTTGTCTCCCCCTGTGGCACGGTTCAGGTTGATGTTGAAAACTATCTGAATGGCGCACTCGGTTATTGCCATTACAAAGGGAGTAAAGCCCAGTGATACAATATCCGCTATCCTTGCCGCCGTAAGTCGCATGGCAGATATGCGGAACCTGAAAATGCTTTTCTTTGAAAAGAAAAAGCAAATGATACACAAGCATGAGCACATCTGGGAGATTATTGTGGCAAGTCCCGAGCCTTGAACGCCCATTCCAAGGACGAATATGAACAGCGGGTCAAGGATAATGTTTATTACCGCTCCTATAAGCACGGAGCTCATGGCGATGAACGAATAGCCCTGGGTGAGAATAAACGGGTTAAGTCCCTGAGCAAACATCACGAACAGCGTTCCGCAGGAATATATTTTCAGGTATGACACCGCAAACTCCACGGCGCTCTGTGGGCAGCCGAAAAGCACAACTATCTGTCGGGCAAACAGGAATGTTACCGCTCCTATTACGATGCCTATTATGGTAAGCAGCACGAAAGCGGTGTTGAATATGCAGTTTGCCTCTTCCCTGTTATTCTCCCCAAGCCTTATGCCCGCTCTGGGTGAGCCGCCAAGACCCACAAGATTTGCAAAGGCGGTCATGATAAGCGTTATGGGCAGGACTATTCCCAGCGCAGCGAGAGCGTCCATTCCCGAACCCTCTATACGTGAAACGTACATTCTGTCAACTATGTTATATAAAAATGTTATGAGCTGGGCAATGACCGCAGGCACGGTCAGGCGGAACACCATAGGAAGTATCTTTCCCGTTCCCAGCTCTTCGGTTATATCCTTATGTTTGGTTTCATTATGGGGCATTTTCTCCATCACTTTCTGTCCTGTTGCGGACAACAGTAAGGTCAAGCATCTGCAAAAATGCTTGACCTGATTTTTTCTATAGTTTTATTGGTGATTAGTATCATCTGCCCTGGCAAAGGCATCAATGAAGCTCTCGCTGGGCTCATATTCCGTATAGCCCACGGAAACTGTGGGGATATGCTCATCATCTGCACGGAGCTTATCCAGCTGACCGTTGAGCTTTGATGTGAAGCTGTCGTAGCATCGGCGGTTGAGCAGCGTTGTGGTGTTGTCGATCTTCTGCATAAGGTCGGAATAATAGATGAAAATCGCCATAAAAATGATGACAGTATAATTTTCCATATTCTCTACACAACCGTCGGACTGTGTATTCGTCACTTCCACATAACAGATTGTTATACTAATCTTTAATCGTTCTATAGACAAAGCCGACAGATGAAATAAGACCAGTCTAGGAAAGCGACTGCAGGCGGGCTTGTCGCCCGGCAAGGGAGCTTGACGAAGAATGGGCTTATTTCAGCCGAGGATTGGTCTATAGGTTGATTGAGGATTAGTATTATATCAAATTCACAAAACAAGCATATGATATTTGTATAGTTTGATTATACCACTATGGAGCCGAGATTTCAACCGAAACCGCATTATATTTACATAAAAATTACTTATGGGCTTTTTTTATTAACAAAAAAGGCGCATCAGGCAAGTGCCCGATGCGTCTTTGGTCATTTTCGGCTTATATTTTACTGAGCAGCCTCAACAGTGGTGATGTCACTGCCGAACCACTTTGTAGAGATCTCGCCGAGCTTGCCGTCAGCCTTCATTTCGCCGAGGATCTTCTGTACCTCGTCACGGAGAGCCTGATCTTCCTTGCGGAAGCCGATAGCGTACTCTTCTTCCTCAAGACCGTCGGGAAGAACTCTGTAATCCTTGCCGGAAGAGGTGATCTCATAGTTTGCAACAACGCTGTCAAGGAAAACTGCGTCAACAAGGCCAAGCTCCATCTGCTGGAGAGCCTCAACGTTTGTTGCCATAGCAGTAACGGTGATAGGAGTATCATTGGTGTAAAGCTCGGAAGCTTCAAGGATCTCCTGTGCGGAAGAACCGTTCTGAACGCCGATGTTCATGCCTGTAAGGTCAGTCATGGAAGCTGCGTCGGAGGAAGTGGGAACAACGAATACCATCTCGTTCTTCATGTAAGGATCGGAAAGATTCATCTGCTCCTGTCTGGAAGCGTTGATGCTCATGCCGTTCCAGATGCAGTCGATTCTGCCGACTGCAAGGTCCTGCTCCTTGGTATCCCAGTCGATAGGCTCCTTAACAAGCTCAACGCCCATTCTGCTGCAAACTTCCTCTGCAACATCAATATCAAAGCCTACGATCTCATCGTTTTCATCGGTATAGCCCATGGGCTTGAAGGTAGCGTCAAGACCGAGAACGAACTTTCCGCTGTCAAGCACCTTCTGGAGGGACTGGTCGCCGTCAGCTGCGGTGTCATCGCCCTCAGCAGCAGTATCCTCAGCGGCAGTATCCTCGGAGGTCTCCTCGGAAGCAGCCTCAGAAGCGGCAGCTGTGGTGTCAGCATTGTCAGCTGTTGTGTTATCATTGGTATCAGCTGTAGTTCCGCAGCCTGACAGCATCATAGATGCAGCAGCGACAAGAGCTGTTACAGCAGAGATAAGCTTGATCTTTTTCATGGTATCTTCTCCTTTAAATCTTCAATATGTTCCGCCCACGCAGAACTCTCACTGAATAAATATAACACAATTCTTTTGCAAAGTAAAGTGTTACCGCAATATTTTGGAACTTTACATATATTTCAGAAGAACTTAAAGGGGCTTTTATTGCATTATCATATAAATTTACGGGGAATTATCCCTTCATTACGGTTATTGAAGTTACATCAACGCCTGCGCCCGTGCCCTTGAAGCTTATGCTGTCGATATCGACAGCAGAGAAGCCGTTTGCTGCGGCGGCGGAAGCCATATTGGCAAACTCGAACACCGCAACGCCGTCACCCGAAGAGGAAGCCACAACATCAATATCGGTGCCGCCCACAGTTACGGTCATATAAACGGTCACGGGGATAGTGCCTGTCTGAACAGTATCGGCGGTATAGCTCACTACCAGAAGTCCGCCGTCGGAGAGCATATCGGCAGAAAGTCCCTCGGCTGCAAGGCTTATAGTGCAGGAAGCCTCATTCTCGGCAGCAGCCTTATGCTCGGGAGTTATCTCGATGCCTGCCGCAAACTCTTCCGCAGTTTTCATGGAAACAGCCTCGGTCACTGCTTCGGCGGTCTCACTCTCTGTAGTTTCCTCGGTATCTGTAACTGTGGTGACTTCCTCTGTTGTCTCGGAAGTTACTGTAGTTTCCGGTACAGAAACTTCTGTATCGGATATCTCGCTGTCGGAAGTGCTTTCGTTATCAACAGCAACCTCCGTAACAGCTTCATCTGTAACAGTCACTGTGGTATCAACAGCAGGCTGGGACGAATTGTGTCCGCCCATAAAATAAACGCCTGCTCCCACCGCTGCAACAATGACCACTGCCGCAATTATGACAGCCCCGGTCTTGCCGCCCTTTTTCTTCCGGGGAACCTCCTCAGCCATTTCCTTAAATTCGAAGGAATCGGCAACATATGCGCCCATATCGGAAAAATCGTCCTTTGCGGGAGCTTCCTTTTCAGGCTCCTTTTTCTCTTCCTGCTTTTCAGCCTTTGGAGCTTCGGGTGTCTTGGACGCTTCGGATACTTTTGATGCTTCGGGCAGCTCCGAAGGAATCTCCTCGGGCTTTTCGGTATGTATATCAACGCCCTCAATCTTAACTATCTCGGGTATGTCCTCAAGTGCCTTTTCGGCAGCCGCTTCAAGGATCTCAGCAGTTTCATCTGGAGATATCTCGGAGGGATCTATGCCCTGAAAAACAGCCATGCTGTTTTCGTCATCCGCATTTTCGGAAACGGAATAAATGTTACCTGTTTTATTTGTATCTGCAGAAACCTCAAGCACGGGAGTGCCGCACTCGGGGCAGAATTTGCTGGTCTCAAACAGCTGTGCGCCGCATTTTGAGCATATTGCCATATTGATCTTACCTCCGTATAATAAAATGCCGCATAATATCGCAATGTATATTATACGGCATAATTTGTTAATATATCAATTCGGCGGAGTTATCCCATTGTAAAAAATCTCTGTGTGGCTGTGTAGGTCTTGCCGGGAGCAAGCTCCTCATATCCACTGAGATTTGCGGGCATATCAAGATTGGGGGCATTTACCTGAGCGGTCATAGGCTCGGGGCAGAAATAGTTCATAAAGCCCTCATGGTTCCATACTATCCAGAACTTGTACTTTTCATCTACCTCGTTGCAGATGGTCTTGCCGCTGGCAGTATCGGTCATGATCGTGCCGTGGAAAGGCTTGCCGTCCAGCTCAAGAGTTCCGCCTGAATACATATCGTTGCAGATATCTCTGAGAACGGGGCAGGTTCCGTTTATGTACTTCTTGTCATAATCGGTGAGCTTTGCACGCTTGCCTGTGGGCAGCCACTTGGACTTGTTGAAGAGAATATGCTCCACAGCGGGAACCTTCAGCCTGATATCCTCCTGAACAGCGCCGTCAACAAAGGGAGCGTTGATGGTGGTGTGTGTTGCAATAGATATGGGCATCATCTTGTCCGACTGATTGATAAGGGTTATCTTATGGGAAAGTCCCTTGTCGGAAAGCTCTATTCTTATTCTTACGGTGAACTTTACGGGGAAGCAGTTGAAGAAAAAGTCCTTTTCATCGTAAACATACTCGTTCTCCACAAAAGCGGTATTGCCCTTTGTGCCAAGCTCCTTTACGGTGTATGCTCTCTTCTGGATAAAGCCGTGGAGATGGTTGCCGAAGCGCTCCTCATTTACGGGCAGGCGATAGGTCGCATCAGATGTGTGCAGCACGCCCTTTTCAAAGCGGTTGGGCAGGTACAGGGTGGGAAGACCCCATATCTCGGGAGCGTTCATTATCTCGCCGATAGAAACGCTTCCGTTGTAGCGGAATATCTCCATTCCCCTTTTCTCGTCTCTGAAACGGAGCACGTTGGAGCCCAGACCGTGAGCAACTATGGCATAATATCCGCCTGCGGAAAGCTCACAAACCTCTGTGCCCTTGTGGATCGCTTTTCTTGCATAAGTTTCCATATTCTATTTCTCCTTATATTGTAACGATCAGGTATCGTATTTTCTTATTCTGAGAGGTATGCCCAGCCTTTCGGATATCTCCTTGCTTTCCTCGATCTCACGCTCGGAGATAACATCTACAACAGTGAACATCACCTGAGGGACATACTTTTTGCAGTCCTGCGCAAAGCTGAGCAGAGCGCTGAAACTGTCCTCCCATTTAGGACGGGTAACAGCGTTGTAGTCCTTTTCATTGCCCGAATTAAGGCTTATAGAAACGATATCCACAGCCCCCTCCAGCATTGCTGCGGTGGGTCTGCCGTGAATTTTGTCCGAAAGCCCGTTTGTATTCAGGCGTATTATCTTATGGGGATATCGCTTTTTCAGCTCCATGCCGATAAAAACAACGTCCTCCGCCCTTTCCATAGGCTCGCCGTAGCCGCAGAAAACTATCTCATCAAACTCATCGGGAGAGTATTTGTCAAACTCTGCCAGAACTTCCTCGTTTGTGGGTTCTCTTTCAAGCCACAGGCTGTCGCTGCCGTATGCGCTGTCGCCGTTGTGGCGTATGCAGAACGTGCAGTTGCAGGGGCATCGGTTGGTCAGATTTATATAAAGATTGCCATGAACATTATAAACAAAGGTAAGACCTTTCAAAATAACACTTCCTATGTTACTTTCTGATTTTAAGTGAAATATCGAACGCCTTTACCGAATGGGTGATAGCGCCTACGGAAATTATGTCAACGCCTGTAGCCGCAGCAGCCGCAACGGTGTCGATATTGATGTTGCCCGAAGCCTCCAGAACAGCCTTGCCGTCTGCGATCTTCACGCACTCGGTCATTTCCTCGGGGGTCATATTGTCGAGCATGATAACATCAACATTGCAGCCAAGAGCCTCGATAAGCTCTTCCTTGTTTCTTACCTCGACCTCTATCTTAGCCATATGGCCTATCTTCTTTTTAAGGGCAGTCACTGCGCCTGTAATGCCGCCGTATGCGTCAATGTGATTGTCCTTGAGCATAGCCGCATCGGAAAGATTGTAGCGGTGATTGCGTCCGCCGCCTGCGGTAACAGCGTACTTTTCCAAAGCTCTCAGACCGGGGAGAGTCTTTCTTGTATCAACGATTGAAGCCTTTGTGCCTGCGCAGGCTTCCACTAGCTTGTTTGTAGCTGTGGCAACGCCCGACATATGCTGGAGAATGTTAAGGGAGGTGCGCTCCGCTTTAAGGATAGAGCGGGTCTTTCCCTGAACTCTGGCGATGATATCGCCCTTTTTCACCTTTTCGCCGTCGTGAATGAACACCTCGCACTTAACGCCGCTGTCGATGAAAGTGAATGTCCTCAGTGCGCAGTCGATTCCTGCCAGAACGCCCTCAGCCTTGGAGACGAACTCCGCAGTGGATACCTCGTCCTCAGGGATAAGCAGGTCGGTGGCAAGGTCAATGTAATTTATATCTTCTGACAATGCTCTCTTGATAACATCGTCAACATAAAATTCGGGTAAAAGCATTTTATTTCCTCCGTGGATAATTTATCAGTTGATGCAGTAGTCCAGAGTTTCGCCGATGCTCTCGGATATGAGCAGGTCAGCTCTGTCATCGTACTGGGTGGTGCTCTTGTTTATAAGAACAAGCTTGTTGCCCTTATAGTATTCGATAAGACCGCTGGCGGGATATACGGAAAGCGATGTGCCGCCGATGATAAGGACATCGCAGTTTTCGATAGCCTCGATAGCGCAGTCAACGGTGTGCTGGTTAAGGCTCTCCTGATAAAGCACCACATCGGGCTTGATAAGACCGCCGCACTGTGCGCACTCAGGGATAAAGGGAGAATTTTTTATGTACTCAGCATCGAACATAGCACCGCAGCGGACGCAGTAATTGCGGTGTACCGAGCCGTGAAGCTCATACACGGTCTTGCTGCCCGCAGCCTGATGAAGACCGTCAATATTCTGGGTGATAACTGCTTTGAGCTTGCCTCTTCTTTCAAGCTCCGCAAGAGCAAGGTGAGCTTTGTTGGGCTTAGCGTCAAGATAGAGCATCTTATCCTTATAGAACTCGTAAAACTCGCTTATATGATTGCAGAAAAAGGTACGGCTCAGAATAGTCTCAGGGGGATATTTATATTTCATGTTATAAATTCCGTCCACGCTTCTGAAATCCGGAATACCGCTTTCCGTGGAAACACCTGCTCCGCCGAAAAAGACAATATTATCCGATGAATCTATCCATTCCTTGAGCAGGGCGGTATTTTCGGTAATTGCCATAATAATCAATCCTTTCAAGCTCTTGCGTCTGCATATGAATTTATTATATCACACTTTTTTAAGGATTTCCACTGTTTTTTAAAATTTTTCTGATTTTTCTGAAAAGCTCTTGACAAATCATAAAAAGTGTGCTATGCTTTCCAGCAATAAGCTTATTATCAAAATATTAAGAAGGAGGCGGAAACAATGACAATGCTTATAATATCACTTAAACTTACAGGTACATATAATAACATTCGGCAGCGCATTGGCATATCCGCACCTTTAAGAGGTCCTCTGCAATAAAATCAGGGGCAGATATAGTCATACATAAGGGCGCTTCCGGTTCGGAGCGCCCTTTTTTTGCGCATTTTGACCCGCTTTCAAGGAGAATCTACATGATAGAATTAAACGGAAAATACAATACAGCAAAGGTTTTCACCGATAATATCGACAGCGCCTCAGTCTCCCAGATAATCGAGCTTTGCAGCCAGGAATTCACTATCGGCGAGAAGATAAGAATGATGCCCGACGTTCATGCAGGCGTTGGCTGCGTTATCGGCACCACCATGACCATCACCGACAAAATAGTCCCCAACCTTGTGGGCGTTGACATCGGCTGCGGTATGGAAACTGTGCTTATCAAGGAAAAGCATATGGAGCTTATGCAGCTCGACAAGCTTATCAGGCGGACAATCCCCTCGGGCTTTGCCATAAGAAGCACTCCCCATAAGCTGGCGGAGGAGGCGGACATCTGCGCCCTCAGATGCGCCGACAAAATTGACCTGCGCCGTGCGGAGCGCTCTGTGGGCACTCTTGGCGGCGGCAACCACTTTATCGAAGCGGACAGGGGCGAAAAGGGCATTTACATCGTTATCCACAGCGGCTCCCGTCATCTGGGGGCAGAGGTGGCAAAATATTATCAGCAGCAGGCGGTAAAGCAGCTTGAACATTCGGGCGACGGCAAGGTGCAGGAGCTTATCGACAGTCTTAAAGCTCAGGGCAGGGAGCAGGATATCAGCCGTGAACTTAAAAAGCTTGAAAGCACCAAGCGCATCACCGTGCCCAAAAATCTCGCCTATGTAAGCGGGCAGCTTTTTGAGGACTACATTCACGATATGAAGATAGTCCAGCACTTTGCCGTGCTCAACCGCCGTGCCATGATGACCGAGATAATAAAGGGAATGAAGCTCACGCCCGTTGAGCAGTTCACCACTATCCACAACTACATCGACACGGAAAATATGATACTCCGCAAAGGCTCTGTGTCCGCACAGGCGGGGGAAAAGCTGATTATCCCCATAAATATGCGTGACGGCAGCCTTATCTGCACAGGCAAGGGCAATCCCGACTGGAATTTCTCCGCTCCCCACGGTGCGGGACGGCTCATGAGCCGAGGCGAAGCCAAGCAGAGCTTTACCGTAAGCGAGTTTAAAAAACAGATGGAGGGCATCTATACCACATCTGTAGGACAGGGCACGCTGGACGAATGCCCCATGGCATACAAGGGCATGAACGATATCCTTGACAACATCGGGGACACTGCGGAGGTAAACGAAATTATCAAGCCCATTTACAACTTCAAGGCAGGTGAGTAAAATGAAAAGCTATGTTCCTTTGGAAAAGATGAGCAAGAAAGCAAAACGTGAGTATTTTAACAAGCAGCGCAGGGACTGGGGCGGACTTTCCCCCGTCACCCGCTGCGGAGGCTCAAAGGGCTATGACCGTGCCGCTCATAAGGCAGAGAACAGGAAAGCCCTTGCTGAGATGAACTGACAGCTTCTTTATTTTCCCCTTGACAATCCCACTCATTTTGGAGTAAAATAAAAGTTACCAATAACAAAGAAAAGGTGGAAACAAAATGAACAAAAAAGAAGTGGCTGAAATAAAAAGAAGCTTTGCCGAGGGCTGCGGATTTTTTACCCTTAACCGTGTGCTTTACGCCTATGCGGACGCTGAAAAGAACATAAAGTACAGCGATGTGCGCAGCTGGGCAACTATTCCCGAGGACGAGGGCGCTGTGGTCATGGAGACGCTTAAAAAGGTTTTCAGCGGCACTCTCGGCAAAAATCTCAACGAGTACGGCTTCCCCAACGAGTCATATGAAGAGGGCGGCGCTCAGAATATCCTTTACGCCGCAGTAAAGGGCAAGCTGGAGGACGAAGAGGCAAATAAGGCGTTCATCGGCCGCATTGTTGAAAATACCGCCATGTCCAGCGCATATACTATTATATCGGGTCACTGTACATACAGCATTCTTGTAAAGGACAAGAACGATGAGTGCATCGGCGAGGGCGATTCCGAGTACAATTTCATCGTAACTGCCATCTGCCCCGTAAACACAGGAGATGACGGTCTTTTCTACGACGAGTCTCTGGAGACTATCGCAAAGAAGTCAAACACCGAGATGATAATTGCAAGAGCGCCTCAGGACGGCTTTTTCTACCCCATTTTCAGCGACCGTTCCCCTGACGTTAACCGTGTTATGTACTACACCCGCTCACCCAAGAAGCCCAATCTTTCCATTGTGGAGGACGTATTGGAGTGCCGATTTGACTTCACTCCCGACGGTGAAAAGGAGCGCTTCCGTGCAGTTCTCACCGATGTGTGCCGTGACGAGCTGGATTACACAGTCATCACCCGTGTGAACGACATCATCAAGGACGTTATCGACCAGAACAAGAACGAGACCGAACCTCCCGTGATCGACGCAAACAGAATGAAGACCATTCTTTCCGATGCGGGTGTAAGCGATGAAAAGCTTGAAGCCCTTGACGCAGTTTACAAGACCACTGTGGGCGACACCGCTCTTAAGGCATCTAATCTTGTGGAGAACAAGACAGTTCTCTCCGTTCCCGAGATAACCGTAAACATCAGCAAGGAAGCCACCGACAAGGTGCGCACCACCGTTATCCAGGGCAGAAAGTGCCTTATCATCGACCTTGACGACCCCAGTGTTACCATCAACGGCATTGAAACCACCATTGAAACTTCTCAGAACTCCCCTGCCGCAGCTGCTGAAAATCAGCCTGTGACAGTCTGACAGCCAAAATTTCGGTGTATGAAAAGACAAATATAAAGCACATATACAAAAAAGGCTGTTGCAGTTTGATACTGTAACAGCCTTTTGTTTTGGAGAGAGAATTTGTCCTCATAACTAAAAAGGGCTGCTGCATCTTTGTGCAACAGCCCTTTTATCATTGTATTATAATTATTCAACCGAATCAAGAGACTCATTGAACTCGTCAATGAGAACATTTACAGCGTCAGCCAGCGAATCTCTTACAGAAGGCCAGTCGTGACCGTAGAATGCAGCTCTGATACCATACTCGCCGCTGTCCAGAATGTTGTACATATCTGTGGGGCAGCCTGTGTGGATAGAATACATGGGGTGCTCGGCGGTCATTTCGTTGATCCTGTATCTCATCTGGATCATATCGTCAGTCCAGCCGTAGTCGTCCTTACGCTTTCTGTCTGCGATCTCGAGAGAGCCTGTGTCGGAGTTTGCAGCAAGTATGCACTCCATAAATCTTGCAACGCCCTCAGGGTTCTGTGCGCCCTTGCAGAGCATATAAGCTTCCAGACCTGCGGGGAGATAATACTCGTCAGCGTCGTCCATCTTGGGAACGGGTACGAACATAACGTCCTCGGAGCTGCCGAATTTGGGGTTCCAGATATCGGGAGAGCCTTCAAGAGTGTATGCGCCGCAGATGTAGAACAGCTCCTTGCCTTCGCCGATGAACTCGGGGTGCTCGCTCCAGTCAAAGAGGGACTTATCGAGAACAAGGCCGTTCTGGCTCAGCTCATACATAAAGTTCATAGATTTTTCAAGGCGCTCATCATAAAGGTTGGAGACCAGCTGACCGTCTCTCAGCTCAACGGGAGCAACGCCGCAGGTGAGCATAAGGGGCTTTTCATTGAACCAGCCGTCCAGACCGTACTGGTCAGCATCGGGATCAACATATTCAAGAAGCATATTCTTGAATGTGGACCATGTCCATTCGCCCTTGTCAAGCAGCTCAACGGGATCCTCAAAGCCCTGAGACTCGATGGTCTTCTTGTTGTAGATAACGACCTCGCCTGCTGTTGCCTGGGTAGCCATAAGGTAATGCTTGCCCTTGAGGCTGAACTTGTCGTTAAGCTCCTTTACGGGGCTCCAGAGGTCAGAATCGAAATCAACATAGCTGTCGTAGGACTCAAACTGACCGTTGGGGATACCCTTGGGGAAAGAGTCAAGGTCGCCGCCTGCGATGAAGTCGATGCCTGTACCGCCCAGAATGTTTGTGGAAAGGTCGGTAAAGCGCTGGCTCCATGTGGTGGGGACATATTCAATGGTTCCGCCGTACTTCTTCTCGAAAAGCTCGAGAGAAAGAGCCTTGGTGTTGCCTGATGTGGTAGCGTGGAAAGGATCATAGAAAGAGAACCACTTGATGTTCTTGTTTTCAAGCTCAACATCGGGAAGCAGCTTGGAAACGTCGTCCATAGTAGCCTGCTCCTCGGAAGCAAGTGTCTCGGTATTGATCTCAACAGTAACCCCTGTTGTGGTGGTTGCGGAGGTGGTAGTATCCTCTGTACCGGATGAGCTGCCGCAGGCTGCAAAGCTTGAAGCCATCATAACAGCTGCAAGACCTGCTGCAAATCTTTTAAAATTCTTCATAATAATACGCCCTTTCATTTCAAGAGAAAATGTGCATGATAAATTTTTATAATTATATCACAAAATCATATTTCTGTCAACGTTTACATTGTACATTTTGACAAGAAGATAATTAGGTATATTGCCGAGGCATTTTTGAATAAACTGCCTCGGGCAAATAAATCAGTTAATTTGATACTAAGAACTATATGTCTATAGTTTATTGGGGATTAGTATCACGCCTCTTCATTGTGTTAACAAGATAAATGAACTCGTCCTTATAATCATCATCGGAATAATCGTACCTGGAAAGCTGTGCGGAAACGTCCTTGTAGGTAACATCACCGATGTATCTGCTGTTTCTCAGGAGCATACCGAACTCCGCCACGCAGGAGGCAAAATTCATATCTGCGGACATCTTGTCGGAATAAAGTGACTTGTTAACGGGGTATGTGAGCAGCTTGCTTTCGCTGCCCTCAGGCTCCTTGTAGCGGATATTCACGGTGAGAAGCTCGTCGCCCATAACGCCCTCGCTGTCAGAAGCATATTTCAGCTCGCTTTCACCCAGCTCCATTTCGCTGTCAGCAGGAACTATCTCATAAAGCACGGTAACGCTGTGACCTGCGCCAATCTCGCCTGCGTCCTTGGTGTCGTCGTTAAAGTCCTCGGCAGCCATGACCCTGTTCTCATAGCCGATAAGACGATAGCCCTTGACATTTGCGGGATTAAATTCCAGCTGGAACTTAACGTCCTTTGCAACAGTGAAAAGCGTGCCGCTCATTTCATCGACCAGCACCTTTTTTGCTTCCTTTTCGCTGTCGATGTAGGAGTAGTTTCCGTTGCCGTAGTCAGCCAGTGCTTCAAGGCGATTGTCCTTGTAATTGCCTGTGCCGAAGCCCAGAACTGAGAGGAACACGCCGCTTTCACGCTTTTCCTCAATGAGCCTTGTAAGCTCCGACTCGGAGGAAAGTCCAACGTTAAGGTCGCCGTCAGTGGCAAGGATAACTCTGTTGTTGCCGCCGTCAATGAAATATTTCTGAGCAATATCGTAAGCGGTGTTGATGCCTGCCGCACCTGCTGTGGAGCCGCCTGCTTCAAGGTCGTTGATGGCACGGAGGATCTTTTTCCTGTCGTTTCCGTCAGCGCCCTCAAGCACCACCTCGTCCGAGCCTGCATAGGTGACGATTGAAACACGGTCAGCAGCGGTCAGATTATCGGTAAGCATTGAGAAAGACTTCTGAACCAGCGGCAGCTTGTTGTCATCATACATAGAGCCGCTTACATCAATAAGAAAAACCAGATTCATGGCAGGGCGCTCATCAAGCACAGCGTCAAAGCCCTTGGTATTTATGCCGACCATTAAAAGCTCAGTTTCATCGTTCCACGGGCAGTCGGAAAGCTCCGTATGAACTGCAAACGGCTCGCCGTCGGCAGGATCGGTATAATCATAGTCAAAGTAGTTGATAAATTCCTCGATACGCACAGCATCGGGAGGAACGTCCATACCGTCATCTATCATTCGGCGGACATTTGTGTATGAAGCTGTATCAACATCGGCGGAGAATGTGGAAAGAGGTGCGGAAGATACTGCTGTATAGCCGTTTTCCTTGATGTAATTATACTCCTCGTCATTTTGCTGAATATCGGAGTCATCAACGCTGTTCATCTCAGGCGGCATTGCTTCATCATCGGCAGATTCATAATCCTCTGCTGCGATAGCCGCCTCGGTGTAATGCTGCGCTCCCTTTTCGTTATTCATGGCATAATCACTGCCGCTTGTGTCCATGGCATTACCACAGGCGGTAAGAGTGGATACTGATGTTACAACTGCCATAAGGGCAGCAAGCTTTTTCATTGAGTTCATTTTTGTGTTCATAAGATCGTTCCTTTCAAGCATATTCACGCTCGCAGCTTTTCCCAGCTCTCGAAAAGCTTTTCAAGCGAGCATTCAGCTGTTATGTTCATTCGGTCGTAAAAATAGTCGTCCTTATATACCTGTGGGTAGGTAATGGCGCTTCCGTCCGTTGCAAGGGACTGCCAGCCGTTGTGATAGACCACTTCCCTGTCAAGGGTTATCTCTATCTGAGGGGCATTATCGAAAACAACTCTGTACATTCCGTCACTGGCGCTGATCGGCAGCAGATACTCACGGTTGTCACGGAGGGCATAAGGCGAGTCGGAATAAACGGTGACTTTTTCGGGGAGAGAAGCCTCGCTGTCGGAGATAAGATGCACCACTTCAAGGGTGTATGCGGTCATGTCGCCCTCATTGTCCGAATACAGCACCTTGCCGTCGATGAAAAAGTCAGTTTCGGAAAGCACCTGAGCCTCAACGAAATACTCCTGCTCTGCCTCGCTGTGGGAAAGGGCATTGTAGATGCCGCTGTCGGTCTCGGCAAGGTCAAGGGTATAATAATTGTCGGCTGACTGAGTTTCCGTGGAATAATCCCAGCCCATTTCTGCGGCAACTGACGGCATTTCTGCTTCATCTGCGGCATATTCGTCGCTTATTTCAGGGGCCATATCCGCCTGAGATGTTGCGTTTGATATCTCACTGTCGCTTATAATAAGCCTGCCTGCGCAGAAAACTGCCGCTAAAACGGCTGCGGCGGAGACGAAAATCCTGACTGTTTTGGCTGATTTATGCGCACACTGTCTTGACGCTGAAACGAATGGGGTGATATCCTTTTCCTCGTCAGGAGCGCCTGCGATCTTCTCCCAAAGCTTATCCATATCGGGTGCAGATGAATCAATATGTTTTATGTAGTCCTGTTCAAATTTTTTCATCATAACACCTCCCCGTAAAGCTTTCTGAGTTTTTTTACTGCCGACTGATACCGCCAGGCAGCGGTACCGATGGGAATTTGCAGCACGTCCGAAATTTCCGCAAACGTAAGCTCGCAGTAAATTTTCAGATGGACGATCTCCCGCTGGTCGGCACTCAGGGAATCAAGCATCTGCTGCACTGCCATGTCTGACGATACGTTTTCCTCAGTATCGGCTGTGTCAGCCACATCGGAAAGCGTACTGCTGTCGTCATCATCGGCTGATGATGTGGACGGAACCTCTCTGCTTTGCCTGCGGATAATATCCAGCGCAAGATTTCTGGCTGAAACAAGCAGCCATTTCTTGTGCCCCGTGCCTGCCCTGTAAATATGAGCAGCCTTTCTGAGCCTCAGGAAAAATTCTGAGGTAATATCCTCCGCAAGATGCGGACTTCTGCACAGGCTCAGGACGGAAGAATATATCATTCGCCCGTACTCCTCATAGACCTGTTTAAGTCCCTGCATATCTCCGCCCGCAAGCATCGTCATGCAGCTTGTAAAATTACTTTCAGTCATTATTTTCACCCCGTCTGACCGTTTTCATATGTATATACGTCTGAATAGGAACGATTTTATGGCATTTATTTGTAAACAATTTATTAAGTAAGCTGATAAAAGAAAAGACCTTTTCGCAAGGAAAAGGTCTTTTCGGAAATTCATATGCGTATTGAGATTATTCGTTGATCTTAGTAACAACGCCGGAACCAACGGTACGGCCACCCTCACGGATAGCGAAACGAAGTCCCTCTTCAATAGCGATAGGAGTGATGAGCTCAACTGCGATCTCAACGTTATCGCCGGGCATGCACATTTCCTTATCAGCAGGAAGTGTGATAACGCCGGTAACGTCAGTTGTTCTGAAGTAGAACTGAGGTCTGTAGTTGTTGAAGAAAGGAGTATGACGTCCGCCCTCTTCCTTCTTCAGTACGTAAACCTGACCGCTGAACTTTGTGTGGGGGTGAATAGAACCGGGCTTGCAAAGAACCTGGCCTCTTTCGATGTCAGTTCTCTGGATACCACGGAGAAGAGCACCGATGTTATCGCCTGCCTCAGCGTAGTCAAGGATCTTTCTGAACATTTCGATACCGGTAACAACAGTCTTAGCTCTCTCGGTAGTAAGACCGATGATCTCAACTTCGTCACCAGTTCTGAGCTGACCTCTTTCAACTCTACCTGTAGCAACAGTACCACGACCAGTGATGGTGAATACGTCCTCAACAGGCATAAGGAAGGGCTGATCTGCCTTTCTGTCGGGAGTAGGAATGTACTCGTCAACAGCGTCCATGAGTTCCTGAATGCACTTGTACTCAGGAGCGTTAGGATCGGTAGAAGTGGAGTTAAGAGCCTGGTAAGCAGAACCGATGATGATAGGAGTATCGTCGCCGGGGAAATCGTACTTATCGAGGGTCTCACGGATATCCATCTCAACGAGCTCGAGAAGCTCAGGATCGTCAACCTGGTCAGCCTTGTTCATGAATACAACGATGTAAGGAACGCCAACCTGACGAGCGAGAAGAAGGTGCTCCTTGGTCTGAGCCATAGGTCCATCGGTAGCAGCAACTACGAGGATAGCACCGTCCATCTGAGCAGCACCGGTGATCATGTTCTTAACATAGTCAGCGTGACCCGGGCAGTCAACGTGAGCATAGTGACGCTTGTCAGTCTCGTACTCAACGTGAGCGGTATTGATTGTGATACCTCTTTCTCTCTCCTCGGGAGCCTTATCGATATCAGCATAGCCCTCAAACTGAGCCTGACCCTTAAGGGAAAGATACTTGGTGATAGCAGCGGTAAGAGTGGTCTTACCATGGTCAACGTGACCGATAGTACCAATGTTTACGTGGGGTTTGGTTCTTTCGAAATGTGCCTTTGCCATTGGAAATTTCCTCCTTTAATTAGTAAAGTTATAAGCCTATGCAACCATTTTAACAGATTATTAAGCGGATTGCAAGCGTTTTTTGTAAATTTTCAGCTAAAATTATCAGCCGTTTGCCTTGTTTCTTGCAGACATGATCTTCTCTGCAACGGAACGAGGAACCTCTGTATAGCTGTCGGGTTCCATTGTGTAGTTACCACGGCCCTGAGTCTTGGAACGGAGGTCGTTGGAGTAACCGAACATCTCGGAAAGAGGAACAAGTGCATCAACCTGAGCTGTGCCGTTGTTGATCTCCTGACCGAGGATCTGTCCACGACGGGAGTTAAGGTCACCGATAACGGTACCCATGAAGTCCTCGGGAACAAATACGGAAACCTTCATGATAGGCTCGAGAATGCAGGGATCAGCCTTCTTCATAGCTTCCTTGAAAGCCATAGAACCGGCGATGGAGAATGCCATTTCGGAGGAATCGACCTCGTGGTAGGAGCCGTCGTAAAGGGTAACCTTAACGTCAACAACCTGGTAACCTGCGAGAACGCCTGCCTTCATAGCGCCCTGAATACCCTTGTCAACAGCGGGAATGTATTCCTTAGGAATAGCACCGCCGACAACGGCATTAACAAACTCGTAACCCTTACCGGACTCATTGGGTTCAACCTTGATCTTAACGTGACCGTACTGACCCTTACCACCGGACTGACGAGCATACTTGTGGTCAACATCAGCAAGCTTCTTGATTGTTTCCTTGTAAGCAACCTGAGGTGCACCTACGTTAGCCTCAACCTTGAACTCTCTGAGAAGACGGTCAACGATGATATCCAGGTGAAGCTCACCCATACCTGCGATAATGGTCTGACCTGTTTCTTCGTCAGTCCATGTTCTGAAGGTAGGATCCTCTTCAGCAAGCTTTGCAAGGCCGATGCCCATCTTTTCCTGACCGGCCTTAGTCTTAGGCTCGATAGCGAGCTGGATAACAGGCTCGGGGAATTCCATGGACTCGAGGATTACAGGGTGCTTAGGATCGCAGAGTGTATCACCGGTAGTTGTATTCTTAAGACCTACGCAAGCAGCAATATCGCCGGCGTAGCAGGTCTCGATATCCTTTCTGTGGTTGGAGTGCATCTGAAGGATACGACCCATTCTTTCAGAGTTGTCCTTAGTTGCATTGAGCACAGTAGCACCTGCGTCAACAGTACCCGAATAAACTCTGAAGTAGCAGAGCTTACCAACGAAGGGGTCAGTTGCGATCTTGAATGCAAGTGCAGCGAAAGGTTCAGTATCGGATGTGATTCTCTCGGTCTCCTCACCTGTATCGGGGTCAACACCCTTGATAGGAGGAATATCGAGAGGAGAGGGCATATAATCAACAACAGCGTCAAGAAGCTTCTGAACGCCCTTGTTCTTATAAGAAGTACCGCAGGTTACGGGAACAAACTTGTTAGCGATGCAGCCTTCACGGATGCACTTCTTGATCTCGTCTGTGGTAAGCTCTTCACCCTCAAGGTATTTTTCCATGATTGTGTCGTCCATTTCAGCAGCAGCCTCGACGAGCTTCTCACGGTATTCGTTAGCCATGTCAACCATGTCAGCGGGAATATCCTCTACTCTGACATCCTTGCCAAGGTCATCGTAATACACGTCTGCCTTCATTTCAACCAGGTCAATGATACCCTTAAAGTCATCTTCCGCACCGATAGGAAGCTGAATGGGCACTGCGTTACACTTGAGACGCTCGTGCATCATTTCAACAACACGGAAGAAGTTAGCACCCATAATATCCATCTTATTTACATAAGCCATTCTGGGTACCTGATATTTATCAGCCTGACGCCATACGGTCTCAGACTGGGGCTCAACGCCGCCCTTTGCGCAGAAAACAGTTACAGAACCGTCAAGAACTCGAAGCGAACGCTCAACCTCTACTGTAAAGTCAACGTGGCCGGGGGTGTCGATGATATTGATTCTATGGCCTGCCCAGTGGCAAGTAGTAGCAGCGGAGGTAATTGTGATACCTCTCTCCTGCTCCTGAGCCATCCAGTCCATTGTTGCAGAACCATCGTGAGTTTCACCTATCTTATGGTTTACACCGGTATAGAAAAGGATACGCTCGGTGGTAGTTGTTTTACCTGCATCGATGTGAGCCATGATACCAATATTTCTTGTTTTTTCAAGTGAACAATCTCTTGGCATAGCTTTTCCTCCAAAAATCTGCTGCGGCTGTGATAACCGCAGCCGTCACGTTTATAACGTTTTGCTTCGGCTTTGCGGCCTGATCACCATCTGTAGTGAGCAAATGCCTTGTTAGCCTCAGCCATCTTGTGAGTATCCTCACGCTTCTTGCAAGCTCCGCCCAGACCATTCATAGCGTCCATGATCTCAGCTGCGAGTCTCTCCTTCATGGTTCTCTCGCTTCTTGCTCTTGCGTAAGTTGTAAGCCATCTGAGTCCAAGAGTCTGCTTTCTCTCGGGTCTAACCTCCATAGGAACCTGGTAGGTAGCACCGCCTACACGGCGAGCCTTTACTTCCAGGAGAGGCATGATGTTTTCCATAGCCTCGTTGAATGCTTCAAGAGCATCCTTTCCTGTCTTTTCAGCAACGATCTCAAATGCGCCGTAAACGATCTTCTGAGCTACGCCCTTCTTACCGTCGAGCATGATATTGTTGATAAGACGTGTAACGATCTCGGAATTGTAAACAGGATCACAGAGAACCTCACGCTTAGCTATTTTACCTCTTCTTGGCACAATACTTCCCTCCTTCATAATAATGATATCATAGGTACTCGTTTCTTCCACGACACGTCGTCCAATGCAGAGGTATCATCTATATTAAAATGAATAACTCCACAATTTAATCGCTGTGTGGTTTCATTGAGTCTCATAATTGATCGGCAGCGCTTTTAATTACTTAGCACCGGCCTTAGGCTTCTTCGCACCGTACTTGGAACGAGCCTGATTTCTCTTGGCAACACCCTGAGCATCGAGTGTACCTCTGATGATGTGGTAACGAACACCGGGGAGGTCCTTAACTCTTCCGCCTCTAATGAGTACGACAGAGTGCTCCTGAAGGTTATGTCCGATACCGGGAATGTAAGCTGTTACTTCGTTACCGTTGGTAAGCTTTACTCTGGCGATCTTTCTCATAGCGGAGTTAGGCTTCTTAGGTGTAGCAGTTCTTACAGCGGTGCATACGCCTCTCTTCTGAGGTGAGCTCAGATCGATAGCGATCTTCTTCTTGGAGTTATAACCCTTCTGAAGTGCAGGTGCTGTGGACTTCTTTTCGATAACGTCTCTTCCCTTACGAACCAGCTGATTAAAGGTAGGCATTGATACATCTCCTTTCATAGATTTTCGTGATATAAATATGCTTACAAAAACATACCATCACACAATTAAATATTATACACGCATTTTCCCCCATTGTCAAGCACTTTATACAAATTTCACTTCAAAAATTTGTTTTTGTGGTTTTATACAACCGAAAAACTCGCAAAGCACGCAAATGAGGGTAAAATAACGAAAATTCGGAGCAGCATCTCTGCCGCTCCGAACCTTGAACGTTTGTTATTGATGTTATCAGTGAACTGCTGTATGATCCGCATTTTCGGACTTGACGATCTGAACGTTGTTGTAAACGTCCATACCTGTACCTGCGGGGATAAGCTTACCGATGATAACATTTTCCTTAAGACCGAGGAGATGGTCGCTCTTGCCCTTGATAGCAGCATCTGTAAGAGCACGGGTGGTTTCCTGGAAGGAAGCTGCGGACAGGAAGCTGTCGGAATTGGAGGAAGCCTTTGTGATACCCTGGATAATAGGCTTGAAAGTAACGAACTTGAGACCTTCTTCTCCTGCTTCCATTCTTGCCTTGATCTTCAGGTTCTCCTCGTAGATGTCCTTGCGGTCAACTACGGAACCGGGAAGCATGAAGCTGGAGCCTGCCTCCTCAACACGAACCTTCTTGAGCATCTGGCGAACGATTACCTCGATGTGCTTATCGTTGATATCAACACCCTGGAGACGGTAAACCTTCTGAACCTCGGTGATGATGTAGTTCTGAACAGCCTGCTGACCGAGGACCTCGAGGATATCGGAAGGATTAACGGAGCCTTCGGTAAGGGACTCACCCTTTTCAACCACATCGCCCTCACGTACCTTGATCTTGTAGCCGTAAGGAACGGGATAGTACTCTTCAGCACCTGTTTCCTCATCGGTGATGATAACGTTTCTTGTCTTCTTGATCTCTTCCATACGAACCTTGCCGCCGAACTTGGCAATGATAGCCGCATTCTTGGGACGTCTGCTCTCGAAAAGCTCCTCGACACGGGGAAGACCCTGTGTGATATCTTCTGCAGAAGCGATACCGCCTGTATGGAAGGTTCTCATTGTAAGCTGTGTACCGGGCTCACCGATGGACTGAGCAGCGATTACGCCGACAGCCTCGCCGACAGCAACAAGATTGTTGTTGGACATATTTGCGCCGTAGCACTTAGCGCAAACGCCGTGCTTAGCGTGGCAGTTGAGAACGGAACGGATAGTAACTCTCTCAACGCCTGCATCAACGATCTTCTTAGCGTCGTTCTCGTTGATAAGCTTGTTCTTGCTTACGATAAGGTTGCCTGTCTTGGGATCGTAAAGATCGTCCATAAGGTAACGGCCAAGAAGTCTTTCCTGGAGAGGCTCGATCATCTCGTTGCCGTTCTTGATGGTGTAGATCTCGATACCCTCATCAGTGCCGCAGTCCTCCTCGTGAATGATAACGTCCTGAGAAACGTCAACCAGACGACGTGTAAGGTAACCGGAGTCGGCGGTACGGAGAGCCGTATCTGCCAGACCCTTACGGGCGCCTCGGGAGGAGATGAAGTATTCCAGAATGTTAAGACCTTCACGGTAGTTAGCTCTGATAGGCATCTCGATGGTCGAACCGGATGTATTGGCGATCAGACCTCTCATACCTGCCAGCTGACGGATCTGGTTGATAGATCCACGGGCACCGGAGTCAGCCATCATGAAGATGGGGTTGTACTTGCCAAGGTCATTCTTCAGAGCAGTCGTTACATCATCTGTAGCGCCGTTCCAGATCTGAATGAAGCGCTTGGACTTTTCAGCTGCGGAGATGAAGCCTCTGCGGTACATTGCGTTGATCTTCTCGACCTGCTTGTCGGCATTTGCGAGGATCTCAGCCTTTTCCTTAGGAATTTCGGCATCGCATACGGCAACGGTGATAGCAGCCTTGGTGGAGTATTTGAATCCGAGAGCCTTGATCTTATCAAGAACTTCGGAAGTAGTGGTTGTGCCGTGAGTTCTTATGCAGCGCTCGATGATATCGGAGAGCTGACCCTTCTTAACAAGGAAGTCGATCTCAAGATCAAACTGCTTGTCGGAGTTGGTTCTGTCAACATAGCCCAGGTTCTGGGGAATGTTCTCGTTGAAGATAAGACGGCCAACGGTGCAGTCGATTATCTTGGATACCTTTCTGTCGCCGATATCCTTGGAGATACGGACCTTGATAGCAGCGTGAAGTGTTACTACGCCCTCCTGATAAGCCATGAGAGCCTCGTTAACGTCACGGAATACCTTGCCTTCGCCCTTTTCTCCCTCTTTCTTCATGGTGAGGTAATAGGAACCCAGTACCATATCCTGTGAAGGAACGGCAACGGGACGGCCATCAGAAGGCTTCAACAGGTTGTTTGCAGCCAGCATGAGGAATCTTGCCTCAGTCTGAGCCTCTGCGGAAAGGGGAAGGTGAACAGCCATCTGGTCACCATCGAAGTCGGCGTTGAACGCAGTACAAACCAGAGGGTGAAGCTTGATAGCACGGCCTTCAACGAGGATAGGCTCGAATGCCTGGATACCCAGACGGTGAAGTGTAGGCGCACGGTTCAGAAGTACGGGGTGGGACTTGATAACATTCTCCAGTGCATCCCATACATCGTTCTCCGCTCTGTCAACCTTCTTGCGGGCGGACTTTATATTGGTGGACTTGCCTGTATCAACAAGTCTCTTCATAACGAAAGGCTTGAAAAGCTCGAGAGCCATCTCCTTGGGGAGACCGCACTGATACATTTTCAGCTCAGGGCCAACGACGATAACGGAACGTCCTGAGTAGTCAACACGCTTACCGAGGAGATTCTGACGGAAACGTCCCTGCTTACCCTTAAGCATATCGGAAAGAGATTTCAGCGCACGGTTGTTGGGGCCTGTTACAGGTCTGCCGTGACGGCCGTTGTCGATAAGTGCATCGACAGCTTCCTGGAGCATTCTCTTTTCGTTTCTGATGATGATGTCGGGAGCTTCCAGCTCCAGCATCTTTTTAAGACGGTTGTTACGGTTGATAACACGTCTGTAAAGGTCGTTCAGGTCGGAGGTAGCATATCTGCCGCCGTCCAGCATTACCATAGGACGAAGATCGGGAGGGATTACGGGAACAACGTCCAGTACCATCCACTCGGGCTTGTTCTCGGAGAGACGGAAGGACTCGATGATGTCCAGTCTCTTGAGGAGCTTTATTCTCTTCTGACCTGCGGGAAGATCCTTCAGCTCGTCTTTCAGCTCGTCGGATACCCATTCAAGGCAGTTGATCCACTTGGACTTGTCAGCGATCTCATCATACTCGCCGTTCTTGTTAGCCTCGGCGATCTTTTCATCGAACAGCTTCTCGATGTACTTGGAGCCGTAGATTACCTTGATGCAGTTGTCGCTTCTCTTTTCCTCTTCCATCCAGTTGTATCTGGTGATGGCGTAGTTGTACTCAGCTCTGGAAACGAACTGACCAACTTCATACTTCTCATTGTTGCCGTTGTCGGTGATAACGAGAAATCTCTTTGCAAGAGCGTCTCTGATCTGCTGCTCGGTAAGACCTGTTACAGCAGCGAACCGGTCAATGTACTTGACGATGTACTGATTGTATCTCTCAGGGTCATAGTCCTCAAGGAGATCCTTGATAGCCTCTGCACCCATTGCAGCATAGAAATCGTCCTCGTACTTCTCGCACATATCGGAATATTCCTTTTCTGTGAGAAGCTGCTTCTTGACAAGCTCGGTGTTTCCAGCGTCAACAACGATATATTTTGTAAAGTAAAGAACCTCTTCAAGACGCTTCTGGGAAACCTCAAGCACCTGACCGATCCTGGAAGGTGTGCCCTTGAAGTACCAGATGTGGGAGCAGGGAGCAGCAAGAGCAATGTGACCCATACGCTCACGTCTTACCTTTGCACGGGTAACTTCAACGCCGCAGCGCTCGCAGACCTTGCCCTTGAAGCGGATCTTCTTGTACTTGCCGCAGTGGCACTCCCAGTCCTTGGTAGGGCCAAAGATCCTTTCGCAGTAAAGACCGTCTCTTTCGGGCTTCTGTGTTCTGTAGTTGATGGTTTCAGGCTTTTCAACAGCGCCGTATGACCAGCTTCTGATTTTTTCGGGGGAAGCAAGACCTATCTTAATAGACTCAAAAGTTTTTAATTCCAAAAGCTTACACTCCTTATCAATAGAGTTTTGGATATCTAATATTTCTTTCCCGCATAAAGCGGGAAAGAAACTCAAAATTGTGCTTTAAACCGGTTTATCAGATAAGATCGTCTGAATCGTCGTGCATGAACTCGGAATCATCGTCATCGTCCAGACTTCCGAAATCCTCTTCATCGTCGTCAACCAGCGAGAAGCCCTCGTCCAGATCGCCGTCGTTGAGATCGTCCTCGGTGTAGTGGCTGTCGTCGGAGGAAGAAAGATCCTCGTAATCGTCAGCATCTGAAACAGGCTGTGGGATAACATCGTCGTCGTCCTCAAATGTGGACTTGAGATCGATCTCCTCGTTGTTTTCATCAAGAACACGGATATCAAGGCAGAGTGACTGGAATTCCTTGATAATAACCTTGAATGCCTCGGGGATACCGGGCTTGGGAACGTTCTGTCCCTTAACGATAGCCTCGTAGGTCTTTACACGGCCGACGGTATCATCGGACTTAACGGTAAGGATCTCCTGAAGAGTATAAGCTGCGCCGTAAGCCTCCAGCGCCCAAACTTCCATCTCTCCGAAACGCTGGCCGCCGAACTGAGCTTTACCGCCCAGAGGCTGCTGTGTTACGAGAGCGTAAGGACCTACGGAACGTGCGTGGATCTTATCATCAACAAGGTGGTGGAGCTTCAGGTAGTACATGATACCAACGGTAACTCTGTTATCGAAAGGCTCACCTGTACGTCCGTCACGAAGAACGATCTTGCCGTCCTCGTCCATGCCTGCTTCCTTGAAGCACTCACGGATATCTTCCTCGTGTGCGCCGTCGAATACAGGGGTCATTACCTTCCAGCCAAGCTTTCTTGCAGCCATACCGAGATGAACTTCAAGCACCTGACCGATGTTCATACGTGAAGGTACGCCCAGAGGGTTAAGAACGATATCCAGAGGAGTACCATCGGGGAGGAAAGGCATATCTTCGGACTTAAGGATACGTGAAACGACACCCTTGTTACCGTGACGGCCCGCCATCTTATCGCCGACGGAGATCTTACGCTTCTGTGCGATATAGCATCTTACCAGCTTGTTAACTCCGGGAGAAAGCTCATCGCAGTTCTCACGGGTGAATATCTTGACATCGACAACAACGCCCGATTCGCCGTGGGGAACCTTCAGGGAGTTGTCTCTTACTTCCTTGGCCTTTTCACCGAAAATAGCTCTCAGAAGTCTTTCTTCGGCGGTAAGCTCGGTCTCTCCCTTAGGAGTTACCTTTCCGACGAGGATATCGCCGGCTCTTACCTCTGCACCGATACGAATGATACCACGGTCATCGAGGTCCTTAAGAGCGTCCTCACCAACGTTGGGGATATCTCTTGTGATAGTCTCGGCACCGAGCTTTGTATCTCTTTCCTCGATCTCATACTCTTCAATATGGATAGAGGTGTAAATATCTTCACGGACAACACGCTCGTTAAGAAGAACGGCGTCCTCGTAGTTGTAGCCTTCCCAGGTCATGAAGCCGATAAGAGCATTCTTACCGATAGCAAGCTCGCCGTTGCTGGTTGCGGGACCGTCCGCAAGGACCTGACCAACGTGAACTTCCTCGCCCTTGTCAACGATAGGTCTCTGGTTTACGCAGGTACCCTGGTTGGAGCGCTTGAACTTGGTGAGCTTATAGGTGTGGGTTGCGCCTGTGCCTTCCTTGACAACTACCTCGTCAGCGGAAACACGCTCAACAACACCGTCATGCTTGGAAACGATGCACACGCCCGAGTCAACGGCAGCCTTGTACTCCATACCTGTTCCTACGATAGGAGCTTCGGTCTTGAGAAGAGGCACAGCCTGACGCTGCATGTTTGCACCCATGAGGGCACGGTTAGCATCATCGTTTTCCAGGAAGGGGATCATTGCAGTCGCAATGGAAACGACCATCTTAGGAGAAACGTCCATGTAGTCGATACGTTCTCTCTCGCACTCGAGGATCTGGTCTCTGTAACGGGCATTTACTCTGGGACGTGCAAACTTGCCATCCTCGGTAAGAGGCTCGTTAGCCTGAGCAACGGTATAATTATCCTCCACATCGGCAGTCATATATACAACTTCATCGGTTACAATACCTGTAGCCTTATCCACCTTTCTGTAAGGTGCTTCGATGAAGCCGTACTCGTTGATCCTTGCGAAAGATGCAAGGTAGGAGATCAGACCGATGTTAGGTCCTTCAGGAGTCTCGATAGGGCACATTCTTCCGTAGTGGGAGTAGTGAACATCTCGAACCTCGAATCCTGCACGGTCTCTGGAAAGACCGCCGGGACCCAGTGCGGAAAGACGTCTCTTATGAGTAAGCTCAGCAAGAGGGTTGTTCTGATCCATGAACTGTGACAGAGGCGAGGAGCCGAAGAACTCCTTGATAGCCGCAGTTATGGGACGGATATTGATAAGGCTCTGAGGTGTGATGGTCTCAACGTCCTGAGCCTGTGTGTTCATTCTTTCACGAATGCTGCGCTCCATACGTGCAAAACCGATCCTGAACTGGTTCTGGAGCAGCTCGCCGACGGAACGGATACGTCTGTTGCCGAGGTGGTCGATATCATCAACAGTACCAACGCCCTCGCAGAGGTTGATGAAGTAGCTGATCGTGGAGAAGATATCGTCAAGTGTGATGTGCTTGGGAACAAGCTCGTCAACACGCTTCTTTACCATTTCCTCCAGCTCGTCCTTGTCGGCAGCGCTTTCAAGGATATCCTTCAGGACCTTGAAGGAAACAAGCTCGTTGATGCCGTACTGAGCGGTATCGAAATCAACATAGCCGTTGATATCTACCATGCCGTTGCCGATTACCTTGACTTCCTTTTCCTCAACACGGCTCATAGGCTCGCCGCCTGCGGGATTGGAATAGATCTCCTTGTGAACGACCTTCAGCCATACCTCGCTTACGCCTGCCTGCTGGATCTCCATAGCCTTATCGTAGGAGAGAAGCTCTCCCTCATCAGCCATGATCTCGCCTGTCAGGGGGTTAGCGATAGGTCTTGCAACGTAGTGGCCTGCGATTCTGGAGCCAACGCCCAGCTTCTTGTTGTACTTATATCTTCCGAAACGGGAAAGATCATATCTCTTTGCATCAAAGAACAGCATATTCAGGTGAGAGATAGCGCTGTCAACTGTAGGAGGCTCGCCGGGACGGAGCTTCTTATAGACCTCAAGAAGAGCTTCCTCGGTGTTCTTGGTAGCGTCCTTCTGGAGGATAGTCTGGCTCAGTCTCTCATCGGGGCCGAACATTTCCTCGATCTCAGGGTCGGTTCCGACACCGAGAGCACGGATAAATGTGGTGAGAGGTATCTTTCTGTTCTTATCGATACGAACATAAATAACATCGGCGGAGTCCATCTCGTATTCGAGCCATGCGCCTCTGTTGGGGATAACTGTAGTCTTAAAAAGGTCCTTACCGGTCTTATCCTTTTCAAAGGAATAGTAAACGCCGGGTGAACGGACCAGCTGTGATACGATAACACGCTCGGCGCCGTTGATAACAAAGGTGCCGCTTTCGGTCATAAGCGGGAAATCGCCCATGAACACTTCGTTTTCCTTAACGTCGCCGGTCTCCTTGTTCCAAAGGGTAGCCTTTACTCTGAGCGGAGCGGCGTAGGTAACATCTCTTTCTTTACACTCCGCAACGGAATACTTAGGTGTTTCATCAAGATGATAATCGACAAAGTTAAGAACTAAGTTGCCGTTATAATCCGTGATAGCGGCAACGTCACGGAATACTTCTTTAAGTCCCTCCTCAAGAAACCATTTGTAGGAATTTTTCTGCACCTCGATAAGGTTTGGCATCTCCAGAGCTTCGTTGATCTTACCGAAGCTCATACGAGTGGTCTTGCCGAGCTGCACCGGCTTTACATTCACCATAGGCGGACTCCTCCTCATAATTTTAGAAGAAATAATGTCTATCTTTGCCCTTACAAAGATTATTGGCTTAAAAAACGATTCTGAAACTGCGCCGCATAACGTTTTTCCGCAGCTGCCGCAGTGTCGGCAAAACAAGCCATGATAAGCATAAGCCGCAATTAACTTTAGTAAAACAGGCATAAGTTTACATTATGATACAGTATATTATTATATAACATCTGTCAGCCCTTGTCAAGGGATTTCTTTCTCATTTTCTCGGATTTTACATTTTGTACAATTCTGTTGGTATAAATATTAACATCATTGCGCAATTACACATAAACAATAAGAGGACTTCGGACAATTTGTTCCGAAATCCTCTTGATTTTATATAGTATGTATCAGCGAATCGCCGATTTATCGCTATTAAGCTGTCTCATTCACTCCAGTATTTCCTGTCAAGGCTCCTGAACTGAACGGCACGGGCGATATGGCTCTTGCCGATGACCTCTTCGCCCTCCATGTCCGCAACAGTTCTTGCCACCTTTAAAATGCGGTCATATGCCCTGGCGGAAAGTCCCATTTTCTCAAAAACATTTTTGAGCATAACGCTTGCCTCATCGGTCATGGGGCAGACATCGTGCAGGATATCGGGAGTGATCATGGCATTGCAGGTGATGTCCGTTCCCGCAAAACGCTTCTGCTGGATCTCTCTTGCCGCCTGAACACGCTCTCTTATGGCTTCGGAGGATTCTTCCTTCACCCCCGAGGACAGATGCTCATACTCAACGGGAGCCACTTCAACCTGAATATCGAACCGATCGAGCAAGGGGCCGCTTATGCGGTTTATGTAAGCGTGAGCCTGCTTTTTGCCGCAGATGCACTTGCGTGTGGGGTGTCCGAAATATCCGCAGGGGCAGGGATTCATGGCAGCCACCAGCATGAACGAGCATGGATATGTCACCGTGCCCGATGCCCTTGAAATAGTCACCTGCTTATCCTCCAGAGGCTGGCGGAGAATTTCCAGCGCCTGACGTGAAAACTCGGGCAGCTCGTCAAGAAAAAGTATGCCGTTGTGCGCAAGGGATATCTCACCCGGGCGTGGTATGGTTCCTCCGCCCGAAAGCCCCGCACCCGAAATGGTGTGGTGAGGCGAGCGGAAAGGTCTTTTCGTCACCAGCGGATTTTCCTTTGAAACAAGCCCGCAGACCGAATGTACGTTTGTAGTTTCAATAGACTCCTTAAATGTCATTGCAGGCATTATGGTGGAAAGCCTTTTTGCCAGCATGGACTTTCCGCTTCCCGGCGGCCCGATCATAAGCAAATTATGACCGCCGGCAGCCGCATATTCCATTGCCTTTTTAGCCGTCTGCTGTCCCTTTACATCGGCAAAATCCACCGTATCAAAGCGTTTTTCGGGCAGCACCTCATATTTCCTCTGAGGTATAAGCACCGCTTCTCTGTTGAAATGCCCGATAAGCTCGGAAACATTGTCGATGCCGTAAACAGTCACGCCCTCCACAACGCTTGCCTCATAGGCATTGGCAGAGGGAACGAAAACCGTGTCAAAGCCCGATCTTTCGGCGCACAGCACCATTGGCAGAACGCCGTTCACATGGCGCACGTCACCGTTCAGCGAAACCTCTCCGATAAAAGCGGTCTTGTCGATATTTTCCTCAATATTGCCCGTTATTTTGAGCAGCGCCGCAAAAATGGCAAGGTCGTGCATACTTCCCGTCTTTTTCGTGTCCGCAGGGGCAAGGTTCACTATAACCCTTGCCAGAGGAAAGGCAATGCCCGCACTCCTGAAAGCCGCCCTTATCCTCTCACGGCTCTCCTTGACGGAAGTGTCCGCCAGACCTACTATATCAAAGCACGGCGTTCCCCTGCTGACCTCCGTTTCGACCTCAACGGGAAAGGCGTTCAGACCGAAAAGCCCCAGACTGTTTACCTTGGCAAACATATTATCCCTCCGTTAACCCAGCTTTTCTTCCAGCCAGTCGGAAATATTTTTATAAACCTCCAGACGGTTTGTCTCGTTGAGCAGCTCATGACGGCAGCCGTCCCAGAGCTTCAGCTCAACATCATCGAAGCCGTGGCGTTCCATGCGCCTGAATATCTGCATGACTCCCCTGCCGAAGGTTCCCACAGGGTCGTCTGTTCCGCCCATGATAAGCACAGGCAGATCATGGCGCACCTTGTTGTACCATGAACGGTCAGAGCAGTACTGCACCAGCATGAAAAGATCCCTGAAAGCGGACGATGTAAATATAAAGTTGCACTTTTTGTCCGCAACATAGCTTGCCACAACGTTTTCATCACGGGATATCCAGTCAAATTCAGTCCGCTTGTCATCGACCATAACGTTGCTCATGCCAAAAAGCAGATGATTTATCTTTCTTGAACGGCTCTTTACTCCGTGGAGCATTATCTCCGAATCAGCCAGAGCGATGCCGAAGGGCAGTGCAGGATGAATGCCCACAGTTCCCAGCAGAATTGCTCCGTCAGTATCACCGCTATACTTGCCCAGAACGCAGCGGACGATGACAGAGCCCATGGAGTGACCAAGGAAATAGTGGGGCACATCGCCGAATATAGACTTTCCGATAAGCTGTACCTTTCTTACGTCCTTTAGCAGATATATCCAGCCATCCTCCAAAGCAAAATAGCCCAGATCGTCATTGTCCGAAACGGAATTGCCGTGACCCAGATGGTCGTTTGCGATAACCGCATAGCCCAGTCCGCAAAGGTAGTCGATAAAATGCTCGTATCTGCCGATGTACTCGCACATTCCGTGACAGATCTGGATAAGCGCCTTGGGCTTCCGTGCAGGCTCGGGGGTGTAGATGTAATAAGCTATCCTGTCAACTCCGTTGGAGCTTTTGAAAAAGTGTTCTGATTTATTAAAGTTCATACCGATCCGCCCTTTCTATTTTTTCATTTTAAAGCCCTCGTCCGAAAGAGGATTTGATTCCATGGCAGTGCGCACGTTCTCGTTGGTAAGGTGGGTGTATATCTCTGTGGTGGAAACGCTGGCATGACCCAGAATTTCTTTGAGAACCATAGGGTCAACGTTGCCGTACTGATACATAAGTGTAGCCGCCGTGTGCCTGAGCTTATGGGTGGAAAGTCCCCTGTTGCCCATGCCTATGCGGTCGATAGCGCCCGTAACTATCTGCTCCACACGTCTGTTGCTGATGCGTGTCTTTCGCTTTGAGAGGAATAGCGCATCTGTGGGAGCTTCGGGGCGGGCTGCAAGATACTGGCGTATAGCCTCTGCACAGCCGTTGTTTATGTGGATTATCCTCTCCTTGTTGCCCTTTCCCAGCAGCCTCATGCTGCGGTCGTCCAGGTCGATGTCGGTGATGTTCAGCCCCACCAGTTCGGAAAGTCTCATGCCGCAGTTAAGGAAAAGCATAAGGATACAAAAGTCACGCTCATAGAAATCCGATGCGGGGCTGACGTTTTCCAGCAGCTTTCTGCTCTCGTCCAGTCCCAGATATTTGGGCTGAGCCTTTTTGGGAGATGGCACGTCCAGCTGCTCCACAGGATTGTTTTCCAGATGAAAGCTTGTGAGCTTGTTGTTGCACAGCGCCTTGTAAAAGCCCTTTATGGCAGATATCTTTCTTGCTCTGGTCTTGTCGTTGTTGCCCCTCTCCTCGGCGGAAAAGTTAAGATACTCGTAAACGTCCGCCAGAGTTATCCCTGCCACAGCAGAAAAGGGTACATCTGCTATTATGTCGCAGTTTTCGGCGGATATTATATTTTCCTTGATATATCTGAGAAAAAGCCGCAGGTCGATATAATATGATTCGATAGTCTTTTCCGAACGGTTTCTTATGACCCTCAGGTAAAAAATATACTCTTTAAGATAGGGAGGGCAATCCTTCATATCCACAGCCACAGCATTTCACCTCACTTACATTTTATATAATTTTAACATATTGAATGGTATGTGTCAAGACAAAATAACCACCTTCACATCGGGACGCTTTTCCCTGAGTGCCTTTTCCTGGGCTATTGTAATACCAAAGGCATCACAAGGAGAAAAAGACCTTTTTGCAATCAGAAATTCAAGCTCCTCCATATCATACAAAGGCGAATAGTAATCCTCATCGGGCTTTCCGTATAATTCTGCTATGCTAAGCACACGCAGGCTGTCCATTTCCGAAAGAAAGCTTATATCGTCCATATCGTCGACAATCAGCCATTCAAGCTCCTTAAGCTCAGAAAGCTTTTCCGTGCTTTTGTAGCCGCTGCCGCTTAAAGACAGATATTTAAGTCCCGAAAGCTGCTCTATTCCCGAAAGGTCAGTTATTTTGTCTCTGTAGCCGCAAATTTTAAGCCTGGTAAGCTCAGGGAGCTTTGACAGGAGAGTAAAATCCTTATATGACAGCTCAGCGATATCTGAGTCATATAAATACAGCTCCGTTACATCCTCATATATTGTTTTATTCCCTATTTCCCCTATGATTTTTCTTTCAGGTTCAGAATAATCAAAGGCCTCAATTTCTCCCATATCGGAGAAATTACCGTCATATATTATCTGCTCGCCGCTTCCTTCAAGCAAGGTGCTGAAATGCTCTGGGTCATAGGAATATTCTCTCACGACCTCGCAGCCCTCCAGTGATGAAATAACCGTGCTCTTGAAGTCCTCCCATATTTTTTCCTTAGCGTTTTCAAGCTCATCGGGGGTGTAATATTTTATCTCAAAGCAATCTCCTGCCTGATAATTCACCAAAGCGCCGCCGCTGAAGCTGTCAACAGGATAAAACACACTGCTGTACCCCGCATTACTGCATTGAAGCTGAGAATCATCGGCCATATCAACTCTGTAGGCACACATCGTCACATTAGTTTCATAAGACCATTCCCATACTAATTTAAGGTCAAAATAGCTGTCATTCTCACTGTCGTAGCAGGTAGCCGCATAAAAATCGTCCCTTAATGACCAACCTTCTTCAAGCCAGTAGAATGGGCTATTTTTCCAATCCTTATTTACATAAGAATACATATCAAATATGTTGTTATTCACGTCAAAAATCAGTATCTCGGGATAAGCGTCTCCGATAATATCGGAAAAAACCGCACGATAGCTATTGGCGTCCCAACCGCTGAACTGCTTTTTAAGCTTATTTATCCCCATTCGGACAGCCTGCCGTACATCGACTTCATTTCTGTATTCAACGCTGTTTAGCTCGTAAAGTGCTGAAAGTCCCTCTGTATCGTATGCGGCGCTTACGGGAACATCATTATTCACAAAGCCTTTTCCCACGCTCTTAATGCTGTCGGGGAGATTGAGCTTATGTATGCCCTTGTCCGAATAGTTGCGGAAGGCATACTCGCCGATATATTCCAGTCCCTCATTAAGCGTCACCCACCAGATATTCTTGTTATACTCAAAGGCGCATCTGCCTATTTCCCTTAAGGAATCGGGGCAGGCAAGCTCGGAAATTCTGCTGTTCTGACAGGCGTAATCGCCTATTTTCACCACTCCGTCGGGAACTGTGAATTTTCCCTCGCAGGCAAACCTGGGAAGATAAACAAGCTCCCTGCCGTCAGCGGTGTAAACTCCCCCGTCAACCGATTTGTATCTTCCGCCCTCGGCTATACTAATTTCACGCAGGCTGTCACAGGCCTTGAAATTTTCGGCGGTCAGCTCCTTTATCCCCGCCGGCAGATAAAGCCGTTCCAGAGAATATATATCAAGCTTGCCAAGCTCCTTCACTGTTTCGGGAAATGTAATTGAAATCGGCTTCAAGCCCGAAAACGCCCTTCTGCTCACAAAGGTGACGGGACAGCCGCCCATACTGTCGGGGATAACCACCTCCGTTTCCTTGCCCGTGTACTTGTTTATGTGCGCTTCCCCATCTATGATTTCATAGATATAATCCTCCACGGCAGCTGTATCGGCTGTTTCTTCCGTTACGCTAACGCTGCCTGCCTGTTCTGTTACGCTTACGGCTGTTGTTTCCGTCTGAACCTCTGTCTGAATTTCCGTCTGATTTTGCGCACAGCCGCAAAGAATGGCAAGTGCCGCTGCCGCCGAAGCAACTCTCTTTTTCATATTGTCAGCCCCTTTTGATATTATTAACCGCTGAAATAATTATAGCATTTTTATATTTTTCTGACAATAGATTTACAGATATGTAACTAAGCTGTAATTGAATTATGAGTGCCCATTACAAAAAGAGGCTCATGCGCACGCACAAGCCTCTTTTACTAAACACACATTAAATGCAGCCTTTATTATTATGTTTCATCGGGTATGGAAAGCTGCATCGACGGGTCGGTGCGGATAACATTGCCCTCACCCGCTCTGAACGCAGGGGGCATTATATATGCCTTGCCGTCACGGAATGTTACCGAAACGCCGTGGATAACACTGTATTTATCCAGCGTTCCGTTCTGCTCCCGTTCCTCGTCGGTGTATTCATGCCACTCGCTGCACAGTATGACACTATCAGCATAATGAAAGGTCACGACCTTGTATTCCCTTTCACCGCCCCATACACGGTCATCGGAAGCAACACTGCCGTCCTGCCATCTCAGGCAGAATGTGCCGTTCTTTATCTCCATGTAATAATCGGCGTTCCTGTCGCCGTTGGGATAATATTTGCCATCGGGAATAACAGGCTCGGTAAAGCTTTCGTCGTGAGTGCAGACGCCGCCCTCCGTCTGTCCCAAATACAGGTCATATATGGAATCAGGCTCTGCAAGCCATTTTTCACGAAGCGCAGGGTCAGCCAGCAGCTCTGTACGTGTGGGCGGGTCATCATAATCAAGCCCCTCGGCAGGCTTCGGCTCAAAAGCTGTCCTGAGATAAATGCCTGCGCCCAATGCAGAGCAAAGCAATACCGCAGCGCCGATAACAAATCCCTTTTTCATAAAAAATTTCTCCTGCATACTATCCCGTCTTTCTTAAATCAACAGTCAACTTGTCATATTTGATATACATTTCATTTTAATTATATAATTTAACTTTGCAGCTGTCAATCATCAGACGTAAAATCGTATATTTGCACAAATATACAGCTCTCATATTGTCAAGTCAAGCATCGGAATTGTCGAATTTTTATCATACACACAAAAAACGCACCCCAAGAAAACCTTGGAGTGCGCTCTGAAATATCTTATCTAACTCAAGCCTGAGAATTCTTCTTAGCCTCAAGGTCAGCAAGAGCGTCCTTGCGGGAAAGATTTATTCTGCCCTGGTTGTCGATCTCCATTACCTTAACAACGATCTCGTCGCCAACGGAAACAATGTCCTCGACCTTTTCAACTCTCTGCTTGTCAAGCTTGGAGATGTGAACAAGTCCGTCCTTGCCGGGAGCGATCTCGACAAATGCGCCGAAGTTCATGAGCTTAACTACCTTTCCACGGTAGATAGCGCCGATCTCGGGATCGTTTGCAATGGTGTTAACGATCTGGAGAGCCTTGCGTGCGTTGTTGATATCAACACCGCTGATGAATACGTTGCCGTCGTCATTGATATCTATCTTTACCTGGCAGTCAGCGGAGATCTTCTGGATAACCTTTCCGCCCTGACCGATAACTTCTCTTATCTTGTCAACAGGAACCTTGGTCTGGAGCATCTTGGGAGCATACTTGCCAACCTCGGGGCGAGGCTCAGGGATAGCCTTGAGCATAACCTCATCAAGGATATAATCTCTTGCCTTGTGAGTCTTTGCAAATGCTTCCTTGATGATATCGTAGGTAAGTCCGTCAACCTTGATATCAACCTGGATAGCGGTGATACCCTTCTTGGTACCGCCAACCTTGAAGTCCATGTCGCCGAAGAAGTCCTCAAGACCCTGGATATCTACCATAGTCTGGAAGCTTCCGTCGTCACGGGTGATAAGTCCGCAGGAGATACCTGCAACGGGAGCCTTGATGGGCACGCCTGCGTCCATAAGAGCCAGTGTGGAGCCGCAGATAGAACCCTGAGATGTGGAACCGTTGGAGGAAAGGACCTCGGAAACAAGTCTCAGTGCATAGGGGAATTCCTCAACAGGAGGGATAACAGGCTCAAGTGCTCTTTCAGCAAGTGCGCCGTGACCGATCTCACGTCTTCCGGGACCTCTGGAGGGCTTCGTCTCACCTACGGAGTAGGAGGGGAAGTTGTAGTGGTGCATATATCTCTTGGTATCTTCTTCATCAAGACCGTCGATCTTCTGAGCGTCGCTTACAGGGCCGAGAGTTGCAACTGTAAGAACCTGAGTCTGACCTCTTGTAAACAGACCCGAACCGTGTACTCTGGGAAGAACGCCTACCTCGGCAGCCAGAGGACGGATATCGTCGATTCCACGACCGTCAACACGCTTGCCCTCGTAGAGCCAGTTTCTTACGATCTTCTTCTGGAGCTTGTAGATGCACTCGTCGATCATAGCGGTCTTTTCGGGATAAAGCTCATCAAACTTAGCGTGGATATCGTCCTTGATAGGATTGAGCATTTCCTCACGCTTGTTCTTGTCATCGGTATCGAGAGCAACCTTTACTCTGTCAGCAGCAAACTCCTCGATAGCGTCGAACATATCGTGGTCAACTTCCATGGACTCGAACTCGAACTTCTTCTTGCCGATCTGAGCCTGGATATCGCTGATGAAAGCGACCAGCTTCTTGATCTCGGTGTGGCCTGCGATGATGGCGTTGAGCATAGTGTCATCGTCAACCTCGTTAGCGCCTGCTTCGATCATAACAACCTTGTCCTTGGTACCTGCAACGGTAAGGTTAAGGTCATTTCTTGCTCTCTGCTCGAGAGTGGGGTTAAGAACGATCTCGCCGTCAACCAGACCAACGCTGATGCCGCCGATAGGGCCGTTCCAGGGAATATCGGAAATTGAAATAGCGATAGATGTTGCGATCATGCCCACGATCTCAGGGGAGTTGTCGGGGTCAACAGCAAGAACAGTCATAACAACGGAAACGTCGTTTCTCATGTCCTTGGGGAAAAGAGGACGGATAGGACGGTCAACAACACGGGAAGTAAGGATAGCCTTTTCGGAAGGCTTGCCCTCTCTCTTCATGAAGGAACCGGGGATCCTGCCTACGGAATAAAGTCTTTCCTCGTAGTCAACGGAAAGAGGGAAGAAGTCAACGCCCTCTCTGGGCTTAACGCTTGCGGTAACGTTTGCCATAACTACAGTTTCGCCGTATCTTACCCAGCAGGAACCGTTGGAAAGCTCACAGGTCTTGCCTGTTTCAACAACAAGCTCTCTGCCTGCGAACATGGTCTTGAAAACTCTGTAGTTGTCAAATGTTTTCATCTGATTCATTTAATTTACCTCCGTACATTTTATTTTCCGGCGGCTTTAGCAATAAATCCGAAGCAGGAAAACGCTTCATGCTCCCGATTTAATGCTAAACGACCGCCTTAGATAACGAATGAAAAACAAGTTATACTGATTTCAAAATGTTCTATAGACAAGGACGGCAAGCTGTCGTATCTGTCTATAGGTCGATTTGAAATTAGTATTAAAGGCAGAGTAAAGGCAAGGCCCTTACATTCTGCCTTTAAGAAAGAATTACTTACGAAGACCGAGCTTCTCAACGATCGCACGATATCTGTTGATATCCTTCTTCTGAAGGTAAGCAAGCAGATTACGTCTGTGACCTACCATCTTAAGAAGACCTCTTCTGGAGTGGTGGTCGTTGTTGTGAGCCTTGAGGTGAGCGTTAAGGTCGTTGATTCTCTTAGTGAGAATTGCGATCTGAACCTCGGGAGAACCGGTATCGTTCTCGCTCATCTTGTTAGCTTCGATAATAGCGTTCTTTTCTTCCTTGAGCATCATAATAAATACACCTCTTTAAAATATTTCCCCTCACCGGGCATACGGCAGGTATGTTCCCTATCGGGCTTTACCCGTAAGCTTAGTGGAGGGCTGTGTCATGCACATACAGCACAACGGAATTATTATATCACACATTTTTGCATTTGTAAAGTGTTTTTTGAAATTTTTCACTCCTGCTTAGCCTTAAATGCCACAGCCACAACATCTGGGCCGCTGTTTGCAGCAACTGCTCCGCCTACTCTGAACGAAAAATCAACGGGAGGATATCCCAGGCGCTTTGTAAGCAGCTCAGAAAGCTCCTTTACACGGCTCAGGTCTCTGCCGCCGATAACGATGTAAGGCGAATCCTTTTCTATCCTGCTGCAGGCAACGTCGGCAAGCTTGGGAACAACGTTCTGCTCTCCTCTGGGCTTTGCCACTACCTTTGTGCCCGCACCCTTGAGCAGGATAATGGGCTTGAGGCCAAGCAGCTCGCCTGCAAATGCAGCCGCAGCGCTTACACGTCCCGACTTCTTTACAAATCTGAGGGTATAGGTGGCAAGATAAACTTCATTGACCTTGAACCAGTCTGTAAGATACTTTTCGATATCATCGGCAGAGCTGCCCTCTTCTGCCATCTGCGCCGCACGGATAACGGGATAGCCGTATGCGCCCGAGTAGCTGGTGGAGTCAAGCACACGTATTCTCAGGGAGTCCTTCTTTTCGGGGTGAGCCTCAAAGAAATTATCCCTTGCCATGCAGGCGTTCTGATATGTAGCGGAGCCGTGGGCGTTGATAGAAACATAGAAGATATCCTCGTAACCCTCTTCCGCATATTTTTCATAAAGCTCCTCAAACTCAAACGCTGTGAGCTGAGAATGAACGGGAAGCTCAGCGGAAGCGTCGATAAGGTCGTAATACTCCTCGTTGGAAATATCGCCGTCACGGAAGCTCTTGTCGCCTACGGTGATAGGGAAGCCCTGAACGTCAATGCCGTACTTTGCGCTGTCAGCCTTAGCGATATCGGCTGCCGAGTCTGTGATGATCTTTATTTTTGCCATGATTTTCTCCATTCCGCCGCTTTTGCGGCATAATTATGATTATATTTTACCATGAAAATTTTGTGAGCTGCCCTTTTGTTTCAAGGTCGGGATAGCCCCACTGCCTCAGCACCTCATACACTGCAATGGCAGCGGAGTTTGACAGATTAAGGCTTCTCAGCGTGCTTCTCATGGGTATTCTTACACATTCATCGGGGTGGGCATACAAAAGCTCTTCGGGAAGCCCTGCGTCCTCACGTCCGAATATAAGAAAGCTGTTGTCGGGATATTCCGCATCGGAATGTATCTTCCTGCCCTTGGTGGTGAAGAAGAAATAATTCCCGCCGCTGTTTTTCTCAAAGAAATCGTCTATATTGTCATAATAGCTTATATCCAGCTTGTCCCAATAGTCAAGCCCCGCACGCTTCAGCTTTTTGTCGTCTATCTGAAAGCCCAGGGGACGGACAAGATGTAGCCTTGCCCCCGTAACGGCACAGGTTCGTGCGATATTTCCCGTGTTCTGGGGGATCTGCGGCTCCACAAGAACTATATTCAAAGAAGGCATAGCATATCCTTTCTTACAGCGTTTCGTAATCGCAGAGATTGGGGTTATCAATAAGGAAGCCCAGGCATCTTTCAAGCATGATGCCCTCTCTGGGGTCGGTGCAGTAGCTGTATGTGGTCTTGATGGCAAGCTCTAAGAATGACGCCGCCCTGTTCATGGCAATGGGCAGGCTGTCCCCTCTCAGCACCGCTCCCGTAAGGACGGAAGCAAACACATCTCCCGTGCCGGGATAGCTTGCGTTCACCTGCACATAGGGCACCTTCCAGAACTTGTTATGCTCGCTGTCATAGCCCACGTTGCAGCATTCTCCGCAGATGAATGCGCTGGTGATGACGACTATCTTGGGACCAAGCTTTGAAAGTCTCACCAGAATGCTTTTCATCTCCGAAGCGGAGCGGGGAAGCAGATTGGGATCCTCGCCCAGAAGTATGGCTGCCTCGGTCATGTTGGGCGTGATGATATCCGCCACAGCCACAAGCTCGCCCATTCTGCGGCGCAGCTCGGCGGTGCAGGTCTTGTAGGGCTTTCCGTGGTCTGCCATAACGGGATCCACCACCTTGAGCGCCTTGGGATACCCCGAGAAAAACTCCAGGCAGTGATCTATCTGGTCGGTAGAAGCAAGAAATCCGCTGTAAATGCAGTCAAAATCCATATCGAACCGCTTGTAATGCTCCAGCGCAGGGGACATATAATCGGTAAGGTCACGCATGACCACATCGCCGAAGCCGCCCGTGTGCGTGGAAAGTATCGCCGTGGGAACGGGACATACCTGAATGCCCATGGCCGAAAGGGTAGGCAGTATCACCGTCAGCGAACAGCGCCCCACTCCCGAAAGGTCATGGATAGCCGCCACCTTTGTATTGCTTTTCAAATAAAAAACCACCTTATTACTATATTTATACAGTTGCCGCAGCGGCGCATATCACCCTTGCCGCTCCCATCTGTTTAAGGAGTGATGCGCAGCAGCTTAGGGTCGAGCCTGTTGTGATAACGTCATCTGCAAGAAGCACCGTCATGCCCGAAAGGTCACGTTCTGTCGCCGAATACTGTTCCCCCACCGCACTCCTGCGCTCCTCGGCACTGAGAAGATGCTGTGATGCCTTAACGTGCTTTCTGCAAAGCACATCTTCCACAGGCACCTTGCCTGCCGATATCGCCCTTGCAATAAGCTCCGCCTGATTATATCCACGCTCACGCTTCTGCTTTGCTGTCATGGGAACGGGGACTATAAGGTCAATGCCGCTCAAAACTCCCGCCGTTTCCAGCCTGGCACGCAGCACCCTGCCGAATATGTCGGCGCCGTTTGTGTTGCCGTGGAATTTAAGGTTGTGTATGCAGTCCCTTACGTTGTCCGCATAATATGCCGCCGCATAGCAGCCGTCATAGCTCACATTCCCGCATATGCAGCCTTTGAGAAGCGATTTCCCGCAGCCCGTGCATATATTTTCATCAGCCCACAATGCCTCATGAAAGCACTTTTCGCAGCACAGAATATCATATGCAATGAACTCGCCGCAGAAAGGGCAGCGGTTTGGAAAGGCAAGATCAAGCAGATAGGCTATCAAATTGCTTTTAAAGTTGCTTTTCAAGCCGCTTGAAAACCCATTTGAAAAAACATCGTCCCCTGCAATAATGCGCCTGTCCATATCAGCCCAGCTCGCTTTCTATCATATGCCGCAGGCAGGTGTATCGGAGCGTGCGCCTGTCGTTATGCACCATCTTCTCCACAATAGATTTGGAGCCGACGATTATAAGCATCTTTTTGGCTCTCGTTACCGCCGTGTAAAGGAGATTTCTGTAATAAAGCTTGTCAAATCCGCCAAGCAGCGGGATTATCACCGCCGTGAACTCGCTGCCCTGGCTCTTGTGAACGGTAATGGCATAGGCAAGCTCCAGCTGTTCCAGCATTTCAAGGGAGTATTCCGCAATGCGCCCCTCGAAGTCGATGACAACCGTGCCCTCGCCACGCTTTACCTTTACTATAGTGCCGATATCGCCGTTGAAAATTCCCGTGCCGTTCTCGCCGTCCTTTTTCCAGACGATATCGTAGTTGTTTTTGGTCTGCATCACCTTGTCGCCGTCACGGAAGGTGAAAAGTATGCCCTTTACCTCGGAAAGCTCCTTTTTCGGGGGATTGAGTACCCTCTGGAGCATCTTGTTCATCTCCACAGAGCCCAGTATGCCCTTTCGTGAGGGGCACAAAACCTGGATATCGTCCAGCGGAGAATAGCCGTAAGCGTCGGGGAGCCGCCTGCTGCAAAGCTCGGTGACAGTCACCGCCGCCCCCTCCGCATCAAGGCGCTGCATAAAGAAAAAGTCGCTGTCCTTGCGGGAAAGGTCAGGCTCCTCGCCGTTCACTATCTTGTGGGCGTTGGTGATGATACAGCTCTGCTGAGCCTGTCGGAATATCTCGTTGAGGGCAACAACAGTCAGCCTGCCGCTGTCTATCATGTCTTTCAGGATATTTCCCGCGCCCACCGAGGGCAGCTGGTCGCTGTCCCCTACCATTATGAGCCTGCACGAAAGCTTCAAAGCCCTGAGCAGCGACTCAAAAAGCAGAGTATCCACCATAGACATCTCATCTATTATCATAACATCGCAGGAAACGGGATCCTGCTCGTTGTGCTTGAATTTAAGCTGTCCCGACTTGTCGTACATCACTTCCAGCAGGCGGTGAATGGTCTTTGCGGGATATCCCGTCAGGTCGGCGATTCGCTTTGCCGCACGTCCTGTGGGAGCAGTTATCATCACCTTCATGCCCCTCTGCTCATAAAGGGAGATTATGGCTTTAAGGGTAGTGGTCTTACCTGTACCGGGGCCGCCCGTCAGGATAAGAAAGCCCTTTGAAAGCGCAAGAGATATAGCCTCTCTCTGCTTGTCAGCATAGGTGATTATCTTTGTTTTTTCTTCAATGTCGATAAGCTTGCTGTAGTCCGTTCCCGTGTCCTTGAAGCAGTCGTTCATCACGGAAAGTCGGGTGCTTATGTACTGCTCCGCACGGAAAAAGTCCTGCAAAAATACAAAGCTCCTGCCGTCCTTGTCATAAATGCACAGCTCATCATCATCGCAGGCAGCGGAAAGATTATCGTCAAACACCTCTTCGCCCACGTCCAGCAGCTTTACGGCTGTTTCCTTCAGCCTGTCCTCGGGCAGGCAGGTGTGACCGTTGAAAGCATTGTGGGTAAGGATATAGCAAATGCCCGCCCTTATGCGCCCGGGGCTGTCCTTGGGTATCTCCAGCTTTGCCGCCATTTCCTCAGCCTTGGAAAATTCCAGCTCAATGCCCTGGGTGCAGAGAATGTAGGGGTTTGCCTTTATCTGCTCCACCGCAAACTGCCCCCACCGCTTCCATGCGGACACCGCCACAGAGGGGGAAACTCCGTAGCCCGCAAGGAATATCATCAGCGCACGTATGCCGAAAATGCGCCTGAATTCCTGGGATATCTCGTCAGCCTTTTTGGCGGACATTCCCTTGACCTTTATAAGATCCTCGGGGGTGTTTTCAATGACCTCCAGGGTTTTGTCGCCGAACTCCTCCACCATGCGCTTTGCAAGGGTGGGACCGATGCCCTTTATAACTCCCGAGGAGAGATATTTCAGTATGGCGGTCTCAGTGGCAGGCAGCTTCCGCTCGCACGCCTCCGCCCTGAACTGAGCGCCGAATTTGGGGTGAGTGACATATTTTCCCGTGAGCCGCAGCTCCTCGCCCTCTTCGATAGTTCCCAGCTCACCCACCACGGTAACATAGTCGCCGCCCGTGTCAAGGTCGAGGACGATATAGCCGTTCTGTTCATTGCAGAACAAAACGGTCTCCACAGTGCCCTCAATATGGATAAGCTCATTTTCGGTGTTCGGCATAAAAATTCCCCTGTTTTAACGGTTTCATTGAATATGGTATAATATCGTATTTTATCATTATATCATAGCGCTGCGGAAATTGCAACCGTTTTATAAGTATCGGTCAGGGTAAAATAAAGCTCAGGCTGGCGAAATACTAATGTCCGCCAGCCTGAGATTATTATGGGTCATATTATCGCTGATATAATGTGAATGATAACAAGATGAACAGGGTAATATATGTAAAACAGCCTGCCCAAGCCCTTTCCCTTTTTGCCGTTATACATAAGCATAAACGGGAGCGCAAATATCATCATCCATTGAAAGTTTATCCTAAGCAGAGAGTCGGTAAAGCTCCTCGCCGTATCTATCCTCATAGTTGGTATGCCCAGTGCATTCACAGGCATGGAAAGCACATAAACAAGGTCTTGAGACATTCCGCACCTTTGCAGGAAATTAAAGAAATGTATTCCCATCTGCGGCACGAATATCAGGAAATACAGTCCGCAGTAAGCCGAATACCACACCGCCAGCCGCTTTTTATTTTCACGGCAGAAATAAAACAGAACTATGGAAGCTGTAAGAACAGCAGGTCCCTCACTGTGCCACAAAGAGCCGAGCAGGGTGAACACTATACTGTCCCAGTCCCTTAGTATGGGGATAAGGTTTATATCTATGCCTGCCGCCATGATCGGGTCATTGACCTCGACAGCATATGAAAGCACTGCCAGTATAAACTGATATCCACCATAGCACAGAAGATATTTTGTCCTTTTCCGACTGTCGTTTTTCGTGCTTTCAAGTATGGAGATAATAAGCACGCCCTGAAATATGGAAAGAAAAATATTATTATCGAAATCGTACAAGGTTATCCTGAAATACATGGACAAAACCGCAGGCAGTACAGCTTCCAGCATGACCATGGCTGCGCTTGCCTGCCAGAGCCGTTTAAGATATCTGCGCCTGTCGCTTGTATGCACCGCTCCCTCTGCGGCACAGAAGAAAAACAGTGGCGAGGATATCCGCCCTATCCACCTGAGCCACAGGGGCATATCGGGGATATAGTCCCCGATATGGTCGGCTGTCATAAGTATGAGTGCAATTATCTTTAATGCTGTTCCGCTCATATGCCGCCCTGCTTTCCGAGATCTATGTAGTATATGATGCTATTTTCAGCCCCGAATCATATGTCACTTTCGTGCCGTCAAGGCGGATATATCCGTCAGTATCATCAAGGGTAAATTTAACAGTGCAGGCTTTTGTAAGCAGAAGAGAATCCGCATAAAAATCAATGATGACCTCATTTTCATCTTCATAAGCTGCCGCCGCTTCCTTTTCATAAGCGCCGTACCACAGCGGCTGAATATTATCATCATCAAAGCCTGCGTCTATGCCGAAATACTTCTGAGCGGCATCGTTGAAATTATCCGCACTGCTCTCGGTGAACTTGCCCAGAAATCTTGCATAAGAGCTGTAAAAATCCTCGTCCTTTGCTATAGGCTCGGTATATCTTATGTAAGGCTCCAGCTCCACCATGCACTGATAGCAGAACCACACCTTATCGGAAACACCGCCGCTGCGCTCAAGCAAACGGATACTTTCACGGCTCTCATCGCCTATTGAAAGCGCACCGAAAAGCGAATATTCACCGAGAGGATCAAGAGCTGTCACCGTCCACACATTCTCTCCTGCTTTGAAGCGGTCATCGCTGCTTTCGGTCACATTCACGCCGATATGATAGTTCTTTGAAAAATCCGATGGGTTGGAGCCTGCATTTATCTCCGACGAAATAATGCTGTACCCCGAAATATCAACGCCGTCAATAAAATCAAACGCCGAGGTGCTGTCCGCAGAGCAAAGCATTCGCAATGTTTCCTTGTCCTTCCCCGCAAAGGCGTCCATAAGCTGCGTGATGCGCCCGTCATATTCCTGCTCTATGGCATTGTCATAGCCTGAGGAGGTTTCACTGACCGTATCTGCGGCAGAGGTACTTTCGGTCAATGCACTTTCGGCTGAACTGCTTACTGCCTGTTCATTCACACCGCTCCCGCAGGCGGTAAGCAGAAGTGCGGCTGCGATAATGGTATATCCGATAGACTTTTTCATTTTTTGCTCCTGTCATCTGATAGGTTTTGCTATGCTCACACTGCCTCAAAATACCAGTCCTGAGTGTAATAATCATATTTATCGGAATGATATTTCGCAAAAACAAGCTTGCCCTGCTTGTTTACTGTCAGAACAATAAATCTGTCGCCGTTTCTTACACCGATAACGGAGCAATATCCGCCGTAGTATGACGTGTTTATTTCAAGGCTGTTTCCGCTGCGGCATGACAGCGAGCTTTTCTCTCCCGCAGGCGAAATAGTATATCCGCCCTTGCCGTTCTTTGTTATCGCAAAATACTGTGACTCACTGTCTGAAAGCTCGGACATACAGAACTTTCCCGACCTTGCTGTCAGATACTCACCTGTCTTGCTGCGAATACGGTAAAGCTGATCTTTTCCAAGCTTCATTGCAGTGTCCTTGATTTTATAGTCAAAAGACATCATGCTGCCGCAGTTTGTGAGTGTATTGTTTTTATCCGAAAGCAATTTATAATCCGGTGTTATGCCTGAAAGACCGATATAGTTTTCGTATTCGTTCCGCACCTCTTCGGAATATATGTCATCGCAGCTGTAATATACTCCCGCTGCCTTTCCGCATTTTGCTGCAGAAAATATTCCTGTGGTGCTTACTCCTCCGTCCAGATCATTTATTGTACCTGTACCCTCTCTTGAAAGGTAAAAGAAAGATATACCGTCTGAAAGTGAACGGCAGCTGCTTTCGGACAGATAGTAGAAATCAGTATATACCTTTTCCTCATCTCTGCCGTCGGGCGTTTCCGTAATGCTACGGGTAAATTTCAGCAGACCCAGTGCCTGATCTTCACAGGATATCACCGAGTACATCTCATCACCCGAGCTCATTTTAATATCATCATAATAGCAACGGTATATGGGCATTGTAAAAGGCTCTCTGATGTCAATAGTACCCGAAACTGTGTTTACGGAATTTTCGTTTACCTCGTCCAGCTTATCGGATATTTTCGATGTTATATCCGCTCTGTTCTCGGACAGATACTTTTCAATGTACTTTTCCGTGAAATCATCATTGTCCGCATACACAGATGCTGATAATGCAAATGCCGACAAGCACACTGCCGATATAAATGCCAATAAACAAATAAGCTTTTTCATAGTTAGTCTCCTTTATATGTTATAAAACAATAGACTTACTCCAAACATATGTATGTGTTTCGCCCGAACCATTAGCAATAAATGTTACATCACCGCCTGAAGCCGGAAGTGAAGCAGTGCATATTGATCCTGTAGTTGGATCCATAATTGCAATCTTAGTCATCTGATTTGGATTTGCCGAAGATGTAGAATAACCCATAAGAACAACATCATGTTGTCCGACAACGTTACCGTCATTCTTATACAAAGTTATAATAACAGGCATTCGTTTATCAATCTGTTCCTTTATTTGAGCGTTTGTTAATCTGCTATTATATACTCCGCCTAAAGGAAATCCATGGAAATATCCAATCATAAACGGAAGTGCTTCGTGATTTAATGGGACATCCATAACATTGGGATTAGGATTTGCGTCAGAAAGCCCTTCAGCATAAAACGGCTGTCTTCCTGTTGTATTAAAATACTCAGCTCCTGCCTGTACAAAGCTATTGTTTGTTGGAATATAGCCATACCTGAAAGAAATCACAGACTGAATGCAGGTTTTCCAGCAATCATATTTACCTTTTTGTTTCATCTGCGGAAAATTTGGTAATGTATGCCAAACATTGCTTGCAGCTAATCGGCTTTCAGTATCAGTGTAAGAAATAGGTTCAATATTAGCGTATTCACTCTCAGCAGACACATTTAAACTTGTAGAAATTGATACAGCTACAGCTAATGCCATTATAATGCTCTTCACACGGCTTGATGTTTTCATTTTAACGTTCCTTTCAAAATATCGGAGGAAAACTATATTCTGCTATTCAAGATGTACTGTTGTAAAACGCAATTTCTTGAATCATTGTAATATCCCCCTATGGCTTATGTTCGTTTAATGTGCTTAAATAAGGAGGCAAACCCGAAACAGACACACAGCGCATCCGTCTCGGTCTGCCATGGAAAAAAATTTGCGTCAAATCGTTACTTCCTTGCTGATCGCAGTAACTTCTTCGCTATTGCTGCCGCTGTAAACTGTAAACACAGTTCTCACACGGTATGTACCGCTGGTAAGTCCGCTTTTGTTGTTGCTGACAATCAGCAGACTATCATTCACCGAATCAGTCCATGTGCCGTCAGTCACTACATACCATTTACTGCCGCTTTTCTTTTCCAGATACTGAACAGCTTCTATTTTGGTTGCAGTGGTTTTTCCTCTCGCCTTGCTCTTGCAGTACGCTGTATTTGATGAAATATATAGTGTACTTGTTGCAGTGGTTGTATAGGAATACCTTGGTTCAACCGCACAAACTGTCACTCCGCAAAGTGTTGACAATATAGCGATGATAAGCATAAATGCCGATATACGTCTTTTCACGTGTGCCCCTCCTCTCATAATAAATTAAGATGAATTATATCCATCTGTTAATTTAATCTTTTAATGGAGATTTTGGGGACACAAAATCGACAAAATATTTTTTATTCTGCTTTTTTCACAGTTTCAGCAATTTCAATTAGTTGATTTTTACCAATATTACCCTCGATATCGAATATATAGTCACCGTTATCCCATGAAATATAGTACGAATCATCACCAAGCCGAATAATATACCCCTCATTGCCATTTACCGTAATATACTCCATAGCCTGATTTTCGGTATCGACCATAACATTGAATGATTTTTTTGAATACTGTGAGAAAATGATATACTTATCGTCTTTTTCATATTCATGCACCATAAACTGTGTAACTTCGTCCGCCTGCTCTTCAAATACTGTCTCAAACCCCTCAGGCACATCAATAGTGTAAACCGCCTCAATAGTCTCGGGAGCCTCGGCGGTATCGGCTGACTGAACGGCAGTGTGGGTGCTGAAAGTCTCAGTGAAAAATCTTTTGAAAAAGTCACGCACAGCACTTACGGACGATGCCGCCAGCGCCGCTGCAATAAGCGCCGCCGTCACGCATATAAAAAGCCTCCTTACCGTAAGCTTTTTTGGCGCACCTCCGCCTGCAAGCCGTTTCATCTTCCGCTCAAACTGCGGCGAGAACCGATGATCGGGCATATCCGGCACAGTGCTGATTATGCGGGCTTCCAGCGTTTCCTCAAAGGCTTTTTTAAGTTGTTTATCCACTGCCGCAATGCTCCTTTATCATTTTAACAAAGCACCTTTTTGCACGCTGCAAACGCTTTTTGGCATTATCATAGCTTATCCCAAGACTTTCCGCAGTCTCGGATATGCTCAGCTCCATGTACATTTCCAGAAAAAGCACCTGATAATACTGCTCGGGCAGCTTTAAAAGCAGCTCTTTAAGCTCTTCCGCACTGAGCCTTGAAATGATGTCGGTCTCAATGTCAGAGCCGTCAGATATCTCAGTCTCATCAATATTTTCAATGATGACCTTTTTGCTTTCTTTGTACATTTTAAGTGCAAGGTTCTTTACTATAATAATCAGATAAGCACGGGTTCGGGGACAGTTTATTTCTGAAATTTTATTTAATTTTCCGATAACGATCATAAATGCTTCATGCACAGCGTCCTCCGCTGACTGAGGACTTCGCAGGATAGCAAACGCAGTTTTGTACATATCCTGACGGTATGTGAGATAAAGCTCTTCAAATCTGCTTTTGTCCTCCGCAGTGTCCAGAAGAGCAAGATAAAATCCAAGCACAAAATCACACCTCGGATATATTATATAACATTTCCTTAACAAATGTCAAGACATAAAAATCAAGCCGCCCCGGCTGATGAATCAAGTTCAGAAGCTGTGGCGGCAGGCGTTTTGCGTCTCACTGTGAGACAATCAAATCATATCACAGGGCAGCTGAATTTGTCAATAAAAACATTTCGACATTCGGGGTCACAAATGAAAATTTCCCCGTATCATCACATAAAAGGTCTTGAAATCATGGGCTGTGTGATGTATAATACTAATATTGTATAATACATGCTGTCGAAAGGAATTACCCGAATATGGTTGCTGATACTCAGGAAAAATTCGCCAAAAGAGCCGCAAAGGGAATGCTCTGGTGGCTGGCAGGCGAGTTCATTTGTGCGATATTCAATCTTTGCATGATAATCTTTATGACAAAATTCATGGTGATGAAGCTGTTCACCGCCATTGCCTCGGTACTTATCGCAAACGGACTTTATTTTAACTTTACCTACAACACCGCCGTCCGTGACAGAAATCTTGTAAAATATCACGGCTGGCAGCAGGATAAGAAAATGAGCCTGAAAATGGCTCTCACCGCTCCCCTGCCCCAGTATGTGATGTGGATAGTCCTGCTGCTGTCAAAGCTGGGCGTTATCGGGGACGTGTTCAACTACTACATCTGGGCAAATATGCAGAGCCTTGCATGGATAGACCTGTTCACCTCGGGCAGGACCATTGACGCTCTCAGCTGGGGCGGACTTTTCGGTCTCCTTGTGCTGGTGCTCATCGCTCCCGCAGTTATAATCGTCACCTATGAATGCACTATCCGTGATATTGATGTAAAGTCACTGCTGCTTTACGGAAAGAAAAACAAATGACAGATGATCGGCTTTAATACTAATCTTCAATCGCTCTATAGGCAAAGCCGACAGATGAAATAAGACCAGTCAAGGAAAGCGACCGCAGGCGGGCTTGCCGCCCGGCAAGGGAGCTTGACGAAGAATGGGCTTTTTTCAGCCGAGGATTTGTCTGTAGGTTGATTGAAGATTAGTATAAGTCTTGCCGAAAGATATATGCAAAAATCCCTATCAATAACATAATCCACCCTGTTCTTTCATATGAATTGAATCAGAGCAATTCAAAATGAAAGGACAGGGCTTTTTTATGAAGATAAAACTGAGAAAGTACAGAACGGCAATATTCTCCGCCCTTGCGGTAATGGCGTCTGCGGCGATGATACACTACGCCATGGGGCAGATAGACAACGCCGTTTACACCAACACCGCCGAAAGCGACCCCAACGCCAGGGTCATCGTCCTTGACAGCGGCCACGGCGGCATGGACGGAGGCTGCTCCACTGCCGACGGCGTGACCGAAAAGGGCATCAACCTGAACATAATGCTGTCGGTGCGTGATATGTGCCGTCTTTACGGCTTTGACACCGCCGTCACCCGTGACAGGGACATTTCCATTCACGACAGCGGCACCACGGGCATACGCAACCAGAAGGTCTCGGACATGGAAAACAGACTGGAGCTTTTCAACAAATTTCCCAACGCAGTCTGCCTGTCCGTCCACCAGAACACCTATACCGACCCAAAATACAGCGGCGCACAAATGTTCTACTCCCCTGCCAATGCCGACAGCGAGCGGTTTGCTTCAATACTGCAAAATCTGTTCGTAAAAAATCTCCAGCCCGACAATATGCGTGAAACAAAGCTGTGCGGCAAGGAGCTTTACCTGTGCTATTACTGCAACAATCCCGCTGTAATGGCTGAATGCGGCTTTCTTTCCAATCCCGACGAGGCCGCAAAGCTCACCGACCGTGACTATCAGCGGCAAGTGGCATATACCCTTTTTACGGGTCTCAACGAATTTATCTGCGGATAAAATTCAGCACTTTACAATGTCATTTTTCAAATCGCATAAAAAGCTGTTGACTTTTTCTTACAAATGTACTAAAATATGTATGTATATATTTTAGGAAAGGAATATTTAAAAATGAAGAAACTTTTCAGGACAATGTGCGCTGCCGCAGTGGGTATCCTCTCCTGCGCAATGCTGGCTGTCACCGCTTATGCGGAAGATTATACGTTTGATGTTTCGGGCGCTTCCGAATCAAACGGAAAATGGGGTCAGTCCTTTACCTGCTACACCGCTTTAGGAAACGAGGAGTTCAGCGAGAACTTCAACCCCATGTGGATGACCTCCGATTCCGAAGTCATCGTTGATTATACATACAAGGGCGAAGCAAACGGCTCTCCCGTTGAGCTTATCTGGCAGACATGGGACGACGGTCCCGCAGAGCCTAACCCCGATGTTACCAAGAACTGGAACAAGGTAACTCCCTATGAGTACACCGACACCGAGGCAAAGTTCTCATTCAGCGATATCGCAGCATCATACGGCTCGGATAATTTCGACACCGTTTATGCAATCTGCGTGGGCGATACAGGCGTAAGCCTTACCGTTACAGGCATGAAGGTAACAAACTGCAATATCACCGCTCCCGTTCAGACTGAGGAGGCTGCTGCCGAGGCTGAGACAGAAGCTCAGACCGAGGAAGAGACTGAGGCAGAAACTGAGGCAGAGACTGAGAAAGCAGCCGAAGCTGAGACCGAAGCCGAAACTCAGGAAGAGGACGCAGAGGACGAGGCTGAGATCGAAGAAGCTGCAGTCGAGGAAGAGACCGAGGCTGAGACTGAGGAAACTACCGAGACAGAGGCAACCACAACAGCCGAAACCACTGTCAAGGAGACCACAGCAAAGGAGACCTCCGCTACCGAGCTTACCAGACCCAATGCGGCGGAGATCGCAGCAAACGCACCCAAGGGCGACAGCATCGCTCCCATCATTATCATAATCGTGGTAGTTGTTGTAGTTGCAGCTGCGGCTGTAGTTATCATTATCATGATGATAAAGAAGAACAAGGGCAAATATTATTGATATTTCAAATTTTGGCTGCCGAAGCAATTTCGGCAGCCTTTTTTATGTCTTATACTAATCCTCAATCAACCTATAGACAAATCCTCGGCTGAAATA